>Ga0187827_10004544_pt1 | contig 17029 bp, 16 predicted proteins | sample ETNtaG_39_FD_167969 | JGI IMG/M metagenome (GOLD analysis project Ga0187827, IMG submission 167969) | Marine microbial and viral communities from oxygen minimum zone, Eastern Pacific Ocean - ETNP2014_SV_150_PacBio MetaG (Illumina Assembly) | ecosystem: Environmental > Aquatic > Marine > Hypoxic...
ATAAAAAAAAAGTACTAAAAAATCTTGAGAAACATAAAAATGATAACTATGTCGCTTGGATTGGACACGTGACTTTTTTAATTAAATTAGGAAACACAACAATCATAACAGACCCATTTTTTTCTAAAAATGCTGGTCCTTTAATTTTTGGACCAAAAAGATATGTGGAACCTGCTATTAATCTTAGAAATATTCCAGAAATTAACTTATATTTGTTAACTCACAACCATTATGATCACTTGGACTACCGAACGATAAAAAAATTTCCTTATAAAAAAACCAAAGTTCTTACCCCACTTAAGCTAAGTAAATATTTTACCAAGAATGGTTTCAATAATGTTGAAGAGATGGACTGGTACAATCAAGTTCAAATCAATGATTTAAAGATAACATTATTACCTGCGGTTCACTGGTCTAAACGATCTTTAACTGATACTAATAAGACCTTGTGGGGAAATTTTTTAATTGAATATAAGAATAAAAAAATATTTTTTGCTTGTGATACGGGATACGGAAATATCTATAAAAAATTAGGCAAACTATATGGGCCCATCGATTTAACATTTATTAATATTGGCGCATATGATTTTAGACCAATGTTTGAAAAATCAGTTTATCACGCGAACCCAGAAGAGGCTCTTAATATTGGACGAGATCTAAAAAGCAAAAAAGTATTAGGCATGCACTGGGGAACAATAACACTTTCGTTTGAAGATCCATTTGAACCGCCAGCAAGATTCAAATATAACGCAAATAAGTACGGTTACCATAAAGATGATGCTATAATATTTAAAATTGGAGAAGTTCAAAAATTGGAGGACTTATTATCGGAATAGAAAATATTAAAGTCTGTGTGTTTGATGCGTACGGAACCTTGTTTGACGTAAATTCTGCTGCTGCAAAATGCAAAGAAAAGCTTGGCGGTAAATGGGAAAGTTTTGCCAATGCCTGGAGAACAACTCAGCTAGAATACACTTGGCTAAGAAGTCTAATGAAAAAACATAAAAATTTTTGGCAAATTACTGGGGACTCTTTGGATCATACAATGAAAACATTTAACATAAATAAAGAGATGAGGAATGAATTGTTAAATTTATATAAAAAACTTAGTCCCTACCCCGAGGTTAAAGAATGTCTAAAGAGTCTTAAATCCAAAAAAATTAAGATAGCTATTCTTTCAAATGGAACACCGGAACTTTTGAACAACTTAGTAGAAAGCAACAAAATCCAAAATTATTTTGATGATATTATGTCTATTGAAAATGTGGGAATATATAAACCTCATCCAAGTGTTTATGAAATGCCTACAAAAAAATACAATTGTAAACCTAAAAATATTTGTTTTTTAAGTTCCAATACTTGGGACGTTTCGGGAGGAGGAGTTTTTGGCTACAATGCGATATGGGTAAACCGTTTTAATAAAATATTTGATAATTTAAGCTACAAACCTCAATATACCATTAAAAATTTAAACCAACTTCTTGAATTAGTATAATGTTTAAAAAAACAAGTTTGTGTCGATAATGCAAGTAAAAAAAATTGTACATTCAGTTGAAACTTCGGATGGCGCTGGAGTTAAATTAAAAAGAAGTATGGGAATTCCCGAGTTAGATTTTATTGATCCATTTTTAATGTTTGATGAATTTGGATCTGAAAATAAAGATGATTATATTGCAGGATTTCCACCCCATCCTCATAGAGGTATAGAAACAGTGACCTACATGTTGGCTGGAAAATTTAAACATGAAGATAGTACTGGCAGTAAAGGAATTATGGAACCGGGTAGCATACAGTGGATGACTGCGGCTAGAGGAATTATTCATTCTGAAATGCCTTTAATGAAGGAGGGAAAATTGCACGGTTTCCAATTATGGATCAACATGCCTGCAAAGCTTAAGATGAGTAAACCTTCTTATCAGAACATTGAACCAACAAAAATACCAAAATTTCAGGACCAAGATAAAAAAGTAAAAATAATAGCTGGCCAGTTTAAAAATAAAACAGGTCCGGCCAAAGGATTTGTGGATCCCATCTATCTGGATGTTGAATTAGAAAAGGAAAGAACTTTTAATTATGTCATCCCTTCTTCTCATAACGCATTTATTTATTTGGTATCTGGAGAAATTAAGATAGGAAACGATGTCCATGATAAATTAAAAAATTCAACTCTAATCTGCTTAAAAAATGGAAATGAATTGAAAGTTTATTCTGTTAAAAAAAGCCAATTTTTGGTAATTGCAGGTAAACCAATTAATGAACCAGTATCGAGAAGTGGTCCTTTTGTAATGAACACTAAACAGGAAATTCTTAAAGCCATCCAAGATTATCAAAGTGGAAATTTTATACAAAAATGACAAAGATTGTTAGAATTGAAAAAAATGGTGGACCGGAAGTCCTAAAAATTGAAACAATTAATCTTGGCAAACCGAGTGCAGAAGAAGTACAAATCGAGCAAAAGGCCATTGGATTAAATTTCATAGATATCTATCATCGTTCCGGTTTATATCCTGTTGAATTACCCTCTGGAATAGGAGCAGAAGGTGCAGGAATAATTAAAGAAATAGGATCAAAAGTTAAGGATTTCTCAATCGGTGATCACATAGCTTATGCAGGAGCCCCTCTTGGATCATATTCTTCGGAGAGAAACTATACCACAAAAAATTTAGTGAAAATCCCAAAGGAAATAGATTTTAATACTGCTGCTACTTTAATGACAAAAGGTTTAACTACTTTTTATTTACTTCACAAAACTTATCCTGTGTCTGCAAACGAAACAGTATTATTTCACGCAGCAGCTGGAGGTGTTGGACAAATTTTTTGTCAATGGGCAAAAAGTTTAGGATGCAAGGTCATTGGAACAGTCGGATCAGATGAAAAAATAAATATCGCAAAAAAAAATGGTTGTGATTTTGTAATAAACTATTCTAAAGAAAATTTTGCAAAAAAAGTTTTGGAATTAACTAAAGGAAAAGGTGTTCCAGTAGTTTATGACGGTGTGGGTAAAAATACTTTTCAAGGATCAATTGAATGTTTAAAAATGAGGGGAACAATGGTATCTTTTGGAAATTCATCTGGTATCGTATCAAGTATTGATGTTAAAAAAATGATACAACCAAAAAGTCTTTATTTTACAAGACCAACTATGTTTCATTATTTGTCAACAAAAGATGAACTGAATGAAGGAACATCAATATTATTTGAAAAAATTAAATTAGGCAAAGTTAAAGTAAAAATATTTGATAAGTACAAACTGGATGACATTGTACAAGCACATAAAGATCTGGAGGCCAGAAAGATAATTGGCCCAGCCGTTATTGTTCCTTAGTCCAAATCAATTTTCATATCTGATAAATGAAGTTTTAATGTTTGTGTAGAGACAAATATATCTCTGATAAAAAAAATAACCGACACTATCATTGCTAAACAACAAGACCCAAAAATAATCCTAGCAATATAAACGCTATCCAAATAAAGAGCAAAAACAGTTAACATATTGAATAAAAATCCAAAGCTTGCACATGCCAACGTATATTTTAACCATCTAACTCTTTCATTTAAATTAATAAGCTGTTTTTCCCATGCTGGAGGTATATGTTTTTCCCAAACATACTCATCATGAATTTTTCTTATTAGATTGCTCAGTGTATGAAAACGATTACCATAAACACTCATCAGCAAAGGGATAGCTGGAAACATGAGTGCTGTAACGGTATAATCTACATTCATAACGAATCACATTGATTATGAATCCACCCTTTGTTATTTACAAGTCATTTCTTAAATGAATAAAATAAAAATTTTCATCGAACTTACTAGATTAAATAAGCCAATTGGATTTATGCTTTTATTTTGGCCTTGCCTTTGGGGATTGGCTCTTGCCTTTCATCAAACTAAAGAATTCAGATTGTTTATAAATTATATCATTTTATTTTTTCTAGGCTCAGTATTAATGCGTAGTGCTGGCTGTATATTTAATGATATCACTGATAAGGATTTTGATAAAAAGGTAGATAGAACAAAAAATAGACCTATACCTTCGGAAAGAATTTCAACGCAAGAATCTTTTGTGTATATAATTTTATTGTGTTTAGCTGCTTTTATCATTTTAATTCAATTCAATTTTTTAACAATTATTCTAGGTTTTATATCAATACCCTTTGCCTTCTCCTATCCATATATGAAACGATTAACTTACTGGCCTCAACTTTTTTTAGGACTTACTTTTAGCTGGGGTATTTTAATGGGATGGTCCGCAATTATAGGAGAAATATCATTAGAACCTATTTTATTATATATTTCGGCCATATTTTGGACGTTAGGTTATGACACCATCTATGGCTTCCAAGATATCAATGATGATGAAATAATTGGAGTAAAATCAACATCTATTAAGTTTAAAAAAAGTTATAAATTCTTTGTTAGTCTATGCTATTTTGTATGTATTTTGTTTTTAATTATTGTAGGTTTTCTTGTAGAAAATAAAATATATTATTTTACTTTTTTGATTTTTCCTATTATGCATTTTTTTTATCAAATGATACGTCTAGATAAAGATAATGCAAACAGCTGCTTGATTGTTTTTAAAAGTAATAATTTTTTTGGTTTTTTAGTTTTTATAACTTTGTTGGCTACAAATATTTAAATTATTATAAATATGAGTGATAAAGAAATTATAAAAAGATTATATAATGATTATATCAATAGATATCTAAAGAAAATTTGTTTAGCATTATTTTTTTCAATTTTAGTTGCCGGAAGTACCGCTGGTATAGCCTGGTTACTTGATCCAGCAATTAAAAAAATATTCGTTGAAAAAAATACAGAGTTTCTTTTATTAATTCCTATAGCAATAATAGTAGTCTTCACAATTAAAGGAGTCTCACTCTATCTTGTTAGAACCACTATGATAAAAGTTGGTGCAGCAATTGAAAAAGAAGTTCAACATGACTTAACTAAAGCACTAATAAACGCAGATACACAAGTGCTTGAAAAAAAGCATTCAGGAAAATTTATGTCGCACTTGTTATTTGATGCAGGACTAATTATTCAATTGGTAAGTTCAGCGGTATTAAATTTAATAAAAGATAGCTTAACATTAATTGCATTGTTAAGTTTGATGTTTTACCAAAATTGGAGGCTTGCATTATTTGCGATTATCATGATTCCACTTGCAACATATACTGCAAAATCTCTTGGTAAAAGAATGGGAAAGATAGCAACTGAACTTCAAGAAAAAGTTGGAATGATCACAACTTACTTTTCGGAAATATTAAAAAATTCTAAAATAATTAAAACTTATCAAAAAGAAAAATTCGAATTTGAAAGAGCAGATAAATTTTTAGAAGAGGCAAAAGAAAAAGGTCAAAAAATGGGAATTGTTATGGTTAGAGCCACTCCAGTTATGGAGGTTTTAACTGGAATTATGATTGCAGGCCTAATTTATTATTCTGCTATAATGGTCAATAAAGGTACTCTTGAAATAAACAATTTTTTTTCATTTCTTGCAGCAATGATGTTAGCTTATCAACCGGTAAGATCCTTGGCTACACTTAATATTGGTATTAACCTAGGCCTATCCGGAGCAAGAAGAGTTCTCGCTGTTATTGATCAAGAAAGAAAAATTTGCGAAAACATAAATGCCAAAGATTTAATAATTGGTAAAGCAAAAATCGAATACAAAGATGTGAGTTTTTCTTATGATGGTGATAAAAAAATTTTAAATTCTATAAATCTCAAAATAGATGGTGGAGATGTTGTAGCTTTAGTTGGTCACAGTGGAGCTGGAAAAACCACTATAATGAATTTAATCCCAAGATTTTATAACGTTTTAAATGGTGAAATATTTATTGATGATCAATCAATCTACAATATATCTCTATTTTCCTTAAGAAAGAACATTTCTATAGTCACTCAAGATATCACATTGTTCGATGATACAGTTTTATCAAATATAGCTTATGCAGATTCTAAGGCTTCGAAAGAAAAGATTCTAGAAGCATGTAAATTATCTGCTGCAAAAGATTTTATAGAAAAATTACCAAAAAAATACGATACAATAATTGGAGAAAATGGTGTCCGATTATCTGGTGGTGAAAAACAAAGAATATCTATAGCAAGAGCAATACTTAAAAATGCACCAATTATTTTACTTGATGAAGCTACTTCATCGTTAGACGCAGACACTGAATATAAAATTCAGGAAGCGATAATGTATTTAACAAAAAACAAAACGACCATTATCATAGCACATAGACTTTCAACCATACTAAGAGCAAATAAAATTTTTATAATTGACCGGGGTAACTTGGTGGCCGAAGGGGATCATAATTATCTTTTAAAAAATTCAGAAATTTATAAAAACTTTTATAATAAACAATTAAGACCTCATTAATTGATGTTAAATTTATATAGGTTGTTGATAAATGTAGTTTGTGTTTTTGCTCCAATTATTCTCAGGATAAGAATCTATAAACAAAAAGAGGACAAGAATAGATATAAAGAAAAATTATGTATAATAAAAAAAAAGAGACTCAAGGGTAAACTTATATGGTTCCATGCTTCTAGTGTAGGCGAATTACTAAGTATCATACCTCTTTTAGAGAAGCTTCAAAAAATTAAAGAAATCAAAACAATTCTTTGTACTACAAATACTCTAAGTTCATCAAAAGTTTTTAAAAAAAAAATAAAATCAAAAAAAATAATTCATCAATTTTTGCCTTTAGACACAAATGTTTTTACAAGAAAATTTCTTAACCATTGGCTTCCAGATTTAGTTATTTTTGTTGAATCAGAAATTTGGCCAAATTTTATTTTTAACATAAAAAATAAAATGATTCCTTTAGTATTACTAAATGCAAGAATTACAATCAAAACCTATTCACGCTGGAAAAAAATTCCTAATTTTGCAAAATCAATTTTTAATAGTTTTGACATGTGTTTATCTCAAAACAATGAGACAGAAAAATATTTAAATAATATTGGTGTAAAAAAAATTAAAAATTTAGGAAATTTAAAATTTTCAAGTTCTAATTCTTCTTCATCAGAAAAGTTTAATAAAAATATTTTGAAAATATTTCAACACAAAAAAATATGGTGTGCCACAAGTACCCATGATGGTGAAGAAGTGTTTTGCGCTAAAACACATATTGAATTAAAAAAAAAATTAAGAAATATTATTTTAATAATAATACCAAGACATATTCATCGTTGTGATGAAATAATTAAAGAATTAAATAAAATGAATTTAAAAATACATTTACATAGAAACATATCAAAATTTAATCGTGATACCGATGTATATCTTGTAGACACTTTTGGTGAAACGCAAAAATTTTTTAATATTTCTAAAGCTGTTTTTTTAGGTGGATCATTAATGAATCATGGTGGCCAAAATCCAATCGAACCTACCAGAAAAGGATGTACAATTTATCATGGCCCACATATAAGCAATTTTAAAGAAGTTTATTCCTATTTGGCTTCTTATAATATTTCAAAAAAAATTGATAATATTAATAACTTAAAAAAATTTTTATTAAAAGATCTGGGTTTAAAAGAAAAAGGAAGCAAAAAATTAAGAAAACAAATAGATTCTATAGGTCGATTGATATTAAAAAATATATATTTAGAGATTAAAAAATTTGTTGTAATTCATAAATGAAATTTCACAAGCCTAGATTTTGGGATAGTAAAAAATTTACAATTTGGCCATATCTTCTCTTCCCCTTCTCTATAATCATTAATTTAATTAACTTATTAAAATTTAAATATTTAAAGGCAGAAAAATTTAATATTCCAATAATTTTGGTTGGAAATATTTATTTGGGTGGAACTGGTAAAACTCCACTTTGTATAGAAATATTTCAAATACTAAAATCACTAAAAATTAATCCCGCTTTCGTAAAAAAATATTATAAGGAATTTATAGATGAACAGAAATTGTTAGAAAATACAGGTGAAGTATTTTTAAATAAACGAAGATCTAAAGCAATAAAATTGCTAATTAATGCCAAAGTTGAGGTAGCTATTCTTGATGACGGTTTTCAAGACCCAGGTATAAAAAGTGATATATCTATAGTTTGTTTTAATGAAAAACAGTGGATTGGAAATGGTTTTGTAATTCCCTCGGGACCCTTAAGAGAAAAACTTACTGCATTAAAAAGATGTGATTATGTATTTATCAATGGAGATGAAAATTTGGAAAGGGAAAAAAGCATAAATAAATTCAATTCCAAAATCAAAATCTTTTACACTCAGTATAAACTAACAAATTTAAATGATATAAAAAATAAAAAAATTTTAGCTTTTGCGGGTATAGCAAACTCAGAAAATTTTTTTGATTTATTAAAAAATAATAATATAGAAATAATTAAAACGATAAATTTTCCCGATCATTATAATTTTACCAAAAAAGATATTTTGAATTTAAATAATGAAGCCAAAGAATTAAATGCATGTTTGGCAACTACAGAAAAAGATTATTTGAGATTGAATAATGAAGATAGAAAAAATATTAATTGTTTAAAAATCGAACTGCTCATTAATAAAAAAGATGAATTTATAAATGAATTAAAAAAAATTATATGAAAATCTTAAAATATTTTTTACAATTTTTAATTGTTTTATCATTGTTTATAATGTTCAAAATTATTAGACTCAAAAATTCATCTTTTTTGGGAAGTTGTTTGGCTAAAATTTTTGGTCCATTAGTTAGATCAAAGAAAATTATAGAAAAAAACTTAAAAATTTGTTTTAAAAAAATTGACTCAAAAGAAATTGAAAAAATATCTCTTGGTATGTGGGACAATATTGGAAGAACTTTTTCTGAATATGTTTTTTTAAAAGATTTCCAAAAAAAAAATAACTTAATAAGATTTCATGGAACCGAATATTTGGATGAAATTAAAAAAAATAATAAACCAGTAGTGTTTGTATCGGGTCATTTTGCAAATTTTGAACTAATGGCAATGCAGTTGAATACCTACGGAATTAAATTTGCTACAATGTATCGACCTTTAAATAATTTATTTTTAGATCCAATTTTAGAATACCTGAGGCTAAAATATGTATGCCCCTTTCTAATTAAAAAAGGAAGATCAAGCATGAGGGAATTATTAAATAAAATTAAAAATGGATATTCAATAGCAATGTTAGTTGATCAAAGAACAAGTGAAGGAAAAAAAGTTGAACTTTTCAATTTTCCTGCATTAACAACAACTGTGCCAGCTCAAATATCTCTTAGATTTAACTGCAAAATTGTACCACTTTATATAGAAAGATTATCGGATAGTAATTTTGAAATGACGATTCACAAACCTATAGAATATAAAAAATCTGGCAATTACGAGAAAGACTCTTATGATCTTACTTTAGAAATTAATAAAAAAATTGAGAAAATGATCTTAAAAAGACCTGAACAATGGCTTTGGTTACACAATCGTTGGAAATAAATCTGTAAATTGTTATTTTTTTAATTTTTCATATCGTATTTGCACCTCTTTTGCTGAAAAATAGGCTTCTTGTAACTCAACATTCCAATATGTAAGTTTATCTAGTGGAATTTTTTTCCCTGAGACTGCACAAATTACGTAATTACCTTTTTTCAATACTTCAAAAGTATTAGGCCCGTATTTTAACTTCGCTAAAATTTCATTCATAATTATATTTTTTTAATATATCAATACTAATATTATATGAATATTGCTGTAATAGGAAGTGGAGGGCGAGAACACGCCCTTTGTTATAAATTAAAAAAATCTAAAAAAATTAGTAATCTAATTTGTATTCCGGGAAATGCTGGAACAAAAAAAATTGCCAAAAATATCAATGCAAATATTACTGACTTTGAAAATTTGTATAAAATTTTGTTGAAAAATAAAATAGATTTAATTGTAGTGGGCCCCGAAAACCCCTTAGTAGATGGAATAGTTGATTTTTTTAACGTGAAAAAAATAAAAATATTTGGGCCAAACAAAATAGCATCAAAACTAGAGGGTTCAAAAGCATTTTTGAAAAATCTTTGTAAGAAAAATAATATTCCTACAGCAAGTTTTGGGATTTTTGATGATTTAGTTAATGCAAAAAAATTTATTTTTGATAACAAAATTCCTATTGTTGTTAAAGCAGACGGATTAGCTGCTGGAAAAGGAGTTACAATTTGTGAAACTAAAGATCAAGCAATTAATGCTTGCATTAAAATTTTATCAGGAAAATTCAAATCTTCATCAAAAATCGTCATAGAAGAATATTTAGATGGAGAAGAAATGAGTTATTTTATAATTGTGGATAAAAATACACATAAGTTTTTTGGTTCAGCTCAAGATCATAAAAGGGTTGGGGAAAATGATATTGGACCTAATACAGGTGGAATGGGAGCTTACTCACCGTCTTCAATAATCAGCACCGAATTAGAAAAAAAAATAGAAGAGAAAATTATTCAACCAACTCTCTCTGCCATGAAAAAAATAGGCAATCCATTCAGAGGCTTTTTGTATGCAGGTTTAATGATTGTAAAAAATGAACCCTTCCTCATTGAATATAATGTTAGAATGGGGGATCCTGAATGTCAAGCAATCATGGCCAGATTAGATAGTGATTTATTTGAAATAATAAATTTAACAACAAACGATGAATTAAATAAAATAGAAATTAATTGGAAAGATGAAAAAAGCATTTGCATTGTATTGTGTGCAAAAGGATACCCTGGAAATTATAATAAAGATATAGAGATTGAAAAATTGAATGATGTTCGTGTTGATAAAGATAGTTTCATTTTTCATGCAGGCACATATGAAAAAGAAGGTAATATTTTTTCAAGTGGAGGAAGAGTTTTAAATATAGTATCCTTATCCAACAATCTTTGGAAAGCCAGAAATAAAGCAATAACTTATCTAAACAAAATTAATTGGAAAAATGGTTTTTTTAGAAAAGATATTGGTTGGCGTGCAATAGACAAAAAATAAAACAATAATGCGAATAATTTCTGGAAAGTTTAAAAATAAAAAGCTGTTCATCCCCTTGAATAAAGAAATCAGACCTCTTAAAGATATAACTAAAGAGTCGATTTTTAATATATTAATTCATTTTAAAAAGTTTCTATTTAAATTTAAAAATTCAAAAATTTTAGATCTTTATTCTGGGTCAGGATCTTTCGGTTTAGAGTGTCTATCTAGGGGTGCCAATAAAGTAATATTTGTTGAAAACAATAAAAATGCTTTAAAAATATTAGAAAAAAATATTTTTAAACTCAATATTGAAAAAAAAACCTCTATAATTAAACAATCGGTATTTAATTATTTATCTAATATAGATAATTTTAATTATAGACAAGATCTAATTTTTTTAGATCCCCCTTACAAGGAAAAAAATATTTTTGAATTAATTAATAATATTATTAAAGCAAATATACTTAAAAAAAATGGAATCATTATTATTCATAGAAATAAAAAATCAGAAGATAACTATCCAAATAATTTTACAATTTTAGATATAAGAAAGTATGGTATTTCAAAAATTATTTTTGGGTATTTAACTTCTTAAAAGAATTTTTCTAGTATCCTGTTTTATAGTTTCAACAGCTGGTTGATCAAAAGGGTTTAGTTTCATGAATCTTGATAAAAGAATCGTTTCTAGTACAAAAAAAGTAAAAATTGTTCCTAACTCTTTTTCGCGTTTCTTTAAAAAGTGAAAAGTTCTAAAAGGAATTCTATTAATAATTAAAGCATTTTCCATTGCTTTTCTTTGCGCATCCAAAACAGTTCCTAAATTCTTTTTTGCTATATATTTAATAGATTTTGGTATTAAGTAATTAGACAATTTATATTTTTTTTGGTGCCCAGATGTAAATATTGTAAAAAAATTATTTTTTGGTCCATCTAAATACAACTGAAGCAAACTATGATGGTCCTTGGGTACAGTAGAAACCATTGGAATGAACCCTTTACCTTTTTTTCCAAGACTTTCTGCTATTAATTGTTGATACCAACAACTCAGATCATTCATATCTGGATCGTAATTTAGAATTATTGAGTTCAAGATTTTTTTTTTAGATAAATCATACAAACAAGACACATCATTAACTAATTGGTTAACAAAATTTTTATTATTAATTAAGTTGTTTAAATTTTTAAATTTTTTTACTTTTAAATTCATCAATTCAGCTGGCAACATTCCAGCTTCTGACATTACAGAATATCTCCCACCTATAAAATTTTTATGCTCTATAATTTCAGCTTTTAGTTTGTTTGCAATTTCGTTGATTGCATTATTAGTTTTTTCAGTAATAAAAATTTTTATATTATTTTTTTTTTGATTTTGAATAATTAAATTCATATTCGTGATAGTCTCTATAGTATTTCCAGACTTAGATATAAAAATATAAACTGGTTTATCAAATTTTTTAGAATTCAGTTCTAATATACTATTTGCACTTAGATTGTCTTGAAAAAGAAAATTTTTTTTAATTTTTTGTTTTAAAAATGAATATATTGCTTTTGCTCCAAGAATTGAGCCACCCATCCCTACTAGAACTATATTTTTTCTTTTTCTTAAGATTTTAATTAACTTCTTTGAGTAATCAAGTTTGTAGCTTTTTTCAAAGCTAGCAAGTAATGGTATTTTTTTTTCTTTATAATCTTTTTTAAATTCTAAAAATTTTTTTTTAGTTATTAAAATATTTTTTGATTTTATTTTCTTAATCAAATTATTATTGAAAAGAATAGTCTTAGTTAACATTATTTCTGCTTAATTTTTTCTAGAATCGAATCTTCTAAATTACCACTTTGCTTAATATCTGATAAACTGGTTTGATCACTGCCTTGTTGAATAAGTTGTTCAATATCTGTCACTTCTTCGTTATCACCACTGTCTCCTAAATTTTTATTTTGTCCAGGCTCTGGTAGCGCATCAAATTTTGGAGGCAAAGTAAGAGGATATTTTTTTTCTACTAAAAATTCATCTGTAGATGATCTTTTTTGACCACCCAATCCTTTTTTAATGCTTTCCCAACTTCCAGTACATGCTGTGGTTAAAAAAAAAATTAATATAATTATTTCATTAAATATTTTTCGCATTGTCCTCTATATTTATATTTTTGCTAAATATTTCAACCAAAATCAAGCATACTATGCCGAATGTAATGAATATATCCGCAATATTGAATATGAACCAATGAAAATTTCCTAAATGTAGATCCACAAAATCGGGCACAGCAAAATAGTAAGTTCTATCAAATAAATTTCCAAATGAACCACCCAAAATCATGGAAATAAAATATTTTCTAATACCGTTTAATTTAAATAATAAAATTATTAACACTAGATTAATAATTCCAATTATAGCGGTTAAAAAATGATAAAAAATATTTGCATCTGCTGAAAATAAACCAAATCCTATACCAGTATTCCAGACTAAGTAAATATTTAGAAAAGGAAAAATATAAAAATCTATATCAACACCATTTTCATACAAATTTAGAAGATAAATCTTGCTTACTCGATCAATAATAAAAATTAAAATTATTATAATTAAATGATTTAATAAATTTTTAAACTTTATGCTGGGCAATTTTTCCTCTTTACATAACACATGTATTTTTATCGCACTTGTTATTTGTTATTTTCCAACATCGCGAACATTTTTTACCCTTTGCCTTTTTTACCAAAACCCCAATCCCTGAAATTTTTTCAATTTGAAATAAATTTTCTTTTTTATTATCAAAAGGTTTTGCTACTGCCCTTGAAGTTATACAATATTCGGACAAATTAATTTCCTTTGCTAATTTTAAGTATAGATCATCTAGATATATTTCTAGGTCTGCCTCCAGACTTGAACCTAATTCTTTATTTGATCTTTTTACTTCTATAGCTGCATTACAAACTTGCCTTACATTATTTAATTTGTTCCATTTTTCAAGCAACTGATCATTTTGCCAGTTTTTTGGTATATTTGGAAAATTTTTTAAATGAATGCTATCAGTTTCATTTTTATTAATTATTTTATAAATTTCTTCTGTTGTAAATGACAAAATAGGAGCAAACCACTTTAATAAACAATCAAGTAAAATATTTAAAAAATTTATACAAGCTTTTCTAGTTTGTGATTCTTTTCCATCACAATATAATGTATCTTTCCTAATATCAAAATAGAAAGCTGATAAATCTTGCGAACAAAAATTTAACAAATCTTTATAAAGCTTATGAAAACTATATTCCTTGAAATATGATTTAAAATTTCTGTCCAGAATATAAATTTTATGTAGCAAGTATTTTTCAAGATCAGGCCAATTAAAAACTTCATCTGAACTAAAATTAAAATCATTTTTTTGATCCTTAAGATTGCCCAGTAAAAATCTAAAGGTATTTCTAATTTTACGATAAGACTCGGCATGTTGATTTAATATTGAAAAATCAATTCTTAGATCTTCTGCGTAATCAGATGCTGCTACCCAAACTCTTAGGATGTCTGCACCATATTTCTTTAATACATCTTCAGGCGAAATTATATTTCCTGTAGATTTTGACATTTTAAGTCCTTTTCCATCAACAACAAATCCGTGAGATAAAATACTCTCGTAAGGTGCTCTGCCTCTTGTGCCACATGATTCTAATAATGAAGAATGAAACCAGCCACGATGTTGATCTGATCCTTCTAAATACATTGAAGCTGGCCATTTTAAATCCTTTCTCTTTTCAAGAACAAAGGAATGTGTTGATCCACTGTCAAACCAAACTTCGCAAATATCAGTAGATTTTATAAAGTCCTCTTTTTTGTATTTCTTGCCCAAAAATTTTTGAGGATCACCTGTAAACCAACAATCTGATCCTACTTTCTCATAAATCTTTGCTATATTTTCAATAACTTCTGGATCTTTTAGTGTTTCATTTGTTTTTTTTGAAACAAATATTGGTAAGGGGACACCCCACGTTCTTTGTCTTGATATACACCAATCAGGACGTAGTTCAATCATTGATCTAATTCTTTCTTTTCCTTTTTTTGGATAAAAATTTGTTTCATCAATAGCCTTAAGAGCTTTTTTTCTAAGCTCATGACTTTCCATTGAGATAAACCATTGCTGGGTAGCCCTATGAACTAATGGAGCCTTCGATCTCCAAGAATGCGGATAACTATGAGTAAGTTTTCCATTTCCTAATAATTTTTTTTCTTCTTTTAATTTGTCAATGATTAACTGGTCAGCCTTAAAAATATGAATACCCTCAAAGGAAGGTATGTTTTTTGTGTAACGTCCCCTATCATCAATTGTATTAATGGCCTTTATTCCATGTTTAAGACAAAGATTAAAGTCGTCAGGTCCATGACTTGGTGCTGCATGCACAATTCCAGTACCTTGTTCAAGTGTTACAAATTGAGCTTCAAACATTGGAACATTAAAATCATAACTAAGTTTTTTAAAGGGATGAGAACATATTGTTCCCTCAAAAGAATCACCTTTAAATGTATCAATTGTTTTATATTCTTTAATTCCGTTTTCATTTATTATAGTTTCTAACAATTTTGACGCGATTATTATTTTTTGATTTTTAAAATCAGAAGAAACGTCTTCAATGTTCACTAAAGAGTATTCTAAACTTTTATTGTAAGCTAATGCTCTGTTTGCTGGAATTGTCCAAGGCGTTGTTGTCCATATAATAACATTGCTGTCTTTTATTGAGTCAATTTTAGAACTCTCAACTTTAAATCCGGCATAAATAGTATTTGAAACATAATCTTTATATTCCACTTCTGCATCAGCAAGAGCTGTTTTTTCGACAGTTGACCATAAAACTGGTTTAAACCCCTTATAAAGACTTCCATCTAATAAAAATTTTCCAAGCTCTCTTACTATTCCAGCTTCCGCTTCAAAACTCATTGTTGAGTAATAATTTTTCCAATCACCAATTACTCCAAGTCGTTTGAATTCTTTTGTGTGAACGCCTATCCATTTGTTTGCAAATTCTCGACATTCTTTTCTAAATTCTTCAATTGGAACATCATCTTTATTTTTTTTATTTTTTTTATATTGTTCTTCTATTTTCCATTCAATTGGTAATCCATGACAATCCCACCCTGGAACATAATTTGAGTCTTTGTTATCCATTTGGTGAAATCTTGTTACTATATCTTTAAGTATCTTATTTAATGCTGTGCCCATGTGAATGTGTCCATTTGCATAAGGTGGGCCATCATGTAGAACAAACTTTTCTTTTCCTTTGCTTGCATTTCTATGTTTTTTATATAAATCGATTTTCTCCCAATAATTTACAATATTCGGTTCTTTTTGAGGCAGGTTAGCCTTCATTGAAAAAGATGTTTTAGGTAAATTCAAATTTTCTTTCGTCATAAAATTATTTTTTTTCTAAAGTCAGATTTTGCCTTAGTTAAATCTTTTTTCATTTGACTAATTAAACTTATTTTATTTTTAAATTTCGCATCTCTTCTAATAAAGTTACAAAAATAAACGTTTAATGTTTTTTTATATAAATTTCCATTGAAACCAAATAAATTTACCTCAAGTAATAGTTTTTTCCCTCCAAAAGTTGGGCGATATCCTAGATAAGCTATGCCATTTAAAATTCTTTTTGATTCATCTATGGTAACTTTAATAGAATAAACTCCAGGTTTTGCTAAAATATAATTATTAATATCTATATTACATGTTGGAAAACCAAGCTTTTTGCCCAATTGCCTTCCTCTCTGAACATCTCCATTAATTACCCAATTTCTTGATAATAATTTATTTGCCTTCTTTATTTTTCCTTTTCTTAGCAAATCTCTAATTGATGTGGAAGAAACAACCTTTTTTTTAATTCTTAATGGTTCGGGTTTTATAACATTAAATCCATATTTTTTGCTTTCAGTAATTAATTCTTTGACATCACCTTTTCTCTTATTTCCATATCTAAAATTGTTGCTAACAAAGATAAATTTTGGATCAATTTTTTTTACTATTATATTTTTAATAAATTTCTCAGATTTAATCTTAGAAAACTTTAAATTAAATCTTTTATTAATGACAAAATCTACCCCCATTTTTTTT
>Ga0187827_10004545_pt1 | contig 17018 bp, 16 predicted proteins | sample ETNtaG_39_FD_167969 | JGI IMG/M metagenome (GOLD analysis project Ga0187827, IMG submission 167969) | Marine microbial and viral communities from oxygen minimum zone, Eastern Pacific Ocean - ETNP2014_SV_150_PacBio MetaG (Illumina Assembly) | ecosystem: Environmental > Aquatic > Marine > Hypoxic...
CAACGGCAGGATACGACCGAAGAGCCCCGAATTCTGGGTCGAGGTGGTGGAAGCCACTGTAATGGAGGGGTTCGCCGCCATACCCGGGCAAGTCAGCCCCGCCAGCAGCAGGACCAGCAGGAAAACCGCAGCGGACCTGGCCCGCGGAGCCGCGTCATTTGGGATCGGCATTGACATTGATCTGGAGTGAATCAAGTGGGGAACTGGCGGGCGGGAAAAACCGGCGCAGCACGGTCCGCAAGGCGAAGGTTGGGAAGCGCCTATTGGGGAGTGACACCAAAATCCCTGAGGTCCATGAATTCGCCTTCGTATTCATCGTCTCCGTCTTCTTCCCCTTCGGGTTTGAGCAGGGCCGCAAGCGGCATCCGCAGATTGCGGATCTGGTAGTCCTTGATCTGATAAGCCCAGCCCGATAGCCGGGCGTTGATATCTTGCGATTGGCGCACCGCCTCGGCTGTTGCCTGGGTTGCGGTAGAGGCGGCAAACCTCGCCCAGACCTTACCGTCCTTGCCCACCATGTCCACATCAACAACCAGCCCGCCGAAGGTCTTGGCCTGGGCGCGGGCTAGATTATCGCCGGAAAAATCAACCTCTCCCACGGGAGCCACATCCGCCAGATCGAGGCCGACCATGGCCGCCCCCAGCTGGTCGGGCGCACCCGGAGAACGCAGGCGCGCGCCTTCGGGCAGATCGGCAACGGTGAAAAACGGGGTGTCGGGAGAAGCCTTTGAAATAACCAGCTGTGTCCCGTCGGGCTGCACCGTCATCATGGCCGCCACCTCTTCACGGGGCAGGTCGAGTATCTGAGTTTTCAGCCAGTAAATGGGATCGGTGCGCGCGCCGAATTCACCGGTGGCGAACCATGACTGCGCCTCGCCGGGCCTACGCACGTAAAGACCACCTTCGGCAAGGTCGGTATAGCTGAATTTGCGGCGGCCGATGATGACGTTTGCCAGATCGCCGCCATCCTCGTCGCGCAGGAAAAGTTCCACGGACTTCGACTCGTCCGCCTCCACGTCTTCCACCTGGAGGTCGGCATAATGTTCAGGAAGCCGGGTCTTGGGCTCGCTCAAAGCCAGTTCGGAAAGACCGATAATGGCGGTACGTACGCGATCGTCGCGGGCCGGATAGCCGGCCTTGTTATCGAGGGCCCAGCCCTTTTCCCCGCGTCTGACGGTGAGCGTGCCCTTGCCGTCGCGCACATGGATTTCCGTCACCTCGTTCACATGATCGGACAGGTCCGGGAACATGAGGACTCCCGCTTTTTCGACGGTGGCGGGATCAAAACGGCCGAAGACGCTGAACAGAGCCACCACCGCCGCAAGGACGGTTACTATCAGCAATTTTCTGAATGCCGGGGGGGTCACGTCTTTTCACTTTCATATCGACTGTGGCGCACGCGGTAGCGGGCGCGGCGGATGAACGCCAAAACCACGGCCAGGATGCCGATCAAAAGTGGAATGGCCCAGATATTGACCATTTTGAAGATGGAATCGAGAGAATCGATATCCTTGATCAGGGCATGCTGTACATTGCGTAATTCCTTGCGGAGGCCGAGGATTTCTCGGCGATAGGCCTCAAGCGTCACCTTGTTTTCCCGGGTCACCACGGCGGCCTTTTCCCCCACGCCCTGTTCCCGCAACTCATTGAGCTTTAACTCGGCCTCGGCAAGATTCTCTCGAAGCTCCTGTTCGCGCTCGCGATAGCGCTGTTCGGCCTGACGGCGGATGTCCTCGATACGCAGGAAAGGCCGGAAGGATAACCCGCGGCTGCGCAGGCCGATTAAGGCGTCACTGCCGCTCAGGTTATCGAGAACGTTGATGACGAAATCGGCATTCCCGGCGAAAGGCACGACGATCTGCCGGCCCATGAAATTCTGGACCCGGACCCAGAAATTATCGCTGAGAAAATCGCTATCGCCAATGATGACGATATTGGCCGGAGCAATTGATTCCGAAAGGTGTTCCTGTGTATCGGCGGAATCCACGCTGGCGGGGGAGCCGCCTGGAAAGGCGGTCTTGACGACACCATGAAGCCGAGCACCGAGGGTGAAACGTGTATCGTCGGAACGGAATTCCCGCAACAGGTCATCGGGGCGGGGCTGAGAATCCATCTTCGAGGTGGGTATCAACATGGTTTGGGATGTGGACTCCAGCAGGGGCTCCATGGTCAGGCCCGAATTTTCACTCAGGGTGAAGTAGCCGCTGCTGGCCAGATTCATGTTTTCCAGTTGTGAGGTGATCACATCGTCCCTGTCGAGGGTCCCCTTACCCAAGGCCAGCCACAGAAGGTAGTCCACCACGCGGGAACGCGGGCCCGACAGGGTGACCTGCTGGGCCGCGCCAAGATCGCCCACCATGGTATCGGTGGCGAATTCCACGCCCCAGGCGTCGAACAACTTGCCCAGGGTCGAATAGGGAATGGGCTTGGAGGCCACAGGAATCTTTCCTCTGCGTTCGCGTTCGGCGGCCTTAGCGCGGGCCACTGCCGTTTCCGAATAGGGGTCCACGGAGATCAAGGCACGGCCGCCACGGAGAATGAATTGATCCACGTTATAGAGCTGTTTCTCGTTCAAGTTCTGGGGATGGGCGATGAGCAGAATGTCGATGTCCTCGTCTATGCTCTCATCGGAACCGCGCAGGGAACGTAGCTCGAAGAACTGTTTGATTTGTTCAAACACTGCCCAGGGTCGGAAATTGCGTGTGGGATCGGCGCCCATAGGGATACTGCTGAGAAGCCCCACCACCGGCTTCTTGGGATGGGTCAGGGAATAGACCAGCTTAGTAAGGTCGTATTCGAGCAGCGGCTCGCGGGAGGGATCGAAATAGGGAACGACTTTTTTCTCGTCGCTGCTGTTAACCGCCGCCAGACCGAAATAGCCCTGTTCGCCTGAGGCACCCATGGTGACTCCCTGCAGCCCCAACGCTAGGGCCTTGTCCTCCTCGGGGGAATAGGGTTCGGGGTCATAGACTTCAAGCTTCAGCTTGCCATCGGAAAGGGTGACGAAGTTTTCCAAAAGATCGCGCACCCGCTTCGAGAAATTGGCGTGCTGAGGATTTTGTTCAGGAATACGCCTGGAAAGGAAGAGACGAACGGTAATAGGCTCGTCAATGGTGGAAAGCACCTCTTTGGTGCCCTCGGACAGGGTGTAGAGGCGGTTATCGGTGAGGTCGATTCGAGCTGAATGCAGCCACGCCGAAGCCAGGATATTGACCGACAGGAACAAGATCACGGCCAGGACGATGGCCGCTATCTCCCGCGTTTTCCAGTCACGGATGTTTATGGAAAACCAGCCCATGGTCTATTCAGCCTTTTTGAGATCAATCAGCATGACGTTGACGAACAGGCTGAGGGCAATAAGGGAACCGAAGAAAATGAGGTCGCGGAGATCAATCACGCCTTTGGTGATGGCGGTGAAATGATTGAGAAAACTCATGGAGGCGATGGCGTCCACAAGAAAACCGGGCAGCCAGCCGCGGAAGAAATCCACCACCAGATCAAGGCCGCTCATGAGGAAAAGAAAGGAAACCGCCGCCGCCATGATGAAGGCGATGACTTGGTTCTTGGTGGCGCCCGACACACAGGAGCCGATGGCCAGAAATGCGCCGGCCATCAGCAGGCTGCCGAAATAGCTGGCGAAAATCACGCCGTTATCGGGATCGCCCAGATAATTGACCGTAATCCAGATCGGAAAGGTGAGTCCCAGGGCGATGAAAATGAAGAACCAGGCGGCCAGGAATTTTCCGATGACGGCCTGGGCCACCGTCACCGGGAGGGTCATCAGCAATTCGATGGTGCCGGTTTTACGTTCCTCGGCCCACAGCCGCATAGCCACGGCGGGAATCAGGAAGAGATAAAGCCAGGGGTGGAAATAGAAGAAGGATTCCAGATCAGCCTGGCCGCGCGCGAAAAAGCTGCCGATATAGAAGGTGAAGGTTCCCGCCAGGGCAAGGAAGATGACGATGAACACGTAGGCCAGCGGGGTCGAGAAATAGCTCGCCAGTTCGCGTCTGAAGATAACACCGATGTTATGCATCATGGTCCCTACCCCTTGTGGCCCAAGGTCAGTTCACGGAATACGTCCTCGAGCTTTTTCGCCCCCGATGTGGAACACCGTAACAGCGCCTTGGGCGTGTCGTCGAAAATCAGGCGGCCCTTGTCGATGATGGCCGCGCGGTTACATACCGCGTCCACCTCTTCGAGGATATGGGTGGAAATAATAATGGCCTTGTCGGCAGCCATGTCGTGGATCAGGCTGCGCACCTGATGCTTTTGGTTGGGATCGAGCCCGTCGGTGGGTTCATCTAGAATCAGCACTTGCGGATCGTGGAGAATGGCCTGGGCCAGACCAACGCGGCGCTTGAACCCCTTGGAAAGTGTCTCCACATGCTGCGCCAGCACATCACCGATTTCCAGCTTTTCGATGGCAGCAGCCAGTTTTTGGTCCTTGTCGTCTCCAGTAAAGCCGCGGGCCTGGGCGACGAAATCAAGGAACTTTTCCACCGTCATATCGCCGTAAAGCGGGGCTCCTTCGGGCAGATAACCGGTACGCTGTTTGGCGAGAATGGGGAATTCGCCCACGTCATAGCCACAGACCAGGGAGCGGCCCGCGGTGGGAGCGAGAAAACCGGCCACCATGCGCATGGTGGTTGATTTCCCAGCCCCGTTGGGCCCCAGGAATCCCAGCACATCGCCCCGCCCCACCGTCAGGGAAACATCGGAAACGGCGGTCAGGGGGCCAAACCTCTTGGTCAGTCCTTCTATGGCTATAAGTTCCTGCAAGTCCCTTCCTTTACCTGATGGTCAATCACGAAACCCGGTTCCGACGATGCCCGGTGCACATCGCTGTGGGAGGGAATAATCGCCTTAATCTTGGCAAAAATATGACCATGCCACGCAGGTCCGGGGCACCCTCGGGCAGGGGGTTTTAAACCCCGGCGGCCTTTTCTTCAAGCGCTGATCGCATCGCCACCATAAGGTCGCGCCATCGTTCCCGGTCTCGTTGCCGGAACAGATGTACCGAGGGATACCACAGACATGACGTCCACTTCGTTCCCCAGTACCACTTCGGAGCGAAGGGCACCAGAACCCAGGTTTCCTGTCCCAGCGCGCCCGCCTGTCCCAGAAACCTTGACTCAATCTGGCACCTAAGTTTTTGCTGTTTTGGGAAACCTATATTCCGACTAAAGGGCTATTTTGATGGGGATATGGTGGGGATAAATAATTAAAGACTTAACTAATTATTGCTAAGCCTTTAATTTTAATGGTGCCGCCGGGAAGAATCGAACTTCCGGCCCCTCCCTTACCAAGGGAGTGCTCTACCCCTGAGCTACGGCGGCATGAGAGACAGGGCGGGCAACATGCCACAGCCGCCACACCGAGACAAGAAGCGCGAAACAGCCTGTCCCGACCCTTCGCCGCGGGCTTGACCCGGCGCAAAGACGTCCCCACCAGGTCCGCCTCGCCGCGCTAAAAAAGGAGGCTTGCGAAAAGGAGGCCTCCACTCATGCCGGAAAAAGGTAAGCTCCCCGCCAAGATCAAGACCACAGAGAAACAGGCGCGGCTGGCCAATGCTCTGCGCGAAAACCTGCGCCGCCGCAAGGCCCGGGAGCGCGGTAAGAGCGGTGACGCGGGGAAAAAGACAAAGGCGCCTTAAGGGGCCTTCATTGCTTGTGGCGGAGGCGCGCCTAAAGTAGAACAGCCCCGCCCCCTTCCCCGGCAGCAGGCAGACAGAAAAAACCATGGACAGTATTCATATCCGCGGCGGCAACAGATTAACCGGCACCATCCCCGTCAGCGGCGCCAAGAACGCCGCCCTGCCACTGATGGCCGCCAGCCTGTTGACCAAGGATACACTGCAACTGTCCAACCTGCCCCACCTGGCGGATATTTCCACCATGGCCAATCTACTCTCGCAGCACGGCGTCGCCTTGGAAATGAACGGCGAGGCCCGCGGCGGCCATATGGGGCGTGTGTTTTCCCTGAACGCGGAGACCATCACCAACACCGTGGCGCCCTATGATCTGGTGCGTACCATGCGCGCCTCGATCCTGGTGCTAGGGCCATTGCTGGCGCGTGAAGGCAAGACCCAGGTTTCCCTACCCGGCGGCTGCGCCATCGGCACCCGGCCCGTGGATTTGCATCTACAAGGCCTGGAACAGCTCGGCGCGGAGATCGAACTCGAGGAAGGCTATATCAAGGCCCGCGTCAAGGGCGGGCTGAAGGGGGCGCATATCGTCCTCCCCATAGCCTCGGTGGGAGCCACGGAAAACCTGGTGATGGCGGCCTGTCTGGCCGAGGGCAAAACCGTGATCTCCAACGCCGCGCGTGAACCCGAGGTCAGCGACCTGGCCAACTGTCTTGTGACCATGGGGGCGAAGATCGAGGGAATCGGCAGCGATACCCTGACCGTGACCGGAGTGACTTCCCTCAAGGGGGCGACGCACGAGGTGGTGGCCGATCGTATCGAGACCGGCACCTACGCCATGGCCGCGGCGATTACCAGTGGCGACGTGATCCTTGCCGGGGGGCGGCTCGATCTCATCGAATCCACGGCCGAGACGCTGACCCGCGCCGGGGTGGATATTACGCCCACAGAGGGGGGGCTACGGGTGCGACGCAAGGGAAAGAAGGTGGAAGGGGTGGACACCATGACTGAGCCTTTCCCTGGTTTTCCCACAGATCTTCAAGCCCAGATCATGGCCCTGATGAGCTGCGCCGAAGGTGCCTCCATGATCACCGAAACCATTTTCGAAAACCGTTTCATGCACGTGCCGGAGCTCTGCCGCATGGGAGCCAACATCCATGTCCACGGGGCGTCAGCCATCATTCGCGGCGTCGCCGGCCTGACCGGGGCGCAGGTCATGGCCACCGACCTGCGGGCCTCGGTGAGCCTGGTGCTGGCGGGGCTGGCGGCGCAAGGCGAAACCGTCATCAACCGCGTCTATCACCTAGACCGCGGCTATGAGCGGCTGGAAGAGAAGCTAGCGGCATGCGGCGCCGAAATCACCCGCATACGGGGCTAGAGTCTTTCCGGCTAATATTGACTCGCTCTAACCGAGAGCATTTGGGCTTGGAGTAGGAGCGCTTTGCAGAGCGCAGTGGCGCTACGGTCAATAAGCGTGATGCCCGCCAAGCCCAAATGCCCCGGCCCCGCATCGCGCGCCTGGCGGACCACCAATTCACATACCATCAAAGCGGGTCAATATTAGCCGGAAAGACTCTAGCCCCCCTCCTTGCCGTAGGAGGCGAGCTGTGCCATTAAAGGCGCGAGACGTTTCGGACCCAGAACGCCCGCTCCGCAAGGGCGCCGGGAGAACGAAGTGGCAGACAACAGACAAGACGACGGGCTTATCCTGGCCTTGCCCAAAGGGCGCATCCTCGACGAGATGACGCCGCTGTTGCGGCGTGCCGGAATCGAACCGGAAGCTGCCTTCGATGACCCGGAATCGCGCCAGCTCCGCTTTACCACCAACCACCCCAACCTTTCCATCATCCGCGTGCGCGCCTTCGACGCCGCCACCTTTGTTGCTTTCGGCGCAGCCCATCTAGGCGTGGTGGGCAACGACGTGCTGATGGAATTCGACTATCCGGATATCTATTCACCTCTTGATCTGGGGATCGGCAGGTGCCGCCTAGCGGTAGCCGAACCGGAAGAAATAGCGGGGGACGACGACCCCGGACGGTGGAGCCACATCCGCATCGCCACCAAGTATCCGGAGATTACCCGCCGCCACTTCGCCGAACGCGGAGTCCAGGCCGAATGCATCAAACTCAACGGCGCCATGGAACTGGCGCCAGCCCTAGGGCTGTGCCGGCGTATCGTAGACCTTGTCTCCACCGGGCAGACGCTGAAAGCCAACGGTCTGGTGGAGGTGGAACGCATCGCCGACATCACGTCACGGCTAGCCGTCAACCGTGCCGCCTTGAAGACCCGGTCGAAAGAAATCAACGCCTGGGTCGAAAGTCTCCGCGAGGTCACCGATGCCGCTTGAGCTGAACAGCACCCAACAGGACTTCGAGACGGCCTTCACCGCTTTCCTCGGCTCCGCACGCGAGGCGGAAGCCGACGTGGATGCCGTCGTCGCTACCATCCTCGATGACGTGAAGGCGCGGGGCGACGCCGCGCTTCTCGACTACACCAAGCAGTTCGACAGGCTTGACTTGGAGGCCCGGGAGTTGCGGCTGGAGACCCGTGAGATCACCGACGCCGTGAAGGCCTGTGATGGCGGGCTAATCGAGGCGCTGGAACTGGCTGCCACACGCATCGAGGACTATCACCGCCGCCAGCTTCCCAGCGATGACCGTTATGTGGACACCGTCGGCGTGACTCTGGGCGCCCGCTGGACACCCATCGCAAGTGCCGGACTATACGTTCCCGGCGGCACCGCCGCCTATCCCTCGTCGGTTCTGATGAACGCCATGCCAGCCCGCGTCGCCGGGGTCGGGCGGCTGGCCATGGTGGTGCCCACCCCCGACGGCGAGATCAATCCGCTGGTTCTGGCCGCCGCCAAAATCTCTGGCATCGAGGAAATTTACCGTATCGGCGGCGCCCAGGCGGTGGCGGCGCTAGCTTTCGGCACCCAGACGGTGGCCCCGGTGGATAAGATCGTGGGACCGGGTAACGCTTATGTGGCTGCGGCCAAGCGCCGGGTCTTCGGCACCGTGGGCATCGACATAATCGCTGGCCCCTCGGAAATTCTAGTGGTTGCCGACAAGGAGAACGATCCCGACTGGATCGCCATCGACCTGCTGTCCCAAGCCGAACACGATGCGCTGGCCCGTTCCGTGCTCATCACCGACGACGCCGGGTTCGCCGCCGCCGTGATGGAAGCAGTGACGGCGCGGCTGAAGACGCTGCCCCGCGCTGAAATCGCCGGGAGAAGCTGGAATGATCACGGCGCTGTCATCATCGTCGGCGACCTCGACGAGGCGGTGGCGTTGATCGACGCGCTGGCTCCGGAGCATCTTGAGCTGGCGGTGGTGGACCCGGAAAAGCTGGCGGAACGGGTACGCAACGCCGGGGCTATTTTCCTCGGGCGCTTCACGCCCGAGGCCATCGGTGATTATATCGCCGGCCCCAACCATGTGCTGCCCACCTCACGCAGCGCACGTTTTTCATCGGGCTTGAGCGTCTTTGACTTTCTCACCCGCACCTCTTTGGTGGGCTGTGACGCCAACAGCCTCAGGGCCATCGGCCCTGCCGCGGTGACGCTGGCCCAGGCAGAAGGGTTGGATGCCCATGCCCAGTCCGTGGCGATTCGCCTTAATATGCCCCTCGATAAATAGTTCCGCCGCTGTCCCATGTTGTGGCGGCGGATGAAGCGCCCCAGCCCATATGTGGACAGAAAAACCTTTCCATAACTGAGGAGAGCCGCCATATCGTCGCCGTGACCCTAGACAGGGCGGCAGAAGTGTAAATTCCGGCGGCTGTGTTTTTCCGGAAAACAGCGAATAATGTTGAAAAATCGGCGGAAATTGCCTATTGCCACCTATCGTTCGACGCGCTTCGCCGCTTTAACCCCATGAAAAAGGAGAGCCCGTGGCGAAAGAGGAGTTAATGGAGTTTTCGGGCACGGTCATGGAACTGCTGCCCAATGCGATGTTTCGGGTCAAGCTGGACAATGACCACGAAATCCTCGCCCATACCGCCGGCAAGATGCGCAAGCACCGCATCCGTGTTCTCGCCGGCGACCGCGTCACCGTGGAAATGACCCCTTACGACCTGACCAAGGGGCGCATCACCTTCCGTTTCAAATAACCCCCCCGTTTCATGGCTGTCTCCACGCCCGTGGCAAAGACACGTCTGATCCTGGCCTCGGCCTCGCCACGCCGTCTTGACCTGCTTAAGCAAATCGGCATCCACCCCGACGAGGTGGACCCTCCGCATATTGACGAATCCCCTCTGGGCAACGAAAAGCCCGCCGAGCATGCCCTGCGGCTGGCCCGGGAAAAGGCTGAAACCGTCCATGCCCGCCACCAAGGATGTTTCATCCTCGCTGCCGATACGGTGGTGACCTGCGGCAGGCGCATCCTGCCCAAAGCCGGCGACACCGCCCAAGCGCAGGAGTGTCTGGAACTGCTTTCCGGGCGCCGCCACCGGGTCATCGGCAGCGTCTGCATCATCGATCCCGAGGGCAGGTCCCATATCCTCCGCGTCACCACCACCGTGGCCTTCAAACGGTTGACGAGGGACGAAACGGCATCCTATCTGGAGAGCGGTGAATGGCGCGGCAAGGCAGGCGGATACGCCATTCAGGGGCGTGCGCAAGCGTTGGTGCGCTTCATCAACGGTTCCTACAGCAACGTGGTGGGGTTACCTTTGTTCGAGACTCGCGCCCTGCTGGAGGGGCTGGGATACACGGCGCAGGACGCCCCCTAGAAAGAGGTGGATCGCCATGACAGGCGACCTTGTGGTGAACACGGTTCCCGGCGAAACACGAGTGGCCCTCATGGAGGGGGAGCGCCCCTGTGAAATCCTGATCCTGCGCCGCGACGCCGGCCCCGCTTCAGGGGATATCTATCTCGGCCGGGTCAAGGCGCTGAAATCCGAACTGGGCGCCGCCTTCGTGGACATGGGTGCCGACCGTGACGGATTCCTGCCTCTCAAGGGGGAAGACGCCCCTCATGAGGGCGAGGCGCTGTTGTGTCAGGTGACCCGCGAGGCGGTGGGTGACAAGGGAGCTCGGCTCACCACCCATATCAGCCTCGGCTCGCGCCATCTCGCCCTGCTCCCCACGGGAGATGGCATCAGGGTCTCGCGGCGCATCGAGGACAGGGCCGAATGCGAGCGTCTGTTTGGTCTGATGGCGAATCTGACAGCCGGGGGTGATGCCGGCGGCGGCTACGTGCTGCGCACCGCCGCCAGCGGCGCTGAGGCCAAGGTGCTGGAGGCCGAAGCTGGCCTCTTGCAAGGCCTGTGGGATGAGGTGCTGGAACGGCGGGAAGGCGTGGAACCCCCCGCACGCCTGTACCGCGACTCGGGCACTATCGAGTCGGCGCTGCGGGGCTGGGGCGGGGAAGCCGGGCGTATCCTCATGGACAGCGGGGAAACGCTAGAAACCGCCCGTGCCTTCTGCGAGCGCCATATGCCGGAAGCCGCATCGAGGCTGGAGCACCATAAGGGTGAGCCGCTGTTCGAGCTTTACGGCGTCGAGGCGGAACTGGAACAGGCCCTGGAACGCCGCATCGACCTGCCCGGTGGCGGCGCCCTGACCTTCGACGCCGCCGAGGCACTGACCGCCATCGACGTGGATAGCGCCCGCCATGCCACGCGCAGGGGCCAGGCCGATACCATCCTCGAGACCAATCTCGAAGCTGCGCGGGAAATCGCCCGCCAGATCCGGCTCCGCGCGCTGGGCGGGATCATCGTCATCGATTTCATCCGCATGCGCGAGAGCGAGGACCGCAACCGCGTGGTGGCAGCACTGCGCGATGGGCTGTGTGAGGATTCTCTTGCCCGCGTCTTCGGCATGACCCGCGCTGGGCTAGTGGAGGTGAGCCGGCGGCGGCGGCGCGCGCCGCTAGCGGAATTCCTTACCGAACCTCGTGGCGCCTGCGGCGCGGCGGCGGGCTCCAAGACCCCGCGTGCGGTGGGCTATGATATTCTGCGCGCCCTTATGCGGGAACAGGCGGCGCGGCCAAGCAGCGTCTGGAACGTAACCGCGTCGGCGGAGGTGGCGGTAGATCTGCGGGACGGAATGGCGGATGACCTCAAGAAACTGGAGGCAGCGATCGGGGCCACGGTGACGCTGGCCGGTGACGACGATTTTACGCGGGAGCGTTTCGACATGGCACCCGGGGGGGTGTCCGAAGAATCATCTGGAGAGAACTCATGAGCGCAGACCGCAAGGGCAAAAAGGCAAAGGCTCCAGCTTGCCCCGTATGCGGCCGTCCCCGGGTGGCAAAACACCGCCCCTTTTGTTCTTCCCGATGCACCCGGCGCGACCTTGGCCACTGGCTGCAAGGCAGCTATCGCATCCCCACCAACGAGGAGCCGGGCGATATGGATGGCGATCCCGACACCGCCCAGGATGGCCCCGATCAGAAAGATTGAGAGCAGCAGCCCAAAGCGGTTCAGGGTTGATAGGGGGTGGGAATTTTCCTATAAGCGGCGGCGAGTGAAAGGCCCCTCTTATTCAATAACGCCATTCAAAAAACATTTAACTTATTTCTCATCGCCCAGGTAGCTCAGTTGGTAGAGCAGCGGACTGAAAATCCGCGTGTCGGTGGTTCGATTCCGCCCCTGGGCACCATTTTTCTTAGCTCCCCCGCCTTTTCTGGTCTTAGTTGAGATCGGGCTTCACCCCCAGCCGTCGCTTGTAATGAGTATTTCATGCCGGGAGTTCAAAGGGGATGATCACTAAAGTATTGGTTAGCGGGATACTGACTATCCTATATAGCGTTTCCATGTTCGGCTGGGGGCGGATGTTCGAGACGGTGATTGGTTTTCGTCTGCCGTGGCCCCTCACATTAATCCACGGTTTGGCCGTTCTTCTGGCTCTCGGCGGCGTACTCAACCTAGTGGGGATCGCTTATGCGGGGACACTTGATGCCATTGTTGTTTTGGGATTGGGACTAGCGGTTCTTTTGCCTTGGCTCGCCCTCAAGTCTTCCGCTATTGATGTAAAATCTCTCATGCCATCAGCGCAAGAACTCCGCGCATGGGCAATCCCAGCTTTGTTTATCATTACCGTGTTCGCTTTCATCGACACGACCCAAGTGCCGCCAAGTGCGTTTAACTTCCATGACGACTTCGAAAAGTATCTAACATTTCCAGTCCGTATGCTTGCCACCGGAACCCTGCAGGCCGGACCATTCAGTGCCCTCGGCGGGCAAACCCTTGGCGGTCAGGCATTCCTTCAGGGGTTTGTGCTCGCCCATTGGCCCCTCGGCACCGTAAATGCCGTGGACGCCCTGTTCGCGCTGACCATGTGCCTTTTGCTGGCTACAAGCACGATGTGGAAAGTAGGAATGCCGGCTTGGTTGTTGCCAATAGCACCCATTCTTGTGGTTGTCATCAACCCGCAGTATGTCAACATTTCAGCTTTGTACACCGGTGCAGCACTGTATATGGCGCTGCTTGTGATCCCATGGAGCGTACGTGGACATTCGCCCTCACTTCCAGCAGCCAGCGTGGGGATAATTTATGCCGGCATGGTGGCGATTAAGACCACCTTCCTATTGCCGGTAGTGATCCATTTTCTCTTGGCTTCCTTGGTTATCGCCTGGTCAACGCGGCGCCTGTGGTCAACTATTGTTTGGTGCGCACAAGTCGGCGCTACTTCACTTCTGTTTATAGCCCCATGGTTGGGAGTTCACTTCTCGGTTTGGCGTGGTTTATGGTCGGTGTCTGCACCCTTGGGGGATGTTACGGAATCAACAGTAGTCGCCGTGCCGGCCGCTCAGGATTTGAATCTATTTTCCCTTGACCCCATATTCTATGGATTCGGTGCCAGCCAAGCTCATTACACGGGTGCGATACTGGTTATCGTCATCTGCACTCTATTCATCTTGGCACTATTCCGTTACAGCAAGGCTTATGACTCGGGTTCGTCGGTTCCATGGCTATTCGTTTCTGGCACCGTGCTCATCTTTAACTTCCTGGCCTTTAATATCGTATTGAATGGATACATCGGACGTGAACTGGCCTTACGTTACATATGTCCGATCATTATCGCTGGCCTCCCCGCCATAATCGCAGCCACGTTCTTTGCTCTTTCCCGTTACAACGGAAACATTTACAGAACAAAGATTCTTAAGCGTATTACTATCGTAATGGTCCTTGGAATCGTTGGCGCTTTCCTTCCATCTACCGCCGCTCGAGTTCAGCAAGCTGTCCGTTTCGGCAATACTCTCTCGTTTAGCGCCAAAGCAAGCCGGCCTGCTTACCTGAACTATAACCGTTACGTTTTTTCCCCATCAGCGGTTGCAGCCGTAAAATCCCTGCAAATCCAAGTTCCAGAAGGGGAACCGTTGCTGGCCTGGATGTCGTTTCCGTTTCACCTTGATTTTGCACGGAATCCCGTGTTCGACGTTCAACCCGGTGGACTTAGTACACCCTGGATGGATTTCCCTCTCAGCCAAAACCCCGAGGCGACATCCAATTATCTAAGACTCAAAGAGATCAAATACGTGGCTTGGCAGTACAGTGGCTTTGCCGTGCGTTCTGAAGCGTCCCTATCGTCTGCACAAAGTTGGGCTGGGAATCCACGCTTCTTACAAGACACTCATGACCTCCAAAGAACTTTGCAGTTTAACCAGGCGCTGGTGGAGTTAATCAAGATATCGGAGGTTATTATTGATAACGGGGCCATAGTCCTTTTCCGTATTCCCGAATAACGGCGACATAAAGCTACAAAGCAAGGTTGGCAATGGAATCACCGTTACCCTGCGTTTCCCGCCAGAGAGAACCGTCATTTCATGAGAAAATAACCCCGCTCGCCATCCGCATCGTGCCCCACGATGGCGAACCACGCCTGTTCGGCGAATGCAGGATTTTCGTGGTCCATCGCTAGGCGCTCGGAAGCAAGGCGCCGACAAGGGCAGATATCTTCCCTGTGGCGGGAAGGTGTGCGGGAAAAGCGGTGGAGTCAGGAAGGGGGGCGCGGAACGCCCAGCTATTCCACCAGGCTGAGGTTCTGGGCGGCGAACTTTCCGTTGCGTCCTTCCGCCAGTTCGTATTCGACCTTCTGTCCCTCGTTCAGGGTGGGCAGATTGGCCTGTTCAACCGCGGAAATGTGCACGAAGGCATCCTCGGAGCCGTCCTCCGGGGCGATGAATCCGTAGCCTTTCTGGGGGTTGAACCATTTAACAGTGCCTATGGGCATGCGTCTTTACTCCGTAATGTGGGACAACAACGCCGTTATCCCCTTCCAATTCAAGCAAGAGCGGAGCCCGTGTTTCAAACCAATAGTAAGGGGGGGCAAGGTGCACCCTGGCAAAGGGCGGAGATGCAGCCCACATACTGGAAATGAGCGCCCCTGATGCTCAAGCCATAATCATACAAGAGCTTTGTCACGGGATTCAAGAAATCCCGCATCTCTGGGCGGGTAGTGGTGACCTGCCCCCTAGTTTCTAACCTTGATTTTGTTTGGTAGCGGAGGGCGGACTCGAACCGCCGACACCCGGATTATGATTCCGAATGTCTTTAATTCTCCAATCTCTATATTTATTATATCTAATTGATTTAATTTGATATTCAATTCCTATGGCTTCCTCGACATAACTTCATATTTCCTGTATGGTGGTTGCTCAATGGTTGCTCATTGAGTGTATGGGGAAGCAATGAAGATTACTAAGGCAATGAAGATTACTAAGACGGTCGTTGACCGCATGTCATACGACAAAGAACCCATAACAAAGCCAGAGAGGAAGGAGACAATTTATCCCGCCGACTTCAGGTGGGATGCTCATCTGTCTGGATTTGGGGTTCGTGTTTATCCAAGCGGTCGCCGCTCGTTCGTAATTACCTTTAGAACCGAGACCGGCACAAAGCGTTTCTTCACTATCGGCGAATATGGTGAGTTAACGGTCGATCAAGCCCGTCGCCTTGCTCAGGATAAACTTGGTGAAGTCCGGCATGGTCGAGACCCCCAAGCTGAGCGTCAGGAAAAGCGCAAAGAGATGCTCTTCGAGGAGTTGGCTGAGCGATATATGGATCATGCAAAGCACCATAAACGAAGCTGGAAGGATGATGAGCAACGTCTCCGGGATCACATTCTCCCGGCTCTTGGAAAAAGAAAACTCTCTGAAATCACGTTACGCCAAATCCAAAAAATTCACACATCGGTTAAAGATCGACTTTCCCCTGCGACTGCTAATCGCGTAGCCGCTCTGGTGAATCATATTTTTACGATGGCAGGTAAATGGAGCCTGATTGAAATAAACCCTGCCAAAGGTCTCACCATGTTTCGAGAACCCCCACCCCGCGATATCGTTTTGACAACCGACCAATGCCGGACGTTGATTGATGCTTGCGACGCCGATGAGAATGCTTTCGCCGCCGCATTGTTCAAGCTGGCAATGTTCACAGGCCGACGAGTCGGGGAATTATTAGGTGCAAAATGGACTGACGTTGATCTGGATAAAAGTATTCTTACGCTGCCGCAGACCAAAGCCGGTGAACGTCAATTTGTCTATCTCAACGAACCCGCCGCAGCTGTTTTGCGAACTCTCCCGCATGTCAATAAAAATCCATACATCATCGCAGGTGCAGCAAAAGGAAAGCCTTTGAATTTCTATCGTCGGGCATGGAACCGTATTCTAGAACGCACTGACATCAAACCATTCCCACCGCACGGGCTTCGGCATAACTACGCATCGACTCTTGTTGCCGCAGGAGTTCCCTTGGAAACAGTCGGACACCTTCTCGGACACAAGAACACCGTGACCACAAGGAAATATGCTCACTACCGACCTGATCATCTTCACCGTGCCGCTGAGACATTTTCAGATGTGATTGACTTCAAGGTCGAGAAGGAAAAGCGTAACGGGTAAAACGACCCTTGTCGGGAACACCCCCCCCTCCGGGTGGTGGAAGGAAGAGGAATACCAATGGGCCACCAAGAGAAATACGTTCAATTATTGCTGGACGGGCGATACACAGAAAACGTGGCAAATATTACCTCATGACAAATTATTGGATTATCGGCACTGGCCACGAAGGTGAACGAGAAGATTTGTGGAACGATTTTATAGAGAATAATCGAATTAGGATCGGCTTTGATGTTGAGGAAGATTTAACTCCCTACATTGAGAGAGGCGAAACCAAATTTAAAGAATTTATCCATTCTATACGACCTAACAAACCGGGATCGGCAGATCAGTGTTGGGCTTTTGCTGATGAAATGGCAATCGGGGATAAGATTATTGCTAGAAAGGGCATAGGCCAAATCGTTGGTTTCGGAGAAGTCATATCACCTTACCAATTTGATGGAAGCCTTGACCGTTACAAGAATGTTCGGAAGATAAAGTGGAAGTGGAAAGGAGAAAAAGATTGGAACGAACCGCGCCTACAA
>Ga0187827_10004548_pt1 | contig 17007 bp, 15 predicted proteins | sample ETNtaG_39_FD_167969 | JGI IMG/M metagenome (GOLD analysis project Ga0187827, IMG submission 167969) | Marine microbial and viral communities from oxygen minimum zone, Eastern Pacific Ocean - ETNP2014_SV_150_PacBio MetaG (Illumina Assembly) | ecosystem: Environmental > Aquatic > Marine > Hypoxic...
AAGGTAAAAGTTATGCAAAATGACAATGTACAAAGTCTTTCTGATAGAATACTCCAAAGGGAGCATGAAATTTATCCTAAAGCACTAAATCAAATTGCATCAAATATGATCAGGGTAAAAAATTAATGAGAATTCTTGTTATTGGCAGCGGTGGAAGAGAACATGCCTTGTGCATATTTATAAATAAATCCCCAATTTGTAATAAATTATTTTGTATTCCCGGCAGTGACTCAATTCAAGAAATAGCCGACTGTTTTAAAATTGATCCCATGAATAATGATGATGTTGTTGATTTTTGTAAAGAACATAAAATTGATTTTGTTGTCGTGGGACCAGAACTGCCTCTAAGTAATGGAATTGTTGATAAATTATCTGAAGAAAAAATTGCAGTTTTTGGACCTGACAAAGCTTCCTCACAGCTTGAATCTTCAAAAATTTTTATGAAAAATATATGTAAAAAACATAATGTTCCTACGGCAAAATACTCTATCTTCGATAATGAAAAAAAGGCGCTGGATTTTTTAGATACTATTGACTTTCCAACTGTCATTAAGGCTGACGGTTTGGCTGCCGGAAAAGGTGTAATTATTGCCAAAAATAAAAACGAGGCAGTGGAAACAACAAAAAATATAATGTCAAAAAGGATATTTGGAGCCTCGGGAGAAAATATTATAATTGAAGAATTTCTGGAAGGTGAAGAAATTAGTTTTTTTGCCTTGGTAGATACCAATGGATTTATTCTACCATTAACAACAGCACAAGATCACAAAAAAATTGGTGAAGGTGATACAGGTCTAAATACAGGAGGTATGGGAGCTTATAGTCCTGTACCTTTTATTAAACAAAACCAAATAAACGATTTTGTCATAAAATTTGTAAAACCTGTGATTGACGATCTAAAACATAACAATATCTTTTTTTCTGGTGTTTTTTATGCTGGCTTAATCCTTACAAAATACGGACCAAAGTTGCTCGAAATCAATGTCAGATTTGGTGATCCTGAAGTTCAGGCAGTTCTTCCCAGGTTAAAGGCAGATTTATTAAATTTATTACTAGCATCCAGCAAGGGAAGACTGGATCAATTTAAATCTCTAGAGTGGGACAATAATTTCTGTATAAATATCGTTATGGCGTCCAAAGGTTATCCAGAATCATATGAAAAAAATACTATTATTAGAGATCTAAATAAAATCACGATCAATACATCGCAATATATTTTTCATTCAAGTACAAAAAAGAATAAAGATCATTGGCTGGCTACGGGAGGAAGAGTATTGTCAATAAGTGCCCTAGGATCAACGTTGAAAGAGGCTAGAAATAAAGCCTACAATGTAATAAATAAAATAGATTGGAAAAGTGGATATTATAGAAATGACATTGGCTGGAAACATTTAACATGAGTAACAAAAAAATTCCGATAGTAAGCATTATTATGGGTAGCCAGTCTGATTGGGAATCCGTAAAACCTGCCAGTAAAATATTAGAAGAATTTTCAATCCCACATGAATGTAAAATCATTTCTGCACATAGAACTCCCGACCGCCACAAAACATTTGCAACAAATGCCAAAAAAAGAGGCATAAAAGTTATTTTAGCTGCCGCAGGAGGTGCGGCACATCTTGCCGGTGTTACTGCGGCTCATACATCGCTTCCGGTATTAGGAATACCTATGGAGAGTAAATTGTCTGGGCTAGACAGCCTTTTGTCAACAGTGCAAATGCCATCGGGTGTTCCGGTAGCAACTTTTGCTGTAGGCAATGCTGGCTCAAAAAATGCCGCACTTTTTACAATCAGGATTATTGCATTAGAGGATAGTTCGGTTGCCAATAAACTTGATCAATACATAAAAAAAATGGAAAAGTCAGTGCCTCAAAAACCTAAAGAATAAATAAATCAAAAAGTGTTTATGAGTGAAAGAGAAAAAATTTACGAAGGAAAGGCAAAAATTCTATATAAAGGAACAGAAAAAAATACTGCTATTCAGTATTTTAAAGATCACGCGACTGCTTTCAATAACCTGAAAAAATCTACCATAGAAGGAAAGGGAATTTTCAACAACAAAATATCAGAGCATATTTTTATAAAACTTAACCAAATTGGTATTAAAACTCATTTCATAAAAAGCTTAGGTGAACGAGAACAACTAGTACACATGGTAGAAATAATTCCTTTGGAATTTATTGTCCGAAATATTGCAACCGGTTCTTTAACAAAAAGATTAGGAATTGCAGATGGTACTGTATTATCAAAGCCACTGCTCGAATACAGTTACAAAAAAGATGAACTGGGAGATCCTCTTGTTGCAAGAGAGCATATTGATGAATTTAATTGGGCCTCATCTGCTGAACTTGATTTAATCAGTAATCACTGCTTAAAGATAAATAATTTTATGCAAACTATGTTTAAAAATGTAGGAATAAAACTTGTAGATTTCAAATTGGAATTTGGAAGAACCAATATAGATGGAAAAAAAGAAATTTTGTTGGCGGATGAAATAAGTCCCGATACTTGTAGATTATGGGATGTGGTAAGTAAAAAGAAATTGGACAAGGATAGATTTAGAAAGGATTTAGGAAATTTAATTCAAGCTTATCAAGAAGTCGCTGAAAGACTTGGAATTACAATAGAAAAAGAAAATCTAATTTAGAAATTGTATTTAATAAAAACTCCAAAATAAATTGTTTCGACACAATGGAAAAAAAATCTGAAAATTTAATACTTATTTTTTTAATTATATTTGCTGTTTATTGCTCACTAACCTTGGGAATGGCTTGGGATGAGCCATACCATTATGAGAATGGTTTAAAAAGACTCAGATATTCACTTTCATTGGGTAGATACGAATATCACGATATCTTACATTTAAGATATTACCCTGGTTTTTATGATACTTTATCTGCCTTTTTATCCCAGATATTTCCTAAAAAATATGAAGTTCATATTCATCATTCAATTAATTTATTTTTCTCACTGAGCACAATTGTTGGTCTTGCACAAATAACGAAAATTTTGTTTAACAAAAAAGTTTCTAAAATTGTTTTTATAATCTTATTTCTAAATCCTATTTTTTTTGGACACATGTCAATTAATCCCAAAGATACGATTATTGCATTTTCTAACGTATGGACTACATATTTCGTAATTAGATATCTTCAAACACAGCAGATTAACATTAAAAGAAAATATTTTTCAACCCTAGTAGGTTTAACAGTAGGTTTTGGTGTTGGAATCAGAATTATATTTCTTGGTACATTGATGCCAATATTAATATTAACCATTTTAGATATCTTTTTTTTAAAAAAATTCACAAATGAAAAATTTTCATTAATTAAATTTTTTAACGATTTATTCAAGATTCTTTTAATTGCTTATGTAATGATGATAATTTTTTGGCCTAATACACATGAAAATATTTTTACTTTACCATTCAAATTATTTTTTGATTCTTTAAATGATTTATCTCAAGGAACACCTTGGGGCTTGCTTAATGGAGAATTTTATAGAACTATAGATACTCCAAAATTATATTTGGTAAAAAATTTTTTTTATAAACTACCTGAATATATTCTATTTACATATTTAATTTTTATTTTTCTTATTTTTAAAGATCAAAAATTTTTTAAAAATCATTTTAAATTTGTTAAAACAAAATTGTCTTATTTATTATTTATTATCGTTTTTCCTATTCTAATGGCTTCTTTAATGGCATTAAAAATTCATGATGGACTTAGATACTTTTTGTTTTTAATACCTTATTTAAGCATAATTCCGGGAGTGGCTATATATTATCTAATTTATAATATAAAGTTCAATATCCATAAATTTTATCTAACATCAATTTTAGTATTATTCATTTACTATTTGTTTAATTTTTTTTCCCTTACTCCATACCATTATACTTATCTTAATATTTTTAATGGTAAATTTTCTGAAGCATCAAATAAATTTGAAAATGACTATTGGGGAGCTTCGCTTAAAGAGTTGGTAAGTAAAATTGAAATGAACAAACGTTTCAAATCAAATAACTACTTCAAAATTGCTTACTGTGGAATTAATAACGATACAATAAACTATTACCTTAAGAGAATAGAAAATTTTAGATATATAGAAATTTCTAATGATGATGACTATGATTATATCATAATGACAAACAGACATAATGGCACAGATCTTGATAAAAAGAACGAAGTTAAAACATGTTTTGACTCATATAAAGGTAAAGATATTTTGTTTGTGAAAAGAAATGGATTAATTTTATCAAGAATTAGGCAAAATACAGGCCCTTAACTTAATTAGAGAGAGCGACAGTAATAATTATTTTTTTTCATAAATAAATTATTATGACTTGAAATTTAAATCAACTAATCAAAGATTGAATATCTAATGATACAATAGATTGCTACAAAAGCATCGAGAAGACCAATTTTTTTCCCTTCCTTGTAAGTTCTGCCTCTATAAGAAATTCCTACTTCATAAAATATACACTTTTCTCTAGCAAGTTTAATTGTAACTTCTGGTTCGAATCCAAATCTTTTTTCTTTAAGATTTAATTTCAAAATTTTTTCTGATTTAAATGCTTTATAACCAACTTCAATATCTGTGAGATTTAAATTTGTAAAAATATTTGATAGAAAAGTTATTATATTATTGCCTATCTTATGCCAATAGTATAAAACACGATGTTCATCGGAACTTACAAATCTAGAGCCATAAACTACGTCAGCCTTTAATTTTAATAAAGGGTTTATTAGTTTTTTATACTCACTAGGATTATACTCTAAATCTGAGTCTTGAATAATAACTATTTCATTTTGAACTCTTTTTAATGCGGTTTGAATTGCCGCTCCTTTTCCTAAATTTTTTTCATGCTTTACTAGATTAATATTGGAAAATTTATTTTCTAATTTTCTTATTATAAAGTTTGATTTATCGGTAGAGCCATCGTCTACAATAATTAAATTATCCTTTGAACTTAAATGTTTTATTGACTCAAGAATTATTTTTTCAATTGTGTTTTCTTCATTGTAGCAGGGTATAATTACATCTATATTCATATAGATTAATATTATTAAATATATTACAGGAAAATTATATAATTAAATTTTCTTAAATGAAAAGTATTTATAAAAATAAGTTAAATTTATTTCTTTTTTTTCTACTCATAATAAACTTAATCTATATTAAAAATATAAGTTATTTTAATTTGGAAATCTTGGTAAATTCTTTTAATAAGAATTGGATACCTGTTTACTCAATATACCGTTCTGAAGTAATTGAGTCTAAATATTTATTGAACAAACACAGAATTAGTAAATTCAATGTTAGTCAAAAAATAATTGGAGAAACGGATCTTGATTTTTCATCAGCAAATACAATTAAAGCAACTAACCTATACACATATTATAGAATGCTGACATATAATTATCCGATTAGACTTGACTCACAATCAAAATATTTCCTCTTCTTTCTAAATGAAAAAACTTCTGAAAAATGCAAGGCACTAGACAAAGGTAAATATCTAAAATTATTAATATGTTAAAGCAAATCAAAAGAGTTTTAAAAATAGAAACAGTAGTATCTATCTTGGTATTATTAATTTTATTAAATTATTTTGTAATGTTTATAAGTTACAATGAATATATAATTAAATTAATATTTAGTCTTTATATTTGTGCAATATTATTTTTTATTATTTATAGTCCACTAAATTTTCTTCATTTAAAAATAACGCTAGTTGTATTAATGATAATTGTTCTTGGAAATCCAACTTATTCTTGGGATGCTTGGGCTATTTGGTTGTTCCATGCCAAAAGAATTTTTTTTGAACAATCAATTATTGCTCAATTAGATGGATATGCTATGTGGACTCATAACGATTATCCAGTAATTGCACCTACATTTGCAGCATCGCTTGCAACATTAGTTGGCAGTTGGAATAATATTTTTCCTAAATTAGCTTTTTTATTAATGTCTTTTCCACCACTAATTCTATCAATTAAAATGTTTAATGTTAGATATCATTTTTTATTTTTAATATTAGCTTTATTTATATTAAATTTATACTTGATCAATGGACTTGTAGATGGGCTTGTTGCTATATATTTTACATTTAGTTCCTACTTGATATATGATATTTTTCTAAATAAGCAAAATTCATTTTATTACTTACTTATAACATTCTGTTTTTTTATTATTCTCTCTCTATTAAAAAATGAGGGAGCGGTTATGGTAGCAATTTTATTAAGTATTATGATTATAATTAATATTTCAAAAAAAGAAATGTTACAAAATTACAAAAAAATAATTTTTTTATTATTTTCACTTATTCCAATTTTAATTTGGAAAATTACTTGTATTAATTATAATGTAAATAACGATATCATAAATTATGATACATTAAATTCTTTAAAAAATATGATTTTTAATTATAATTCGTTTAAATTAATATTTAAATTTTTGATTCTAGATACTAAATTCATTCTTTCAATAATTTTTATTTTAATAGCTTTTAATTTTGCTAAAAATAAAAGAATTTTTTATTTTAGCTTATCAATTGGAGTAACTTATTTATTTTCACTATTTATGGTTTATTTAATTAGCCCTTATGACCTCGCATGGCATTTATCTTCGAGCGCCTCACGTGTAATTGTGCCCCTTACTTTTTTATTCTCTTTTTTTGGACTTTTGCAAATTTACCATAAGAAGATAGGAATTTATGTTCATTAATTCATCAAGGTATTAAATGAAAATTCTCACTTATTTTTTAGCATTTTTTTTATTTTTTTCACCAATCTCAGCTAAAGAATTTCGAATTGATTTTAGTGAAGAGGGAATGAAAGCCTTAAAGAAAAAAGGTCTTGGTAAAAAAACTATCTATACCAACAGTAAGGATAATAAAGGCTATTATTTAAAAGCCGTAGCAGACTCTGGTGCAACAGGACTTGGGGTTGAAATTAATAACAAAGAGCTTCTAGAAGAGATGCCTTTTTTAAATGTCACTTTTAAAATTGAGCAAGATTTTACAAATATTGACCAAACAACTAAAGGTGGCCACGATTGGGCCGCAAGAGTGATGATTGGACATGGTAAAAAAATTGGTTCTAAATTACTAAGTTTGTCTCATTCATCATTTTTGAAAGAAGGATTTCTTCAACAAAGCCCATGGACAAAAGGCAGTCGTGATTATGTTATCTCGAACGATAAGAGTGGGGAATGGCATACACGTAAAATTAACGTAAAAGAATTACTTGAAAAAACCCACAATATTTCTTTTACTAATTTTCTTGCAGTATTTTCAGATTCTAACAACTCGAAACAAAAAATTATTGCTTATTACCGAGATATATATTTTTCATCTGAATAATTACCCTGCCTAGTATTGTAGAATTTTCTCTAAGAATGTAAAAATAATTGTAATTATTAATTTTGAATATAGTATTGTTATTTTCAATGAAAATTTATTATGGAAAAGCGATTTATGGTAAAAATGAAATTGTTGCTGTTAATAATGTCTTAAAAAAAAATTATTTAAATTTAATTGATGGGCCCCATGTAAAGCTTTTGGAAAATAAAATTGCAAAATTATTTGGTAAAAAACATGCTTTAATGGTAAATTCCGGATCATCTGCGAATTTGTTGGGCCTAGCATCATTTAATTTTAAACCTGGTTCAGAGATCATTACAACAACTTTAACTTTTTCAACTACCGTTGCTCCAATTTATCAGTTGGGATTAATACCCAGTTTTGTTGGTGTAATTGAAGATAAATTTATTGCAGATGTTTCTCAAATAGAAAAAAATATAACAAAAAAAACAGTAGCTATAATGCTGCCAAACTTATTAGGAAATATAGTAGACTGGAAAAAAGTTAAATTTATTGCGAAAAAATATAACTTAAAGGTAATTGAAGACTCTGCGGATACAATTGGGTACACAATTGATGGTTCTAATACAGGAAGATTGTCTGATGTTGTAACAAACAGTTTTTATGCTTCTCATATTATTACAGGAGCAGGCTTTGGTGGAATTGTCTGTTTTAATAATAAAGATCAATACAACAGAGCTAAATTGTTACGAGGTTGGGGGAGATCATCAACTTTATTTAACGAAAAAGAAGATATATTAAAACGGTTTAGCACCAAAGTAGAAGGTATACCATACGATGGTAAATATATATTTTCAGAAGCCGGATACAATTTTCTACCTTCGGAGATTTCAGCTGCTTTTGCTTTGGAACAATTAAAAAAACTTAAAAACAGTATATTAACAAGAATAAAAAACTTTAAATTTTTAATAAATTTTTTCAAAAAATACACGGATATCCTCTCCCTCCCTAAACAAAATAAAGGTGTGAAAACAGGATGGCTTGCTTTTCCATTGGTCATAAAAAACAAAAAAATTAATCGTCAAAAGCTTCAAATTTTTTTAGAAAAAAAAAATATACAAACCAGAACAATTTTTACTGGAAATATCTTGAGACAACCAATGATGAAAAAGAAAAAATATTTTAAACATAAAAAATCTGAAACTGTAAGCAATGATATAATGAAAAATGGTATATTAATTGGCTGCCATCACGGACTTACCAAAAAAAATTTGGAATATATTTGTAAATCATTTAATCTGTTTCTAAAAAAAAATAATTTAATTTAAAAGGATTTATTTTTAAGAACATATCTTAAATTCAATGAAATTTGTTTTTTTTTCATTTAAGCATAGGCACAGATACAAAGATTTAAATAATTTTTTAAATAGTAGAATTTATGGAAAATACTTTGTCCTTAATTTGGGTGGACCATTCAAGCACTTTATTGCAAAATTGTTAATATTTCTAAAAATAGGAAAAACCATTTCATGTGATGGAAGACCGGTAATTGCCGACAAGTCAAAAGGTATAAATTTTTGGGTAAGAGGTACCATTCTAAATATTCCTAAATCTTTAAGAAATTTAGATAATAACTTTGTAACTATTTATCATTCTGTTTTACAAATTAATAAAATTTTTCAAATTTATCCAATAAATATTAAAAAAGAACAGATTAAAGATAATTTAAAAATAATATATATGTCTACAATAAATATTGAAACCAACCCTGAAGAAAAAAGCATTTGGGAAAAGTATAAGTTTCAAATTTTAGAAGATTTTACTTTAATTGATAGTAGAGAATTTTGGGAAAAGGTTGCATCAAATATCAATGATAATGATGAAAACAAAAAACTTACGTTATATAGAAAACTTAAACTTCTTTTAAGATTTAATATTATTAAAAACTTAAAAGAAAGATTTAGCAAAGAACTAGATCTTATTGGTAATGATTGGAATTTTTATTCATTCAATTCATTGCCCTCCAATTACAAGATAAAAAAAAATAAAAAAATATATAAAGGAAATATTTGTTTAGACCTAGGATGCATAGAAGGAAGTTCATCTTTATATTCTAGATCAAATCAAATTATTGAATCTGGCGGACTAATCATACAAAGTTTTCAATGTGACGGTAAAAAAATCTGGGGAGATCTTCACGATAAAATATTGTTTAAAAATTTACCAGATTTAATAACTTTGCTTGAAAAGCTACTAAATGATAAAAATTATTGTTCAATTTTGTTGCAAGAAATTTCTGAAAATTTTAGACACTCGGATAAATCTATCGAAAAAAGCTTAGATAAAATTTTTAAGTAAATTAGAATTTTTATTCAATAAATGATTTATAAAAGAAAATAAAAGTTCTTCTTATAAATCTTTTCTAAAATCAAGAAAAAAATACTTTCAATTTTTTAGTATAAAGAATTAAAAAAAAATTTAAGTTATATGATTAAAATATTATATAATTTTTAAATATGGAATTTTAAATATTAATTCTTTTCCAAGCTAAATCTTCTACAATTTTATCTGTCGATAAACTACTTTTTTTTGACTCTTTTAATAATGATAAAACTTTATCACAAATTTTATTTAATTGATCGTCTAGTGTATCTTCGGAATTATTAATTTCACAAGAAATTGCAATCACTCCTCCAGAATTAACTAAATAATCTGGCGCATAAAAAATATTGTTTTCTTTTAACCATTTAGCTGTTTCTGATTTATCCAATTGATTGTTAGCAGCGCCAACGATTGCTTTACATTTTAATTTTTTTTTAGTTTCTGAATTAATTACTCCACCTAGGGCACAGGGTGAGATAATGTCACATTCTTGTTCAAAAATTAAATTTATATCAGATTCCTTAAAAGATATTTTGTCACGTTTCAATTGATCTACTGAATCTCTTCCAACATTTGAAACAATTAAATTCGCTCTCTTTTTAAATAAAAGTTTTGATAACTTGCTTCCAACCTTGCCAATTCCGCTGATTGCAATTGTAGATTCTCTTAATTCTTTATTAGTCAAAAACTTATAAGTGGTATTTATTGCATTAAAAATTCCTTTTGCCGTTGGTGCAGATGTTTCAAGTTTAATACCACTAACATACTTTGTGGTTCTATTAATTGAAATCAAATTTTCCATTGAAGTTCCAACATCTCCAGCAGTAATATATGTGTTATTTAATTGATCGACGAGTTCACCATAGGATTCATAAAGATCGGAAGTTTTTTTTATTCCTTTTAAATTTATAACAGCCTTGCCACCACCAAAATTTATTCCACAAATACTATTTTTTAAACTCATGGCTTTTGAAAGACGAAGTGCATCATTTAAATGTTCTTCAAAATTATTGTATATCCAGCTTCTGACTCCACCCAGAGCTGGACCCAATTTTGTGTTATGGATTGCGATGACACAGTTTAAATTGGTAGTTTCATTCGTAGCATGAAGAACTCTTTCATATTCTGAAATTGAAATATCTTTTATCTTCAGACTCATTAAATTTAGTTATTTTTCTTAAGAACGGTTAATGAGTTTGTGTTTGAGCTTTATCATCTTTACCTTTTTTAGGTAGAGTATCTACTTCAACCCAATTCACAGGTTTTAGTTCTTTTATTAAAGCATTTTTCAAAACTTCATCAACGCATGAAACAAGTATTATTTCGATTTCATCTGTAATTTTTTTTGGAATCTCTGCTAAATCTTTTTCGTTGTCTCTAGGAATTAATACTTTTTGAATCCCCGCTCTATGAGCGGCAAGTAATTTTTCTTTCAAACCTCCAATAGGTATTACTTGGCCAGTTAAAGTCACTTCACCGGTCATAGCAGTATCTTTTTTAACGGGAATACCTGTTATAGAAGATACAATAGAAGTTACCATTCCAATACCAGCAGATGGTCCATCTTTTGGGGTAGCGCCTTCTGGAACATGAATATGAAAATCTTTTTTTTCAAACACTGGCGGAATAATACCATAATCTAAGCTTTTCGATCTAACATAGGACTTCGCCGCTTTTACAGACTCTTGCATGACTTCTCCGAGTTTACCTGTGATTTGCATTTTTCCTTTTCCAGGCATATGTACAGTTTCAATTTTTAATATTTCACCTCCATGCTCAGTCCAAGCTAATCCAGTTGCAACTCCAACTTTATCTTCGACTTCAAGTTCACCAAATTTGAATTTTTTGATACCTAAATAATCTGATAAATTGTTTGGGTTAATATCAATTTTATCTCCTTCACCAGCTACAATTTTTTTGACTGTTTTTCTCGCGATTTTTGAAATCTCTCTTTCTAAATTTCTAACACCTGATTCTTTAGTATAGCTTCTAATTATTTCTTGAATAGATCCTTCGGCCAAATTCAATTCTTTTTCTTTAACTCCGTTATCTTTAATCTGTTTTGGAAGTAGATAATTATTTGCTATATTTATTTTTTCATCTTCTGTATAACCAGGAATTCTAATAACCTCTAACCTATCCAATAGTGCAGGTAAAATATTTAGAGTATTGGCTGTAGTTATAAACATTACATCAGAAAGGTCATAGTCAACTTCTAAATAATGATCATTGAAAGTTGAATTTTGCTCTGGATCTAATGCCTCTAATAGCGCTGATGACGGATCTCCTCTATAATCTGCTCCCACTTTATCTATTTCATCCAATAGAAATAGTGGATCTTTAGTGCCCGCTTTTTTCATCTGTTGAATAATTTTACCTGGTAAAGATCCAATGTAGGTTCTTCTGTGACCTCTAATTTCTGCTTCATCTCTTATTCCTCCTAGAGACATTCGAACGAATTGTCTTCCTGTGGCTCTAGCGATAGATTTTCCAAGCGAAGTCTTTCCAACACCTGGTGGACCCACCAAACATAAAATAGGTCCTTTAATTTTATCTATTCTCTTTTGAACTGCCAAGTATTCAACTATTCTTTCTTTAATTTTTTCTAGACCGTAGTGATCTTCATCCAAAATCTTTGAAGCTTTATTTAAATCGTTATAAATTTTGTTTTTTTTATTCCAAGGTAAATCAATCATCCAATCTAAATAATTTCTAACTACTGTAGCTTCTGCAGACATTGGACCCATTGATTTTAATTTTTTAAGTTCTGACATACACTTTTTGGTTACTTCTTTTGGCATTTTTGCTTTTAAAATAGATTTGTGAAGACTGCCAGCTTCATCCTTGCCTTCTTCTATTTCACCAAGCTCTTTTTGAATTGCTTTTAGTTGCTCATTTAAATAGTATTCTCTTTGTGTTTTCTCCATTTGGTTTCTAACTCGACCTCTAATTCGCTTCTCAACACCAATAATACTTGCTTCGTGATCTAGAATTTCAATAACATTATTAATCCTCTTTTTGACATCCAAAATTTCAAATAGTTGTTGTTTTTCTTGAATTGATATATTTAGATGAGACACAATATTATCGGCAATCTGTGATGGGTCTTTTAATAGTTTTAAATTATTTATAATTTCGGTCGAAATTTTTCGATTAACCGTGGACAATTTTTCAAGTCTTCTTAAAGCAGTAATCGCCAAAGGATAAAGATCCTCTTTTTTATTCAAGACATCTTCGCAGTATGATACTTTGCACATAATAAACCCACCAGTATCATTAAAATCTATAATTTTAATTCTTTTGATTCCCTCTACTAACAATTTTACCGTTCCATCTGGTAATTTAAGCAATTGAAGTATTGAACATTTGCATCCATAAGTGAAAACATCATTTTCTCCAGGGTCGTCAACCTCAGAATTTTTTTGAGTAACTAATACAATTTTTTTATTAGTTTTCATAACCTCATTTAATGCAGTAATTGATTTTTCCCTTCCAACAAACAAGGGCACCATCATATGTGGAAACACAACGACGTCTCTTAATGGCAAAAGGGGAAATGAATTTTCATCACTCATACCTTAAATATGGATATAATTACGAATATTTCAACAAAAATTTATGCAGCTGAAGACTTGTCTGTTATAGCTTTGTTCTTCGAATAAACAACTATAGGTTCTTTTTCGCCAAGTACCACGTTTCGATCGATGATAACCTCTTTCACATTTTCTTGACTTGGTAAATCAAACATTGTTTTCAAAAGAAGAGATTCAAGTATAGTACGTAAACCTCTCGCTCCGGTTTTTTTTGTAATTGATTTTTTTGCGATTTCTAATAATGCCTCATCTTTAAAAATTAGTTTTACCCCTTCAAATCTAAAAATTTGTTGATATTGCTTTAACAGCGAATTTTTTGGCTCTTTTAGAATTTTTACCAATGATTCTTCGTCTAAATCTTCAAGTGTTGCAACAATTGGCATTCGACCAATAAATTCTGGTATTAAACCATACTTTAATAGATCCTCTGGCTCTAAAGTTTTGATAATTTCTCCAGTTTTTTTATCATCTGCAGTTCTAACTTCAGCACCAAAACCAATTGACGTTCCTTTGTTTCGTTGAGAGATAATTTTATCTAATCCAGAAAAAGCACCTCCACAGATAAACAGAATGTTAGTTGTGTCAACTTGTAAAAATTCTTGCTGAGGATGCTTTCTTCCCCCTTGGGGAGGGACACTTGCAACAGTTCCTTCCATAATTTTTAATAAAGCTTGTTGAACACCTTCACCAGATACATCTCTTGTAATGGAAGGGTTTTCGGACTTCCTACTAATTTTATCGACTTCGTCTATATAAACAATTCCATTTCTTGCCTTTTCAACGTTGTAATCAGCGGATTGTAAAAGTTTTAAAATTATATTCTCAACATCCTCTCCAACATAACCTGCTTCTGTAAGAGTTGTGGCATCTGCCATAGTGAATGGTACATCCAAAATTCTTGCCAACGTTTGGGCTAATAAAGTTTTTCCACATCCTGTTGGTCCAACTAATAATACGTTGGATTTTGCTAGTTCCACTTCCTTACTACTTTTTGTTTCATAATTTAATCTCTTGTAATGATTGTGAACTGCAACTGACAAAACTTCCTTTGCGTATTTTTGACCTATGACATATTCATCTAGCACATTGCAGATTTCTTTTGGCGAAGGAAGGTCTTCGTGATGTTTGACCAAAGTATCTTTATTTTCTTCCTTAATAATATCCATACATAGTTCGACACACTCGTCACAAATGAATACTGTCGGACCCGCAATAAGTTTTTTAACTTCGTGTTGACTTTTTCCACAGAAAGAACAGTAAAGAATATTTTTGTTATTTTTGTTACTCATAAATTTATAAACGAATCAATGAATTGACTGTATTATATATGGCTGATCACAGGCAAGTATGAGTTGTGGATAAAACTATATGTTGGGGGTTAGACTCTTTTTTCTACAACTTTGTCAATCAATCCAAATTCTCTTGCCTCTTGAGGTGTCATGAACCTGTCTCTTTCAAGGGCATTTTTTATTTCTTCAACAGTACGTCCACTATGCTTTGAATAAATTTCATTCAATCTCTTTTTTAATAACATAATTTCATTTGCATGAATTTCAATATCGGTTGCTTGTCCTTGGAAACCAGCAGAAGGTTGGTGAACCATAATTCTAGAATTTGGAAGAGAAAATCGTTTTCCATTTTCCCCCGCTGCTAAAAGAAAAGAACCCATGGAAGAAGCTTGCCCAATACACAGGGTAGAAACCGATGGTTTAATATATTGCATCGTATCATAAACTCCAAATCCAGCATTCACCAATCCACCTGGGCTATTAATATAAAAGAAAATTTCTTTTTTAGGATCTTCGGATTCTAAAAATAAAAGCTGTGCTGTTATTAAAGTTGCAACATTGTCATTAATCGGACCTACTAAAAAAACTATTCTTTCCTTTAAAAGTCTAGAATATATATCATAAGCTCTTTCTCCACGACTTGATTGCTCGACAACCATTGGAATTAGATTGTTCATGTGCTCTTGAATTTTATCAGTCATATAATGATTCGATCGTTATACAACTAGTAATTACTTTTTGCTAACTTTTTTTCGTTTTCCAGGTTTTTTTGTTGTGGTTTTTTGAATTTTTGGCTGTGCTGCGCTGCTCTTTTTGGTTTCTTTGTTTTGATCCAATATAATTTTCTCCGCTTCATCTGTAGAGATATTTTTTTTGGTGGATCTAGCTTTTTCTTTTATCAAAGAAATAATTTTTTCCTCATATATTCCTCCTCTTAAACTCGCAACTGCTGATGGATTTTTTTGATAATACTCTGTCACTTGTTTTGCTTGATCGGGCATCATTTGAATTTGTTTCTGAATTTCATTTTTTATTTCTTCCTCATTAACTTTCAAATTATTTTGTTCTCCAAACTCATTTAAAATTAATCCAGTTTTAATTCTCTTTCTTGCTGTCTCCTCATTTACTTTTTTATTTTTTTCTATTTCTTCATTTTTCATTCCGTGATTTAGGAGTTCAATTTCTTGTTGAATAAGATTTTCCGGAATTTGAATATCCTTAAATTTATCCAATTGATTGAGGATTTCTTTTTTTGTTATTGTATCAAGGATATTTTTATACTGTTCTTTAATCTGCTTTGAAACAATTGTTTTTAAATCATTCAGATCTTTTGCCCCAAGAGTTTTTGCAAACTCATCGTTAATTTTAATTTCTTTTGGACCTTTGATGTTTACAATTTTACAAACAAATTTTGCTTTTTTATTTGAGTATTCTTTATGTGGATAGTTTTCCGGTAAAGTTACTTCAACAATCTTTTCTTCCTGCTTTTTTATACCAATTAATTGTTTATCAAAATCTTTAATGAATAAATCTTTACCCAAAATAATTTGAGTGTTATTTCCCTCGCCTCCTTTAAAATCTTTTCCATCAATTGTTGCCTTGTAGTCAAAAATAACTAAATCTCCTTGTGTGGCAGCTTCTTCGATCTTCTTGTCTTCAAAATTATTTTGATTTTTTGCAATATCATTGATTCTTTTATCTACGTCTATGTTAGATGTTTCAATTTCATAATTTGTAATTTTAATTTCCCCTACTTCTTTAATGTTTATTTTAGGTAATTGCTCAACATGAATTGTGTATTCTAAATCCTTATCTTCTCCATATTTTTTCAGGTCTATCTTGGGTTGTCCCGCGACCTTTATTTTTTTATCTTCCAGAGCTTTGCTTGAAGACTCTTTCAAAACTTTATCGAGAACTTCACCATAAACTGCTTTTCCAAATTGTCTTTTTAGAATTTCTATAGGAACCTTGCCAGGTCTAAATCCTTTTAAATTAACCGTTTTTTTTAATTCCTCAAATCTTCCAAGCATTTGGTCATTAATTGTTTTTTTATCAACAGTAACTCTAAGATATGTCTTTAATCCTTTTTTGGAATCTACTGTTACTTTCATAATTATTTGGTGGGCAAGAAGAGACTCGAACTCTTAAACCTTGCGGTACTAGTTCCTAAGACTAGCGCGTATACCAATTCCGCCACTTGCCCTAAATTTTACAACTTTATAAATTATTTATTACTTTTTAGGAAGTGTAGCATTTAAAATAAACGCTAATAATCCTGCAGGAATTAATCCGGTTGTTAACAATAATTTTAATTTAATTCCAAAATCCGGTATATGAGCAACAAATTGAGGAAGTAAAGACATACCAATACCAAAAGAAAGTGATAAAGCTAATATTAATATATTTCTTTGATTCATTT
>Ga0187827_10004558_pt1 | contig 16979 bp, 13 predicted proteins | sample ETNtaG_39_FD_167969 | JGI IMG/M metagenome (GOLD analysis project Ga0187827, IMG submission 167969) | Marine microbial and viral communities from oxygen minimum zone, Eastern Pacific Ocean - ETNP2014_SV_150_PacBio MetaG (Illumina Assembly) | ecosystem: Environmental > Aquatic > Marine > Hypoxic...
ACCCGGACCGAGAACACCAGCAACCCTCCCACAGCAAATATCCCAGAAACGATCCAAAAGGAAGTATCGTAACTACCGGTCAGGTCGAACAATCTACCCGCCACAATCGGGCCAATGAGAATAGGGACCGTCGCTAGAACCATGGTAACCACGCCCTGTATCGTGCCGTAATTACGCATACCGAATACTTCCATCACCACAAGTGACATCAGCGGTCCAATCCCACCGAATCCGGCACCGAAATACACGATAGCCGGCCACACAAACACAGATGAACCGGCCAGAGTGACAAGAATCACGCCAGACGACATGGTAAAGATTGCAATCACGAAAGAGATTCGAGCCGTCAGTTTTTCACTGATGAGTCCCCAGCTAATTTTGCTGGCAAGGGCAGTTCCGGCGAGGACCGTGAGTACAAGGGTCGCCTGCGTCGAACCCCACCCCACTGATTGCATGTGCGGAATAAGTTGCGTCATGAATGACGGGTAGCTGAATCCCGCGCAGGTGACTCCCGCCAGCAGCAGCCAGAACTTTTTAGTGCGCATCGCCTCCCGAAGCGAGTAGTCACTGGAACGCACATTATTTTGATCAGTCGGTGTGGGCTCAATGGCTGCAACATCGCCATGTAGAGGATCGCTCTGGATAACGAACCAAACCGCCACTGTGATGACTAACACTATGACCCCGATGACCGTATACCCCAGACGCCAACCTTCTGCGCGGATGATCAAGCTAAAGACGGGGACACCAACAAGACCGAACACGTTGTTACCTGTAATCGCCGTCCCCATCATGCGGCCACGGGTGGCAGGAAACCATGTACCAACCAACTTTCCGATTGGCAACCACGTTCCGGGGAATCCAACAGCCATCAACGCACTAAGCGCGTACCACTGCCACAGTTCGGTCATATTGGCCCGCAAAAGAAACGAGATAGCGACGGCTATAAGCGACGTCGTCATGATTGTGCGTGAGCCGTACTTGTCGACTCCCCAGCCGATTAGCGGGGACAAAAGACCAGAAATGAGACCAATCGAAAGCGAGAGGTTAATCTGCGTTCGCGTCCAGCCGAATTCCCGTTCCAACGGCTCGACGAACATGCCAAATCCGTACTGGGAGGCGCCGGAGGCGAACGCGGTCGTGAAGAACGACGCCCAGACGATCGCCCAACCTCGCGACATTGGCCATGGGCTTTTGCCTTGATCCGACAGTCGCTTTGTAGGCATTTCTGGCTCTAGAGTTTCGTCTCGGTCAGGTCGGATCTTTCGTCTCTCGATCAGGTACGTGGTTGAAAAGCACGATTATGGCAACTATGTAGCTAGGTGGGTACTGGCAAGCGGATCGAGTTTGGTAGGCAATATGGGTTTGAATTCACCGTGCGTGATACTCGAAATAAATCCAAGTGTCGCACGTCTATACTGCACTGAATCTTGTGCGGCCCAGCACCCCACTATCCGAAAGTGAAATTAATTGCCCAAGACCGCCGAAACATCAACCAATCCTAATATCATCCTCATACTCGCCGATGACATGGGTTACTCAGATATCGGGAGCTATGGCGGTGAGATAAACACTCCTAATCTGGATCGTTTGGCAGCGAGCGGTCAGCGGTTTTCGCAGATGTATAACATGGCGAGATGCTGCCCCTCTCGTGCGGCACTTCTTACGGGGTTAAATCCACACCAGACCGGCGTGGGCCACATGCTCAATCTTATTCCCGGTATGCCGGGCTACCAGGGTTACCTGAACGACCAGTGCGTGACTATCGGAGAAGTGCTTGGTGCGTCCGGTTACCGGACCTGCATTTCAGGCAAATGGCACTGCGGAACCAGACCCGACGAGGACACTCGACCCGCTCAGGTTAAACGTGGCTTTGAGCGAGTGTTCGGCTTCGAAAGTGGTGGCGGAGACTATTTCTTCAGCAAACAGTTGATTCATGACGATCGGGTGGTCGACAACGATGAACCGTTTTATCTCACCGATTTGATCAGCGATAACGCGGTCGACATGATCAAGGAACAAACTGCCGACGCGAGACCATTCTTCCTTCACGTCGCGTACACCGCCCCCCATTGGCCCCTCCAGGCGCTCGAAGAAGACATTGCAAATTATGAAGGCAGCTATGACGCTGGATGGGATACGATTCGCACTCGACGGCACGAGGAACTGAAGGGCCGCGGGATTCTGAGTTCGAAGTGGGATATCGCACCTCGTGATGAGACGATTCCCGAATGGAAAGAAGCTGAACACCGTGCGTGGGAAGCTGCGCGAATGACGGTCTACGCTGCCCAGGTTGATCGTATGGATCAGGGAATTGGCAGAATCCTCGACGCGATTAGGGCGCAGGGAATCGAACACGACACGCTGGTGCTATTCCTCTCCGACAACGGTGGTTGTGCCGAGTTCCTGTGCGAGGACACCAACAAGCCCGACTACGCAAGCATCCGTCGAAAAACTATTGATGGTCGACCGATACAAGTGGGTAACGACCCCGAAGTAATGCCGGGTCCCAACGACACCTACATGAGTTACGACACCCAGTGGGCGAACGTCAGCAATGCGCCGTTCAGACGATTCAAGCGTTGGGTCCACGAGGGTGGAATATCGACACCGTTTATTGCATCGTGGCCTGGTCAGATCGAGCCCGGAACCATCACTCACGAACCGGCCCAGTTGATCGATATCAACGCCACCTGTATCGACGCCGCCGGAGCGTCCTACCCGACTGAATACAACGACAATAAGATAACGCCGCTTGAAGGCGAGAGCTTCCTGTCGTTGCTCAGAGGCGGATCCTGGTCACGGGAGAAGACAATCTTCTGGGAACACGAGGGCAATAGCGCTGCGAGGAGCGGCGATTGGAAGCTCGTGAAAGAATTTGGATCGGATTGGGGTCTCTACAACATGTCCGACGATCGAACTGAACTCCACAACCTCGCTACCACAGAAACGGCGCGGGTGAAGAACATGTCCGCGTCGTACGAAGAATGGGCGGCTCGGTGCAACGTCGCCAATTGGCCGTTCAGCGTCGGCGACTGGAGCTTCCCCGGGATGGCTGGCGATGGGACCTTCGACATGCAAGGTCACGGCCACGTTATTCCGTGGTAGGGGCGACCAATCAACTTCGTTCGGAAACTGAACTCAATCGAACTTCGTTTCCGGCTCGAAGGGATAGAGCGGTTTGCGTCGATGCTGGTATGAGAAGGTTGCCATGTTGGCACTTGTTACGCCTGGTGAATCGGCCATGATGATCTCACGACTGATCGGTTCGTAGGCGGCGCGTGGCGACACCGTGCCTTTGCAGATAATGACTTTGTATTGTTCCGGGAGAATGCCTATCGAGTAGTACTGTTCACGGCTCATATTGCCTATACCTCTGACTGTATGCAGCACAATCGTATGACCATTCTCAGTGTCCAGGGCTACTGAGGGTCCATAGTCGAAGAATCTGAGCCCCCCGTGAGTGGGTTTAGGCTCCTCGAATTTGCCGTCCGTGATGGCTCGTACATTGGCGGTAACTTCTATTGGCTCGCCGTGCAGCTGATCAGTTCCGGCACCCACCTTGAGAGTAATCGCCGAGCCGACACCGGTACTGATACAGATCTGAACAGCGCGGGGATCAAACAGTGTTAGAAGCAGACTCTTTTCACCGGTTAGCCCCTGTCGTATTGCTTCAGCAAGCAGGTGAGTAGAATCGGCCGTCCCACCGCCACCAACGTTGTCACCAACGTCCATTATCACGGTCGGTTTGCCATCCGAAGGAGCGTTCATCGCTCTGTGTACCGACTCCTCAACCGAGGACGAGTCGTTCTGCAATTCGGCCCGTCGATCCCACGCCCTTCGAGCAAGCCACTTAGCCTGTTCCTCAGCGAACCCGGCGTCGCCGTCGGTTACTACCAGAAATGAAATCCCCATGTGATCTACGTCGGAATAGGGGAATCCCTGCCCGCAACTGGCAGAAAGGACGCCTGGTTTTTCCAGTACTTCGTGAACCTCGTCCATTATTTCCTTCATCGGTCCGAAGGAGGTCGGTTGTTTGACGATATTGATGATCATGGGCACCTGAACCAGGTGCTGAACAGGTCGTACTTCACCTCGGATCGTCTTTACCAAGATTTCGGATGCTTCGCCCGCCCGCTCTACCGCATCAAGGTGCGGATTCGTTCGAAACACAACTATCGCATCGGTGTTTGCGACCTGATTCTGGGTGATATTTGAATGCAGATCCAGCGTCATCACTACCGGTGTATCGGGACCGACGGCCTCTTTAACCCTGCGAGAAATCTCCCCATCCATATCCGGGTATTCCTCGGTCACTGCGGCACCGTGTTGGGCGAGCAGAACTCCATCCCACGGACCGTTTTGCTTCAAAAGGTCGATCATTTCCTCGGATATTCGATCGAACGCATCTTTCGTGATAGTGCCGGTGGGGCCCGTGAATGCGAATAAAAGTGGTACGAGGTCGAATTCGAACTTCTGCGCGCTCCGAAAGTACCCTGCGAGTGTGAATTTCGAGGTGGCGTGTCGATCAGCTATCTCACTGCCACGTAAGAATTCAAAATTGGCGAACGAATCGTAATCCGTTTTTACAGACTGAAACGTATTGGTTTCATGGTGAAAACCTAGGGCTGCGATTCGCATAAATTCTCCTGATCGATTGAAGCGATGAATATTTCCAGGATATACACACCCTCAGATCTGCGAATTCAATTTGATGGAATGGTCGCTGGCTGTCCACGCCGACTACAGTCGGGATGTAGCCATCATTCACAAATGGTCGAAACAGGCTGTAGGACTAACATAACGAGTGGTAGAGATTCTGGGTGCAGGTCAGTTTGGCCTATCGAAATTACGTACGAATATTTTGAGAAAGAGCAATACCGTTCAGCTCGTGATCAAAATCCGCTCGAGTAAACAATCTCACAGTCAAGGTAAACCAAGTTTCAGATTCACGCCGCATTGCCCGCAGAATCGAGCATCTTCCCAATTACGTAAGCCACAACTGAAGCAAAACGTGATTTGGGCTACAAGGTTTTTCAGCCCATCATGGCCTTTTTGATCGCCAAGTTCAGCTGAATCATCTTGGCCGATAGGAATTTGTCCACGCAGCTGAATATTTATCCCACAGTGGCCGCAAAATCGAGCATCTTCCACGTTGCGTAAACCACAACTAATGCATTCCATAACGACTCAGCGCCTCTCTTCAGACATCTGCTTTTTCGGTGAAAAAACCGCGCACTCGAGACTGGTAGCGCTGATACAGCATTCCAGCAGACAGCAGGAGGGTTCCAAGGACTATATAAGCTGCAACACGGTAAAACTGTTCAAGATTAAAAGTGTCATAAACAAATAGCTTAATCACACCCAAAGACATCAACCCAAGTCCGCCAAGTCGAATAAAAGAAGATCTGACTATCACGCCAGCAATTATCAACAGAGTTGAATACCCTGCCCATAAAACAGTGATGGACAAAGATTTCCATTGATCAGCCGTATCAGCAGATGAGACCTGTGATTCGATTAATCGCCCAAATTCGATGGAAAGCATCCAAATTGACAGAAAGTTACTAGATGCCAACAGGAATATTTGCGTCGCATCATACGAACTGACTCTGTAAAGCCAACGATAATTCTGATCCAGATCTTCCTGGGTAACAATCCATTTTGGAATCGCAATCAAACGGAGCGAAAAACCGTCTTTATATTTGTTGTAGAAGATCAAACTTAAATACAGAAGGAATATGAACCACAACGTCGTCAGAGGCCTTACTGCATAACTTGAATCTATTGGGTTGATAGAAACCAAAGCTACCACTGCAAAAATAAACGAAATTAAAGCGAGGAATTTCAATTCATCACTTTTTAAATACACGGAAAGCCCTAGCAAAAAGGCCGCGTTAGTAGACATACCAATTAGCAGCGGATAACCATCAAATTGCATCGGAACACTAATGGAAATACAAATTAGTCCAATGCCACCGAGCATCATTGCCATGACAGGTTGATTTTGATTGGTTCGGAACGACAAATAGGCAACTAACAGATGCGTAATGCCCAATGCAAGTGTCGGTATAGCCCGCCAGTTTTCAAAATTCCCAGTGTCCTGATCCAGAACCCAAGTATAAGAAATTATCACGTACAAAAGCGCGTTCCATACCATCGGAGAAACATCTAGCGCTCTCGGCGACAAACGACGAATCAGATGAAATCCAGATACGGATAAGAACAGCAAGAAAAACAAAATCGTCAGCGCAGCAATTGCAAAACCTATGGACAAGTTTCGATCTTCATATTCACCGAACCATAGTGCAAATCCCGCATAAGATCCGATTACTGATACTAATTTGAACCATCGCCAGTTTTTGAATAGAGCTACCGCTATAACACCAAGGTCTATCACCAGCACATAAATAATCAAAAAGTATTTTTGCCCTGCAAAAAGCTTGTCTATCTGAAAATCCGGATCTGTTATCCCGGCATACAAGAACGGTGCTAACAGACCACCTGCAACTCCCAATAAAGCCAATGGCTGGGAATTTCTTTTAAACGCAAGCCCCACCGAAATCAAACTGACTAACAACAACAAACCTACTGCGAGCCAAACATCAACCGTCCCACGCGATAGAGCCGCCAACAACGATGAATAAAGAAGGGCTACTCCTCCTCCGCTCAATGCGTGCGCATAGATCGGGTAACGAAACCAGAGAAGTTCTCCAAGCACCAAAAATCCAATACCAGAAATCATGCCGACAAGAACAAGTAATTCCTGGGTAAGAACATCTTCATCTATGGCCAACTTCATTAAGAAACTTATGCCAATGAAAATTGCAACTACACCGATTCTGACCAGCCAATTGCTACCAAAAAGGTTTTCCAGATTATTCAGTCTGAGTCGTGACTGTAGAGGAACACTTTTGGGTATACCAGTGCCATCACTTTTCTTTGAGGCATCATGATCTGTTTCAGAAATTCCCGCAATAGCCTCCGCCGTTGAGTCGACGGGTCGATCCGATTCGGTTTCCTGTAAAACTGGTTCAGATAAGCGAATCCCACAATAAATACAAAAAGTATTAGTGCCGAGATTCTGCCGGCTGCATCGCTGACAATTTACGTGCTGTGCCAAGGTCATGCCAATCTATGATTCTATTGATTGGAATGCAGGTCCGTATTTATTTTCGCCCGGATCGCTGCGTTTCACTGACCATACGAACAAAATTACAAAAGGAATGATCAGGAAAGATATCGCGTACATCCATAACCACCAGCCGGTCCGGTTAATGTCATGCAAGCGGCGTACTCCAACAGCAATACCAGGAATCAAGCAGCCCAGTCTAAAAACTGTCGTAAGCAGGCCCGTTTGAGTCTCCTCGTGATGAGTGCCGATACCAATATCGGCAAAGGTGAGAACAACACTGCTAATAAACACAAACAGACCCCACCACCAGAATTCAGATCTCCTGGAACGACCGGAAAAGTCAAAATACCGTTGAAAACCTAGAGATATTGCTCCGGCAAAGCTAACCATCGGTATGAATCCTCCTGAAAAGAACGCTAAAGAAGCAATTACAATAAATTATTCTAGACTCAGCGCCCTTTAGGAATCCAACACAGCAGAGACAGGTTATTTGAAATTTAGTTCAAATTACCGTTAGGCCACACATGCTCATTGTCCTCGGGATTTTCAGCCTCTGGAGCCTGTAATTCCCTAGGTGTCTGTTCAATATTTGTGATCGACAGGTCTTTATCAGAACCAACTTTTAGATCGGTGAAGCGGCGCGCCTGAGGTAATAGGCCACGCTCAAGCGATCCCGTCGCTTCATTAAAGGCCCGCACTGCTGAGCCCAAGCGTGTACCTACATTTGCAAAATGATCTATAAATCGCCCCACACGTTTATGAAGTTCTTTCCCCAGTTCCGCAATCTCGCGAGCATTTTCAGCGAGAGATTCCTCAGTCCACCCAATTGCGACGGCCTTCAGTACTGTAATTAACGTAATAGGGGAGGCAATAAAAACATGCCGCTCTGCTGCCCACTCAACCAGGTTTGGATCCTTATCGAGAGCCGCCATGAATAACGAGTCTGCGGGAACAAACATAACCGCTAACTCTGGTGATGATTCAAATTGGTCCCAATATTGTTTAGAGCTAAGATTGGTGACATGAGCCCGCATCTGTTCAAGATGATCTCCGAGAGCCTGTTCTCTTAATTCCTCATCGTCTGTTTCAATTGAGTTAAGATAAGCGTCCATAGGGGTTTTTGCGTCAACAACAATTTGCTTGCCCCCTGCAAGTTTGATGGTCATGTCAGGACGTAATCTTTTATCTTCCGGTCCCTCAACGGTAACCTGTTCATCAAAATCACAGTACTCCGTCATACCCGCTATTTCGACTACCCTCCGAAGCTGCATCTCGCCCCATCTACCTCTGATAGCCGGACGCCTCAAAGCATTAGCAAGTTCGCCCGTTTGCTTGGAAAGATTCTCCACTTGAGACTTAAGTGAGCTTTGATCACCGATACGCGCTTTTTCTATCAACTGCAAGGTCTGACCGACCTCTTTAAGCGACTCTTGAACCGGCTTCACAAGTTGTTCGAAGGAATCCTTTTTTTTGTCTAAATCGGTTTTCGCCAGTTGCTGAAAGGTGCCGAGATTTTCCTTGGCGAGAGTGAGAAATGATTCCGAATTATTTTTCAATGACTCGGCAGCCAAGGACTTAAACCGATCACTCATCTCTGATGCGTTTGCGTTGATTAGCTTCGCCGCATCACGTTCGGCTTCCACCTCAGCTTTTACAGTCGAAAGTTGGGATTTCCAACGCAGCGCTCCAATAAGAAGCCCTGTGATAATCCCCACCAATACACCTGAAAACAAGTACACAAATTCCAAAATAATCTCTCTTCGAAACAAACCTAACTCAAACACATAACAGATCAGTCTCTAGACATTGGGTGATTAAAGTGATGCCCCAACACTCAGGCAATCTCCCTAAATTAATTCCTTGGCCTCTCGAGAAGAACGGTTGCACCCATTTCAATATATTTTTCGCGCTGTGTATAGTCGTTATTACGGATCATTAATTTAATACCCGACTCATTGCAGGCTTTTACCGCATATTCAATACAAACTTCATCCGACGCTGCCAACGGATGGTTTGGATTTGCTTCACGGTCAAATGCTAGATCATTGGGACCCCAAGAAACACAATCAATCCCTGGTTTCGCTAATCTGGGAATATTTTCTATGGCGTTAATCGATTCAACCTGAAGCATCAATACCCCAAAGCTATTCCACCAATTCGCATAATCAACACGATCAGAATCAACTGTAGGAAATTTTAGGTGACGCTGATCTACGCCAACTCTCGTTACCCCGCCCCAGCTTCGCTTCCCAACTTGTGGATAGTAAAAATAATCCACAGCATCTTGCGCACTATCCTCGGTCTCGGTTTGCGGAACCTCAATACCACTTGCCCCTAGATCTAACCAGTTACCGATTCGGTAGGTCATATTCGTATGTAATATCCGAAAATGAACAGGTATTGATAAATCTTGTGCCGCAACAAATATGCTCGCTAACTGTGATTCAACCAGAGGACTATGTTGCGAATCTACAGCTATAAAATGGTACTCGCCGTCTCGGCTCCAAATGTCTTCAATTAGTGACTTAGTTGCATCCCATGGCACACTCACACCAATCGTGATATCGCCTGATTTTATTCTCTGTTTTAAGTTAAGTTCTTCTACCAAATTAATGTTTTTCTAAAGACTATCGTAGGTTAATAACAACATCATAGCTCAAAACCATAAAACCCTAGACAACATACATCGCTGACATAGGTTGACTGAATATCATCCACTAACGCCAGATCCGGCTAGTCCACCAACCTGGGTAATTAGCAATACAGATATCGGTAACCCGACTCCGCATTACTCTTGGTGTAGAGTGACCGACCTCATTGGAGGCGCAAACTGGTGCGGTTCAAGGTGCATAGCCTCTTTCTGGTACACCTGGATCCGGTAAGACCCCGTGTCGGTAATGAAAAGATGACCCTCGGAGTCAACCGCTATAGACCTTGGCTGGCGAAGCAATTTCTGAGGTTCCAAGATAGCCATGTCCCTTATGCGGTTTGGACTGGCGTTAGTCATCATGTACTCTCGTGCCACCTGGGACAGCGTGGCATCACCGACAAATTTATCAACATAGCCGGCTTCTGCATTGAACAACTGAACACGGTTGTTGCCGCGATCACAAACATAAATATCGCCGTCCAAATCGACTGTAACGTCCGTTGGTCGGTTAAATTCTCCATTCCCTGCACCAGAACGACCAAACTCCAGGACGAAATCTCCTTCAGATGTGAATTTTTGAACGCGATCATTACGCCAATCAGCCACGTAAACGTCGCCAAGTTCATCAACTGTTATCCCCCAGGGCAAGTCGAACTGCCCTTCACCATCACCATGGGAGCCCCAACCCAGAATCAATTCTCCACTCTTCGTAAACTTCTGCACCCGGTGGTTTTTTGAATCAACCACATAAATATTCTCTTCGGCATCGAATGCAAGACCAGCCGGGCGGTCCAACTGACCCTTTTCAGCTCCATACTCGCCGAAGCTGGATATAAATTCACCATCGCTGGAAAAACACGAAATCCTGTTTAAGGCCTCATCAGAAATAAAGAGATTCTCCTCTGAGTCAGCAATTATCGATACCGGCCACTGAAGTTTTCCTTCGTCGTCCCCTACGTCACCGAAACTGCCACCATCCTCATCCTCAAATGAATACTTCCGCACCAAAGCAGTACCGTCCTGACGGCATAAAACATACATCCACCCCTCAGATCCTAAAGCTATATCGATTGGGAAGTTGGTCAATCTGCGCATACCCAACGATTTGAGATACGGAAAGCCTGCTCGTAATAAACCATATGGCCTGGGCATCAAATATTCTCCAACTTATTACTAAGCCACACGGAATGGCTGCAGCTGTTCGTATTTGCCGCGGACGATATCAATCGAATCTATGCTCATCCATTGCTCCAGAAGCGTTGCGTAGACACCACGGAAGTCAAACGTGTGCTCCAGATCTTCTCCATTGGCGAAAGTCTTGGGATCAAGAGACGGATACTCACTGTAAAGCCCACCCTCAACGCGATCGCCGATAATAAATGCACCGCCACCGGAACCATGATCTGTGCCACTGCCATTGTCTTGGACACGACGACCGAACTCTGTGAATGCATACACGACGACTTCTTCAGCTGAGTCGTGCTCGCGTAAATCATCCATGAAATCCCGCAAGGCTCCGGAAAGCTCCCCTAGAAGCTTCTCGTGAGCTGGCATCTCTACCGCGTGATGATCATATCCGCCATGTTGAACGTAAAAAATACGAGTCCCAAGACCAGCTATGTGTGTCCTTGCCACATCTCGCAAGTTCTTTGCAATGGGATTATCAGCATACTCAACGGTCGACTCATAACCACCCGGAACCGTTTGTAGTTGATCGATCCCTGTTAATACATCATCGCCGGTCTGCTGGAGGTAACTCATGGTCGCACCACTGCCGATTGCCGGCGTATAAAACCGCTTGAAAATATCCATCGCCTCAGCTCGGTCTTCCTTGATATCAACCGATGTCATGAGGCCATAGGTATCCAGGTCTCCGACGGATGTGACCCGAACCCCGGGAGCGGCCATAGCGCGGGGCAAACCACGCCCGAAACTCACTCCAGTTAAAACATCCTTACCCTCAGGATCAAGTTGCCTGATTGCCTTTGCAAGCCAACCCTCTGTGGCAATCGCATTCGGTTCAGCAGTGTGCATAATATCCATTGCGCGAAAGTGAGAGCGGTTGGAATTCTCGTAACCTATGCCTTGAACAATTGCCACGTCCCCAGCATCAAACATATCCTTGAGTGGTGCCGCCGCAGGATGAAATCCCAATTGATCATTCAGCTCAAGCACGCGGTCTTCGGTGATTCGAACCGTCTGCCTAGAGTCGTAATACAAACCAGACGTGTACGGAACCAGGGTATTCATAAAGTCATTGCCACCAGTCATTTGAAGTACAACCAAGACTGGCGCTTTTCCCTTTAGATTATTAGCCATTTAATTAATTCCTGATCTTTCAAAGATTAAGCAAACTGGTATTCGGGCGTGGAAACTATGAGGCTGATAATACGCACTGCCCTTAAACGATCATCAATACCCTCAGAATCTCTCGCAAATTTCATCAGCGCCTCGGAGGTAGAATCCTCCACCGTAATTGGTCCCATAGCGTCGAGGGCACTATCAACAAAATCTTCTGGCGCAACAAGTGAGCCGCAATTTAGGATGCGATCAATAATCTGTTGAACACCAAGCGATTCCCCATCTCCAATCTCACTAACTGCAAAATTAACCCGCTCAGTTAGGTTACCGCCATCAATCCATTCTTTTCCGGTGTGCCAACCTTCGACGGATGGGGGATCAAGAAGTTTCTGACCCATCACGACAGTCGTTGAATCGGCATATGCTGAAAGACCGGGTCGAAAATCATCGAAATTACCAACCATTTTCAAGATTCCAACTACCAATTCAATAGGGCTTTTTACCTTCTTGAATCGAGCATCTTTAAATGCATTTGAATTGAACATCACGCGAAGCACCGATTTGATATCACCACCAGAGTTCATGAAAGCCTCTGACATTGCATCGATCAGGTGAGGGTCCTGCGGTGCCACTTCGTTCCAAGTAGGTACCTGGGGTTCATCTGCAACGAAGAAATTGTAGAGGTGACGTGAGATAAACGCAGCGCATGCGGGCTGGTCAACGATAATGTCTATAACATCACCCCCATCAAAATTACCCGTATGCCCTAAAAATTCCTTTTCAGAGTTGTCATGATTTTCCTCTTCAAAGACAAAATCACATGGGTAGTAACCGTGCGGGTATAAGGGTGGTGATTGAGCGAAAGTCCAACCTGTAAAGGCACGAGCTGCATTTTTAATATCTATTTCTGTGTAATTGCCGACTCCAAGTGAAAAAAGTTCCAGCAACTCACGTCCATAATTTTCGTTAGGCTCAGATTTATGGTTTTCGTTATTGTCAAGCCAAAAAATCATCGCAGGATCGCGAGATAGGTCAAGAAGTATCGTGCGCATATCAGACATGCCGTTACCGCGAAACATCTCTATTTGATTCGAAGCAGAAAGCACATGCTCGTTCTTAGCAAGTCCGGTTGCGAAAACATGATGCCAAAATAAAGCCATCTTTTCCTGCAACTGATTTTCAGAATTAATCATTCTGAAAATCCAGGTTGCCAGGTAAGCGTGAGGCGACTCGCCTCCCATGTAACGACTTACCTCATCATCATGAACACCGTTAGATGACAACGGATTTAAAAGAAATTCTACGATGTCAGCATAATCCCGCCCAGAAAGTCGATCGACCTGTTCCCGAGTGATACCAAAACCAACACGCCTATAAAGATGAGCAACGAGGGCTGGATCAGTTTGGGTTTTTACCGCTTGAACCATGATTCGACGTGACCTCCGCAAAAACAATCACTAAAGACCGAATTTAATACGATGCTCTAACCGTATGCCCGCATCATAATCGAAGTTGATTTTATTTTGTAGTCTTGATGCTATTCGAAAGGATGCCGGAGAACACATCGTTTTATTTGATCGCTAAAAGACACGGAGCTATATTCTCTTTTTTGAAGTCATGCCTCTGGCGAGAGGGAATGAAAATTTCGTAAACGTCGCCATTTAGCAGTACCAAACAAGTGATGCAATCGAAACAAATGATTGCCTTACAACTCTAAAGGCGAATAAGATACCGCAATATTTGAAAATTTCTGGTGCGTATGCCAATTGTTAGCTACATGCTTTTTTCAATAAGGGTCTCTGAATATTACGGAAGGTCATTAGAATGCATTTGCTCGAGGTAATAAATCCCGTTGCACAGCAACGCGGAGTTATCAACTCTATGAACGCCAGCCCACGACCAGTATCACTAGACGGAAAAACCGTCGGACTTTTATGGAGCGGGACACATGGTGGAGACATTGCACTAAAGCGTGCAGGAGAGATGCTCCAAGAACGGTTTGATGATGTAACCGTAAATTTCTACACCGGTGGAAACTACCCAGCACCACCTCCAATCGTCAAACAAGCAGGAGAGGAGTGTGACGTCGTAATCGGCGCCACAGCCGACTGAGGGACATGTGCGTCGTGGATGGTCCACGACATGATAGAGCTCGAGAAAGTCGGGCGTCCGGCCGTCGCGTTAGTCTCCGGTAGGTTCGAAGAAGACGCCGTAGCCAGTTCACGTGCTTTTGGTATGCCGGATCTCCAATGGGTAATTGTTCCGAGGATCTACCGAAACCTAGAACCGGAATTATGCATATCTCAAACAGAAGACGCCATTGATGACCTCGTAGGGTGTCTTACCAGTTCTATCTCTGAGCGGAGCTCTGGTATCGATACAGTGAACACACGCGTTTATGAAGGTGAAGACCGCCATGACGCGATCCTTAAGATGAACGAAGATTTCATGTTGGAGGATCTTGGTGATGGTTTATTACTCCACCCACCAACTCGTGAGGCTGTTGATCAAATGCTCTCCGGAACCTGCCTTCCAGCTGATCATGTAGTTTGTGATATGCCGCCTGGTTTTGGGTTAGCCACAGTAGAAAAGATTGCTATTAACGCAGTGATGGCTGGAGCAAAACCTGAACATTTGCCCGTTGTTATCGCTGCAGTCAAAGGCATGTCCAAGCTACATAAAGACGGCGGTAAATCGCTTTTAATGTCTACCAGTCCTGAGGCACCACTGCTTGTAGTAAATGGTCCTATTGGTGAAAAGATTGGACTCAATCCAAAATCTGCATTAGGCCCCGGCAGAGATAACCAGGTCAATACTATTGTGGGACGCGCGTTCGCACTGTGTTTCCGAAATATTGGTTATTGGTACCCGGGCTTAATGGATATGGATACTATCGGGACTACTCGCAAGTTCATCCAATGCGTTTCTGAAAACGAAAAGATGAGTCCCTGGGATCCGTTGCACGTTGATCAAGGTTTCGATGCGGACGAAAGTACTGTGACCATTTTCGTTACCAATGGAGAACTTGACCTGCAAGATCAAGGGAATCACACAGCGGAAGGATTACTACGCACTCTGGCTTATGGCTGTGTCTTTGGAACCCGTAGTTTGCAAGGCGGTAAAGTTGGTATACGCGGTGGAGCAGAACGTTTGATTTTCATGCCGCCTGACGTTGCCCAGCCTGTAGGAAACCAGGGGTTTTCAAAGCAAGCGGCCAAAGAATTTATACATGAAAACGCTGTAGGTAGTTTTGGACACATGATCGAATACATGCCATTTGAACAGGATGGTGGTGTTCGCGAGTCACGAGTTAGTGACGATTGGCGATGGCTTGAACAACTTACACACCAACAGCGACAAGAAATAACTATGAACATCATGGATTCAGCAGAAAATTGCCACATCGTGGTAGTAGGTGCCGATCGAGCAAAAACTGCTTGCTTCCCATCCAGCGATGGCCCATATACGGAAGGAATAGACCAGTATTTAGCTTGAAGAATCGAGCTTTCCTCCAGGTAGATGTTTGTCGCGTTAACAATCAATTCTTCATAAGCAGGCCTTTATAAAGCGATTCCCACGATGGGATTGCCTGCATTAATGAGAATGCTTGGCACAATACATCATAGAAAATGAAAGAACATACAACCCGATGCTCAAACACTTTTTAGTACCTGAAGAAGACCAGGTATTAGTTTCTGAAAAAACCGCACGAGCCGGAACACAGGCAATTTTCGAAAAAATGGGTTTGCCGTCGGACGAAGCCAAGTCATGTGCAGATGTTCTGATCACCAGTGATCTAAGGGGCTGTGAGAGCCACGGGATCTCAAATATGCTGCGCGCCTATGTTGAAAGTTACAGCAATGAGTCTTACAACGCACGTCCAAATGTTAAAACAGTACGGGAATCGTCTGTAACAGCAACCTGGGATGGAGATCAAGGACTCGGATTGCACCTTGGTCCGAGCGCAATGAACCTGGCGATCGAAAAAGCCCGAGAACATGGCATGGGTGCTGTCGCAGTTAAAAACACTGCTCACTTCGGAATGCTCGCCTATTATGTTTTGCAAGCAATACAACAAGACATGATTGGAATGGCAATGGTTTCGGCAGGTGGCGGAGCAATGTTGCCAGTACACGGTGCCGAACCGGCATTCGGAACCCAGCCTATCGCATGGGGCGCACCAGCAAACAAAATGCCCCCTTTCGTATTTGATGTAGCCACCACCCAAGTTGCGGCAAACAAGTTGGCACTAACCCGGCGAATAGGTTCTAAAATCGAACCCGGATGGATCGCCAACCTCGATGGATCACCAATCATGGAAGCAGTTGACGTGCCAGAATTCGGGCAGTTCAAAATGCTGCCATTTGGTGGGATCCGAGAAAACGGCGGACACAAGGGATACGGATTTGCAGCAATAGCCGACATCATGTCGGGAATATTGTCAGGAAACGGCCCGGGCTTTATTGCTGATAGAAGCTATTCATTCTTCGTCATGGCCTTCAATGTTGACGCTTTCCTTGATGTCGACGATTTCAAAGACGACATGGATAAACTGCTGCACAAGCTCGCTAACACCAAACCTGCACCCGGTCACGAACGAGTTTTCTATGCAGGGCTACCAGAACATGAAGAAACTGAAATTCGTCAGAAAAACGGAATCCCATATCATCGAGAAGTCGTTGACTGGTTTAACTCGATAAACTCGGAATTAAATCTAGGAATATCAATGCCATGAGGTAAATCAACATACGGTCAGTAAAGAGATAAGGACCGTAACTTGCCGGATCTTCAAAACTAATGATTATGTTTAGCTGGCAGCCAACCTAAACTAGACGATTAAGGGGTGAACTTATGTATGGAACTATATTTAACTTGAATGTTAAACCTGGCCAC
>Ga0187827_10004559_pt1 | contig 16975 bp, 16 predicted proteins | sample ETNtaG_39_FD_167969 | JGI IMG/M metagenome (GOLD analysis project Ga0187827, IMG submission 167969) | Marine microbial and viral communities from oxygen minimum zone, Eastern Pacific Ocean - ETNP2014_SV_150_PacBio MetaG (Illumina Assembly) | ecosystem: Environmental > Aquatic > Marine > Hypoxic...
AGTAACCAAGTCAGCCGCTCTCTGCCCAAAGGTCATCTTCGTCTTTAGCACAGGATGAGAATTGTTCTTCTTATTGTTATTATTATTAAACATAATCCTATTTTGAAGATAATCATATATAAACTTCTTTAATAATTTAACATTCCTATGTAAGAGTAAATATTTATTATAAACAATCTCCGACGGAAAACTATATCCTGGTGCATTACTCCATTAAGATCACATTTTCTTACGCCAAAGAATACTTTTTGTTTGATGTTTATCTTAGGATCTATTATTTTATTACCATCAAACTTAAATAAAGTTTCTTTAGGATCAAAAAAGAAGCTTTTCACAGGAAAATATGAGTTTTTATCGAGAAATATTTCTTTTGGATCAGAGATTTTTTTGAAAATGCTTTTAGCAGGTGTTTTTTGAGGATTTCCTGTGACAGGAGCTATGAAATCATTTTTCTCCATAACTTTAGCTACAAATTCTTTAAAATCACTCTTTTTTAGCGTATATTGCTGCATTGGTTCATCTTAAATGAGGTCGTTTTTAAAGATCTCGATAGCTAGAAATATAAATCTCTTTCTCCTTTCTCAATTTTATCAAGAAATTCTTTTGTTTTCTTTTTTCTTTCTTCATTAGGTATATTATTAAGTTCTTTTTCTATAAGATTATTACCTTCTTTTTTTGTTTCTTCGTCAGCATAATCAATTAAATACTCTTTCAAAGTTGTTAATGCATTAGGGAGGCAATGTAAATGTATTAAGCCTGGTTTTGCAAGATCCATAAAATCTTGTCCAACTCTTCCGAGTCTGTAACATCCTGTGCAGAATGATGGAATAAAGCCATGTTTTATTACTGATTTTATTATTTCCCCAGTACTTCTTGTATCATTTAATGTGAATTGTTCTTCATCTTCTGGGTTAATTATGGCTTCACCATATCCTCCAGGGTTTGTCTTAGAACCTGCACTTATTTGAGATACTCCGAGATTAAATATGTCTTCACGCATTTCTGCTGATTCTCTTGTCGATAATATGATTCCCGTGTAAGGTACTGCACATCTTAATACTGCAACAAGCTTCTTGAAATTATTATCTGAGACTTTATTTGGTATTTTCTGTGTTGCAGGAGCGTTTTGTGCAGGTTCTATTCGTGGAATTGATATTGTGTGCGGGCCAACACCATATGTTTTGTCAAGATGTGTTGAATGTTGTATTAATGCTAACACTTCAAATTTATAATCATAAAGTCCGAATAATGCACCAATACCTACATCATTTAAGCCATTTTTTAATGCTCTATCCATTGTATTTAAGCGCCATAAATAATCTGACTTCTTTCCTACAGGGTGCATTTTATTATATGTTTCTTTGTGATATGTTTCTTGAAATACAGTATAAGTTCCAATTTTTACATTTGATAGTTTTTTGAATTCTTCTTCACTTAAAGGTGCTATTTCTATATTAATCCTTCTTATTGAACTTCCTTTTGAATCTTTGACACTGTATGATGCTTCTATTGTTTCAAGAAAATAATCAAAATCACATTCTGTTGAACTTTCACCCATTAACATAAGTATTCTCTTATGACCATTCTCAAGAATTAATTTTGTTTCATCTTTAATATCATTGAGAGAAAGACATTTTCTTTTCATATCTTCATTATCTTTTCTGAATCCACAATATAAACAATTATTGGAACAAAAATTTGAAACATATAATGGTGCAAAGAGAACAAGCCTATTACCATATATTTTATTTTTTATTTTAAATGCTATTTCGAATAGTTTATCAAGAAGATTTTTATCATTGATATTTATTAGAGCTGCAACTTCATCAAGATCAAGACCCTTTAATTTTGATGCCTTTTCAAGTATTAAATTTATTTCATCTTCGGAAGTGTTTTTGTGCTTTTCTATTAGCTTATTAATTTCTTCTTCATCAATGAATGAATCTTCTTCCATCTTATATACCTAAATCTGTAGGCGCTCTGCCTAATGAATACAATAAGTTTACAGTGTTTTTTATAGTTTGTTGTATATCATCATCAACTTCTGATTTATTATCATAAATTGAATAAAGCTTACTATACTTTTCAGGAGTTATATTTATCATTAAAGAATTTGCTCCTGCCAATAATCCTTCTTTTCTGGCATCCTTATTAAGAGTTTCTAATGCAGTTGTTACTAGGATTTTTGATTTACGATCTACAAATCTTGTTACTGCTATTGTTTTTAGGACTTTTTCTTTTGAGGGGATATTTTTATTTTTTAGTGGTGTTTCAGCTGCAGGCATTAAAGGTCCAAAAGAATACATATCAGCGTTAAGTGATTTTGTTAAAAGTATATTATTGACCAAATCATCTTTAGTTTCTCCTGGAAGCCCAACTATGAATCCAGTTGCTATAATATATCCAATTTCATTAAGTGATTTTATTAGAGCTATTCTATCTTTTAGTTTAGTATTTGGTCTTAATTTCCTAAATAAGTCTTCATTTGATGTTTCAAACCTTAATAGTGCTGCTTTTGCACCTGCATCAAATAATTTTTTGTATAGTTCTTTATCTCTACTGCCTATACTTAGAAAAATTAAAATTCCTAGCTTTTTGAGTTCAGTTACTATTTTTACAAGTTTTTCTTCATTATAGTATAAATCCTCACCTGATTGAAGCACTAATGCCTTGAATCCAAGTTCATCAACTGCTTTTTTTGCTGTGTTTATTATCTCATCAGGTTCCATCCTATACCGTTTCATGTTTTTACTTTTTCTTATACCACAATAGAAACAATCACTTGCACAATAGTTTGAAAATTCTATTATCCCATGTACACAACAAGCATTATCATGATCTTTCTGACGAATGTTATTAGCTGTCTCATATAATAATTTGAGTTCTTCTTTGTCTTTTAGTGAGAGCAAGTATTTGATTTCTTCTTTTTCTAATTCCTTGCTTAGATTGACTTTTTGAAGAACTTCAAGTAGGTTATCAGATGCGTTTATATTTTCAACTTGAGATAATTTTTTGTCAACCTTTTTTAATTCAAAGAATTTCTCTTTCCAGAACTTAAGTATTTCTTCTGCTTCTTCTTTAGGGATTGTATTGATCAATACACCACCCTGAGCATAGACATAATCCCCTATTTTTACTTCATGATCTATTATAACTCTTTTTTTCTCTCCAAAATAGTTAACAGTGCCAATATTGTCTTGTATTTCAACTAATCTCCCGGGAATTGCATAACACATTTACTTAACACCTATTCAACATCTACTGACTTAAGAATTACTTGATCTCCTTCAATAACATCAGGAGTTGCATCACAAACAGGACATCTAAAAATGACTACATCATGTTGTCTCTCTATAGTTTTAGGCTCTCCTTCAAATCCACAGTCACATTTTACTTTAGCTTTCTTCTCAGTTAGTTCAAATTCAAAGTCTGCAGAGTTTTTTAATTGTTTTTCAAGATCTTCCTTTGTTATGTTTGCTATTTGACCTACTTCAACATAGGCTTTTTTGACTTTTCCTTGTTCCATGGCTTTTGCCACGATTTGTTGAGCTATATGTATTCCATGCATGTTAAGTTCATTTAATTATAACTGGTTTATTAATATTATGTAAATTTTGTTATATTTATTAATAATTATTCATTATTAACACCGTTCGGCAGACTGCTTCTGTTTCAAGTTGCCTCATAACTCGCAGTGAGTTGCGAACCAATGTAAAATACATGAATCTGGTGAGTGTTGGTAATTATATTGTTAATTATACCCATAAGCCTAACTTTACTATACATATTATAGATAAGCTTTATAAATAAATTCTAATTTTATAAGGAATGTATCTAACAAACAAATCGAGTTGTACAGGCCTTGAGATGTACGCTCAAACGATTACAAAATCGTATTTAAGGAGGAATTATTATAATGGTATCAAAAGCAAAATCAGCAGACATGAAGATTAAAAAGAAGCGATGGATTAGCATCGTTAGTCCTATGTTCAATGATCAACCTATAGGCGATACAAATGTATTTGACATTAAAAATGCATTAGGAAAAAATTTAAAGATAAATCTTATGACTCTTATGGGGGATCCTAGGAAACAAAATATAGATCTTCTATTCAAAACAGAAAAATAAAAAATCCCAATCGCAGCAAGCTGCGGGGTATTTTTAGTATTTAGTTTGCGTATTAAGCCGATGCAAGCATCGGGGTATAAAACCCAAACTAAATAATTAAGGTCAATAAAAGATTCACCCCTAGTAATTAACTCTTCGTGGTAGACTTTCCAATTCCTTTTATCCTTGAATTTTTTACCCCATTTTTTTGTTTTTGCCATAACAGAAACGAAAGGTTTAAATATGTTTAAACCTTTCGGTTTTATACCATGAAAAAGATAACAATTAATAAGGGGAAATTTCATCTTGAAGATGAAATTGAAGAAGTTGCGGAAGGAGAAGTTAGAAAAATTGGAAATGGCGGAATGATCATGTCTTCAAAGAAATATATCGGAAAGAAAGTATATGTCTTAGTTAGGAAGGATTAATTGTCCGACAGAGCATCCTTTAAGCAAACTCTTTAAAGTCTTAAACGGCTTATTCAATGTAACATAAACACCAGGAATATTCTCTTCCTCAATCATATGTCTTATAATCTCAAGATTAATGTTCTGATAATCCTTAGCATTCACAGTTGCTAAAGCCACATACTCCTTCAAATCCTTTAAATTCTTATGAAGAGTCTCATCCACAATAGGTTTAGAATCTGCCATCTTACTAAATCTACTAATATAATATCTATATAAAAGTTCTGTTTTAAAAAATAAAGAAAGCGAAGGGAGGGACTCGAACCCCCGAAAAGTCGCTCTGCAGGCGACCGCCGTAGCCGCTGGGCCACCTTCGCAAAATAATACAACATAGAATACTTTGGGTTTAATAAAGTTTGCTGTATTATGACAGAGTAAATTTTAGAGATTATACTCATCCACAAAGTTAAGAAAGAACTCTTTATCTTCTTTACGTCTTAGAAATTCAGCCACTTTCGCAATCTCTATCCACATTGCTTCTGGATTATCTTTATCAATGGGCTTTAACTCATCCTTATCTGTTTTAAACAAGAAAAAATGAAAATCTTTTGTATTCCCCTCCTTGCCACTAGGCCTATTATACATCCCTAACTTTTTAACGAACCTTAAATCATCCTTAATTAATCCAGTCTCTTCATATATTTCCCTATACGCAGCCTCAAGAGGATTCTCATCACTATTTATATGTCCTTTGGGCAGTGAAAATAGTCCTTTCCTTTTCCTTTGGGTTACAATTACCACTTTCCCATCCTTTACAATAACTCCGCCTGCGCTTTGTTCTTTCATATTACTCAAAATCGCTCCTTTATTTATTAACTTTCCCCTAAATTATATATATAACCATCCCTTCTACAACACTATCATGGCACTAACAACCGTCCAAAAGCACAAACTAAAGAAATTCGTAAAAGAACTTGAATCATATAGGGGCCGCCATACAGAATTAGTCTCAGTCTACATCCCTCAGGGTTATGACATCAACAAAATAATCAACCATCTCTCACAAGAACAAGGCACAGCCACAAACATAAAATCAGCATCCACAAGAAAGAACGTAATAGACGCTCTGGAAAAGATGATCCAACACTTAAAATTATTCAAGAAAACACCTGAAAATGGTTTGGCAGCTTTTGCAGGCAACGTTGCAGCAAGGGAAGGCCAGCAGGACTTCAAAGTATGGAGTGTAGAACCTCCAGTCCCCTTAAAAACCAGAATCTATAGGTGCGACAAAGAATTCGTTCTTGACATCCTAAGAGATTTGATGGAAGTAAAAGAATTATATGCTCTGGTAGTAATAGACAGAAGAGACGCAAACATAGCATATCTAAAAGGGAAAACCATTGTGCCAGTGCTAAAAACCCATTCACAAGTCCCAGGAAAATTCAAAGCAGGCGGCCAGTGTCTTGTAAAAGGCTCTTTAGTCCAATTATCTAATGGTTCTCTTCCTAAAATTGAAATTGTTCATAATCCACATATTGTAAAATCAGTTATGATTAAAAACAATTTTTCAATAAAGGAATCAAATATAACAGGCAAATGGAATGTAAAAAAAGATAAGGTTTACAAGATTATAACAAAAAATCCTCGTATTGAAGTTGAGTCCTCCAAAGATCATGTTTTCTTTGTTGCTTCTAATGATAGCATTAAAGAGAAATCTGCTGAAGAACTAAGGGAAGGAGACCATTTAATCATGCCTGAAAAGGTAAGTATAAAAGGAAATATACAAAAATTAAATTCAAAAAAATACTATAATTCTTTTATCATAAATAAAAAGGGGCAGGAATTACTAAAGAAGAAAAGAGAGGAAAAAAATTTACTACAAAGAGAACTAGCGAAACAAACTAATATGACACAAACAACAGTATCATATTATGAGATTGGAAGGAACAATCCAAATAAGGATTATTTAGAAAGACTGTGTAAAAAGCAGCAAATCAATTATAGAGAATTTTTGAAAAAATACGCCAAATCAAGCCCCCACCAAGGTTCTGATGTAAGATTGTCAGATACACTCAACGAAGAACTTGCTCAGTTTCTTGGTTATTTTATGGGAGATGGCTGTATAGAAACCGATAGAATTACTTTTTTTGAACAAGATAGACAAGTAGCCCTAAGTTACAAAAACAAGTATGATAAATTTTTTCATATAAACTCAAGTTATAAATTCAGAGAAAGTAAAAATCATCATCAAATCAGATTCACGAGCAGGCCTCTGGTAAGATTAATCAAGGAAGAATTTCCTGAGATCAAAAAAGCCCTTGATTCAGAAGTTCCCAATAAGATATTAGAATCTTCTGATAATGTTGTTGCATCCTTCTTAAGGGGGTTCTTTGATGCAGAAGGTTATACTACATATTCAAGAAAACAGGTTGCTTTAGGCATTAATAATAAAAGGATAATCCAACAACTACAACTAATTTTCCTGAGATTTGGCATAATCAGTTCTTTACACGAATATGACAACAGAAGGAATATGTATAGTAATAATCCCCGGTTTACTTTGGATATAACCGAAAAGAAATCTTTAGAACTTTTCAAGAGATATGTTGGTTTTACTTCTAATATAAAATCTAAGAAATTAAGTACAATCATTAAAACAAAATCTGATACCAGTTATGTTAGACAATTAATAGTGCCAGGAAGAGAAATAAGGGAAATAATAGAAAAAGCTGGCTACAATCTACAATTATTCCCTAAAGTAACTAATTTCTTTAGAAATGAACGAATGATGAGCAAACAAACTTTTAAAAGCTCAATACTGGACTATGTCAAAGATAAAAAACTTTACAAACAATTAGAAGAAATCTATAATTATCCAATTCTCCCAGTTAAAATAAAAGAAATCAAAATTACCAACAAACCGACAGAAATGATTGACATCTCAGTAAAAAATCAAAACTTCATTGCAAATGGTATAATTGTACATAATTCAGCAGCAAGATTCTCCAGAATAAGAGAAGGCGCAATCAAAGACCACTTCAAAAAGGTTGCAGAGCATATAAAAGACGAATTCCTTGGCAACAAAAATCTAAAAGGTATCATAGTCGGAGGTCCTGGCCCTTCAAAATATGACTTTGTAAACAGTGACATAATCACAACAGAACTCAAAAGAAAAATCATAGCAATCAAAGACCTATCCTACACCGGCGAATTCGGTCTCCAGGAATTATTAGACAAGTCAGGAGACGTACTAGCCAAAGAAGAAGTAATGGACGAAAAAAACATCATGACAAAATTCTTTGAAACCCTATCAAAAAAGCCCGGCATGGTATCCTATGGAAAGAAAGAAGTAATGGAACAGCTAAAGAACGGCACAGTTGAAACCTTATTATTATCAGAAGAACTGGACGAAACAGAAATAGAACAGTTTGAGGAAGAAGCCAAAGCAGTAGGAACAGAAGTCAAAATAATCTCCACAGAAACAAGAGAAGGCGCCCAGCTAAGAGACATGAGCATGGTAGGCGCTATCTTAAGATATGATGTAAGTTAAGCCAATACCAACCTAACTGTCAAGAACCACCTATCATACACTCAAAAACTGGATGGAAAATTCAGACATTTTATAAATATATATAGTTTAATACTTCATGGGTTTAATTCCCTGTTGCTTGCAACGGCTGGATTAAAACATGAAGTTTAAAAATACCCCGCAGCTTGCTGCGATTGGGATTTTTTATTAATAGATTAAAATGCCAACTATAAACTTTTCATTCAGGGACTTGCAAGAGCTAATCGGAAAAAGGCTCACAATAGACGAGCTAAAAGACTTACTATCCTACTGCAAAGCAGAATTCGAAGACTATGACACAGCCTCAGACGAAGTCAAAGCAGACTTTGGCGACACCAACCTACCTTACCTATGGAGCGTTGAAGGAGTAGCAAGGCTTCTAAAAGGAGTTCTAAATTTAGACAGGGGCATACCTCCAATCAGGTTCAGCAAGAACGGCTACAAAATCATTGTAGACAAATCAACAAAAAAAGTAAGGCCATACATCGCAGCCTTTGTAGCAAAATCATACAACATCAACGAATCCTTCCTAAAACAATTAATCCAGCTCCAGGAAAAGCTCTGCGAAAACTATGGCAGGAAAAGAAAAAAGGTATCCATCGGGCTATACTCTTACAAGCGAGTCAAATTCCCTGTCCACTACAAAGCAGTCCCTCCTGACTCAATCAAGTTCACGCCCTTGGAAGGCACCAAAGAACTAAACCTCAGCCAAATCTTAGAACAACATCCCAAAGGCATAGAATATGCCAAAATCCTAAAAGGCTTTGACAAATACCCAATCCTAATAGACTCTGCAGGAGAAGTGCTAAGCTTCCCTCCAATCATCAACTCAAACTTCTCAGGAAAAGTTGAAATAGGCGATGAAGAACTATTCTTTGAGGTCACAGGAGATGACCAGGACGCAATCCTTCTGGCAACAAACATCTTTGCCCAGGCACTATACGAAAGAAGCTTTGAGCTCTTCAGTGTTGACATCAGATACTCAGACAAAAGAATCACAACACCTTCTCTATTCAAAGACAAACTAAAAATTACCACAGAAGACGTAACCAACCTTCTAGGCCTTGACCTAAAAGACACAGAAATCAAAGCACTATTAGAAAAAGCAAGATACGATTACAATAAAGGTTCAGTACAAGTTCCTCCTTACAGAAAAGACATCCTTCACAAAGTAGACGTCATAGAAGACATAGGCATAATGTATGACTACAACAAGATTGAAGAGTTACCATTAAAATCCTACACCATAGGCGAAACACTGCCCATCACAAACTTCATAGACAAAATAAGAGAACTCATAGTAGGCTTTGGTTACCAGGAACTCCTAAACCCAATGCTCTCCAACAAAGAGCTCCTCTACAAAAAGATGAACACTCAGGACTTTGGCACAGTGGAAATAAGCAAATACCTCTCAGAAACATACTCAGTTGTAAGAACCTGGTTACTACCAATCCTACTTGAATTCCTCTCAAAAAACAAGCATGTAGAATACCCACAGAAAATCTTTGAGCAAGGACTAGTAACCTGCAGAAAAGAAGACAAAATCATTGACTATGAAAGATTAGCAGTCATAAGCGCTCACTCAGAAGCAGACTTCACAGAAATAAAGAAAGTTCTGGATGCCTTAACAAGATCCTTAGGCATAACCTACACAATAGAAGAAACAGAGCACAGTTCTTTCATCCCTGGCAGAGTAGGCAGAGTAATCATCAAAAACAGAAAAGTTGCATACATAGGAGAGCTATGCCCAAAAGTAATAGGCAACTTTGGCATTGAAGTCCCAGTAGTAGGATTAGAATTAAACCTCACAGAATTATATGAAGCAACCAAAACAGACTAAACCTTTAAAAACCCCTCTTACTTTCTATCATCTGCATGTGTAATGACTTAGTGAACACCCAATGAGGCGCAAGCCGATGATTAACGGAAGTAACTTAGGAACGCATGCTTTTTTTCAATCAATTCTAAAATCAACGCAGATCCTAAACACACCCGGAGAAAACTGTCCGCACTTAACCGTTCTAAGAATCTTAAACTTCATCTTGTTCCTCTTGCACGCCTCATTAATCTTATCATGAGCTTTTCCAAACTCCTTCTCATTAAGAAAATCATAAAAATGAATCACACTCTTTTTCTTAGAACAAGCCAATGCGCAATCCAGAAAATCCTCCGCAGACTTAGGCAAAGGCATAACAATCCTGTCAAAACACTTCTTAAACTTCTTAAGATACTTCCATGACGAAATCATCTCTTCAGCCTTTATTTCATCTATGCTTCTTATTTCCACAATCCCCTTAGTCACCAAAGGCAAAATTTTTTCCAACTTAATAACAGACTTTTCATTAATCCTTGAGCCATGCACATCATTCTTATAATCACTAATATGAAAATAAGTATTGCAATATTTTTGTATATCTTCTATAGCTTTAGCCATAGAATCAGGCGAATAATTATGCAGCAAATGGCATGTATCAATACACACATTTCTTATTCCTGCTGCCTTAACAACATCAATAATCTCCTCTTTAGTCTTAATCAGGTTCCTATGAGAATGTTCAAAATAAATATTCTTATAATACTTCTTAAAAGTTTTTGCATTAGCTATAACATCTTTCTTCTCAGCACCCTGTGACGCTCCCATAGAAAAATGAACAATCAATTCAACTCCAAACTCATCAACAAGCGAAACCATCTTTCTATAAATCTCATTCTTTATATTAGTATTAGCCATATCAAGCCCTGGCGAAAAAATATGCGGCTGATGCACAACCACAAACATACCAGAATCAACAAACTCTTTGACATCTTTTCTAAGGTCCTCAAAATTCACATCAAAATCAGACTCAAACGTATGAATCTCAATAATTGAAGGATTACATTCCAGGCGTGAAGCCATCTCATCTTTTATCACAGCACTCTTAAGTCCAATCATCTTCTGATAAAAAACAGGCACAGCCTTCTTAACATCATCATTAATCAGAAAAACATTAGCCAGCTTATTCAACCTAACACTCTCCATCCCGCACCTATGCGCATCGGGATTAATCTCAATCCCATAAACAAACTTAGCCTTAGAATTCTTTGCGATAACCAGAGGATAAATTCCACACCCAGAAAACATAACCAAAACATCTTCACCAGCTTTAATCTGTTCATAAATCCTCTTCCTCTCAGTACTCAGCCTAGAAGAAAAATAAACCTTCTCAACATCAATCTTAACCCTCACATCATTCTCCTTATGAACAGTCTCCTTCCTATTCTCCCCAGCCAGCACCTTCATCTTCTGTGTCCTGAAAACACCCTCATGCATCCCAGCCTTCTTGCAAACCACCTTAACATTCTTAAGCAAAACCAGCAAAGCATCCGCAATAATCTTCTCCTTCTTAACCAGCTCATCAGGAATCTCAATAATAGCAATATCTCCTACAAGGTCAAAAGCAGCCCTAAGATAAGAAAACTCCTTCTCTGTCAGCTTTCCCTTCAAAGCCCCCCTCAACGTAGTAGGTTTTTTCATACTATAATCAAATAAGCCCCTAAAATCATCAACACCGAAATCACAATCCTATAAGAAAGATACTTCTCATGGAAAAATGTTCCTCCAAAAATAACAATCATTAGGCTGGACAAAATAATAATAGGCATTACCAATGAAACATAAGCCATTGAAATCGCTTGAAGCGCAAACAAACTCCCTGCAACTGAAAAAAGCGCAACAACAAACGGTAAATACCTTGTCTTCTTAAGACAAGCTTTAATCTCCTTAAACCCATACAGAAAAGCATGGACAATATTAAAATTAATAGCAATAAACACCCATATAAGAAAAAAATAAGTAAAAACATTAGTAATCTTTGACCCTATAATATACTTATCAAAAATAGAGCCAATACTAAAAAGGAACATTGCAAAAATAAAATAAAGACTCTCTTTAGACTTCATCAAATGCTTAATCGGCGCAACAAAATCTGACAAATGATGGTCTGCCTCAAGCAGGTAAGCAGAAACCAGCAAAATCCCTATCCCAATCATCTGCTTAACACCCAACGACTCTGAAAGGAAAAAATATGCAAGCACTGCCACAAAAGCAGGCCTTAGGTTAGCCAATGGTGAAATCAATGAAATATCATTATGTCTAAACGCCTTTGCCGTAAACAAAATACCCACAGTCGCAATCAGCGAAACTCCATACACCAAAAACAAAATTCCCTTATCAAAAGACCAATCCATAAAAGGAATCAGAAACAATCCAATCAACACAACAAAAATTGTTCTAATTGACTCAAAATTCATAGCATGCGCCTTCATAAGCGCCTTCTTCCTTGCAATCTGAAACAAAGTATAAAAGATTGCAGCTCCAATTGCAAAAACATACCATTCCATTTTAAACATCATTTTAGTTATGCTATTCTCACATCATATTGTAGGGGTGGGCCATTGATTAGGCAGCTATAAGGGGAGGCTCTACATATTTAGTCGTTAGACTAAATATACGCATCTAACCCTTTCTGCATCTTCTCCTTCTTATCCTCATTCAACTCATCAACAGTCTTCATCACTCTCTCCTTTGAAAAATCATGCTCTTCAACCAGCATCTTAACCAACTTATCAGTGTCAGCGGCTTTCCATTCAAGCTCATAATCATCACTAACCTTCATCTTCTTAATCAAATAAAAAACCTCTGTCCATGGGAACTCAAAAAACTCTCCCCACTTAACCTGCTTAAACAAACCTTCAGGATCATCCTTAAACTCCTTAACCAGCTTCAACGCATTCTTTGGCCCAATTCCCTTAATCCCTCCAGGATTATAATCAGTGCCAACAAGCATACTCAAAATAATCAATTGGTCATGCTCAATCCCCAGATGATTAATATTCTCATCCAGCTTAATCATCTCAGGCTTAATAGTACCATAAGCAAGCTTATTAATCTTCTTCCTTTTCCCAAGAATAGAAAGATTCCTCACCAATCTTGTTGCTCCAAACAGCAAAGCATCAGCATCATTCGAAGCAACAGCAAACCCATCACCTCTCTTAACAATATACGCAGCCTGCGCCTCCGCCTCTGACGGTGCATCTATAACAGGCAATCCCAGCGCTTTAATTAATTTTTTAGCCTCATCAATCATCTCCTTGTTTAACCTACTCGTCCTTGACGCAAACTTCTTCATCCCTTCTACATCCTTCCTCTTAACAGCCTCTTCATACTTCTTCATAGCTTCAAGCTTAATTCCCTTCCTTCTCTCAAGTTCTCTCCTTTTTAATTCAGGCTTTTCCCCATCAAAAACAAAAGCCAGCAAAAGTCCTTTCTTCATAAGATTAGGTATCCTTGAAAACAACCCAATAAGATGTGAAGTAATCATCCCATTAGAATCAGTAAGCGAAGAACCATCTCTCTGCCTAATAGAAGAAAGAAACTGGTAAAGCCACATAGGAGTATCAACAATAAGCACCTTATTCTCCAGTTCTTTAACATCAATATCCTTCTTCACAATCAAATCAGTAATAGCAACGCCCATTTTATATAATCAAGAAATTATGTAATACTTAATCATTTCGGTTTAGATACCCTTAATCTGCATCCCCTTAAACTCCTTATTCAACATCATCTTTGCCTTCTTAGTAACATCCCCTGTAGTCAAAAACAATGCAGGCAGCTTCTTAGACTGCGCCTGGATATAAACAGTAGATAAATCACCTTCATTAATCTTCTTCTTATTCTTTGCCTTGCAGAAATAAGCCAAATTTCCAACTGAACTTGAAAGCTCCACCAAAAACTCAATATCATTATTCTTTCTAATCACATTCTGGTTAACCACTTTAATATCATTCTCTTTAAAAAACTCCAGCACATTCTTAAGAAACTCATCACTCTTCAGCTTAGAAACCTTCTTCTTTACAGACCTTTCCTTCATAACAGGATGAACAGCTTCTTTCTTACCAACAGAGTTGGTGCCGGATGTAGTCCGAGCATCATCAGGTTTTATCTCTTTCTTCTCCACTTCTTTTACAACATTTCTATTTTCTTTCGTTTCCTTAACCTTTTTTTCCTTCTTAACATTAAGCTCCTTCCTAATCAACTCTTCAACATCCTGATTAGAAAGCAAATACCATTTCCAGAAAGTTTCAGTAACACCTTTATAATTCACATTCAAAGGCACAGCAAAATCCTTAATCTGCCTTAACGCAACCCTATCAATAGGCTCAAGCATGCTATCTCTCAACACTTTTTTTTCCTTCAGCAAATCATAGCTCTTCTTCTCCTTCTCATGTAGCTTATTAGAATATCCCTGCAGCTTCTCCTCCTGCCCCTTAACATAATACAAAGGGCTGCCGCCAATCTTAAGGTTAGAAATCTTAACCATATTCTCAGAAGCCAGCTCAGAAAGGACAGCTGCTGCCATAATAATACTAGTCTTCAGCTCTGAACCAATCTGTACAGGAATCAACGGCCCATCCCTCTCCACAATCTTAAGAACATCATCTCTATTAAGCATAATAAAAAGAAAAAGAATATTCGTTTAAATAAATTTATGTTTTACACAACAATCAAGGCCTTAACCACCTAATCTCATAATAGGTAACATCCCCTTCATCATCAACAATCCCAATCAACAATCTCTTCTTAGTAGAATGTGCAACCCTATTCTTAGCGGCAAACTCATACCATGTAATAGTAGAACCTTCATGCACAGGATAAACCACCCATCTTGCATGATCCTCACCAGGCTTAACTCCTCTGTCATAAATCCTGAAATCTGCTCCAAACTTCAAAGCAGTCTTAATAATATATCCTCTATTCCTAATATCCTTAAACACGCAAAACCTTACCCATATATTAGGCTCAACCTTCTGCGCTTTCTTTAAGAACTTTTCAAACGTGATTTTATGATTCCTGCCATCTACAACCTTAAGTCTTCCCTTTTCCATAAGATACAAAGCCTCAAGCAGTGATAACTGAACCTTACCATCTTCCACTACGCTTCCATACCTGCTTTGATTATAAAGTTCTCTTGCTTCATCAGAATTCTCTGTCAAAACCCTCTCTCTTGAGAAAAATGCAGTAATTTCCTTCTTATTATCAGTCTCCTCACTACCTTCATCCTTCAAAATACTGGTATCCTTCTTACTTTTTGCCTTTTTCTTAGCCATATACCTTTAAAAACACAAGGAGCTTATAAAATTTATTATTTAAGTAATCAAAAGCTTTAAATATCAGTAAACCAAAAATCCTACACATAGTTTATAATATAAGATACTATGGGTGACAATCTATGTTGAAAAAGGGTATATTACTTGGAATAATGCTTATCTTAAGCTCTTTTTACGTCTTAGGCTATGGTTTTGATGTATCTATTGAACCCATAAAAACATCTATTTTTATAACAGAAGGAGCTGAATACAAGCTCACAGTCAAGAGCAACCTTGACTATGAAAACAGATACAGAATAGTTCTGCCTGACTTCTCTCTCTGGAGCGTGCAGACAAGCCCTCAATCTCACAGATTGTCAGGAATATTAATCCCTGCTAATTCAGAAGTCTCAACCACTCTAAAAGTATATCCCACTGAAAAAGTTTGGCCTGGAAGATACCAAATAAAAATCATTGTTGACTCAGAAAAAACAGACGAAGAAGTAAGAAAAGTCATTGACTTAAGCCTTCTCTCTGGTGAATACCATCAGGACGAGTTTAAGCCTGAAATTCTTATAACATTAGAATTGCCTAATGAAGGAAAACTAGATCCAAGACAAAGGCAGACCATTAAGGTAGGGGTTAAGAACAAGAATCTATTAAACATAGCAGATTTAAGCTTAAGCCTCAAGAGCGCGTTGATTGATGAACAGAAAACAGGCATAAGCCTAAAACCCTTAGAAAAAAAGATAGAAGAGTTTACATTTACGTTTGATTCAACTCAAGAGCCTCTTGAAGACTCCTTAATTACGACAGTAACAGTTCTTGACAAAACATTCACAGTAGTAAGCGATTATGATGTAATAGGCTTTACCGAATCATTCCAGAAAGAGGTAAAAACTGAAAAGGGACTACTCAAAACCAAGCAAATAATTACTCTAACAAACCCCAGCAATGTTCCTGCTGAAGAACTATACCAAATAAAAACAAACCCTTTCCAAAGATTATTTGCTTCCTCAAATCCAAGAGCCTCTGTCGTTAAAGATGATGCAATCTACTTAGAATGGAAAGTTAACATTCCTGCGCAGGATTCAGTTAAGCTTGAAGTAACCGTAAACTATCTTCCTTTGGTTTTGATTATTGCCATCATATTGATTGGCACACTCTCTTATTATATTTTCAGAAGCCCTCTTATTGTTATAAAAAGTGTAAGGGAAATAAAAAGAAAGCATGATGGAATCTCTGAATTAAGCCTAATGCTAACAGTAAAGAACAGAACCAAAAAGCCAGTTAATGGTATTAAGCTCATAGACAAAGTTCCAAACATTATCCAAGTAGAGAAAGAGTTCAAAATAGGCACACTTCATCCAAGCAAGATAACCACTCATGAAGGTAGGGGAACAATAGTCACATGGAATATAGAATCTTTAGAAGAAATGGAAGAAAGAATTGTTACTTACAGCATGAAATCCAAGCTAAGCATAGTAGGCAAATTTGCTCTTCCTCCTGCTTCAGTAAAATTCAAAGACAAAAGAGATAAGATTATAGTAGTGCATTCTAATGTTTTAAGTTTGAAATGAATTTATAAATAAACTCATATTCCCTTTTTCTTAATGTTAGAACTGCTTATAGCTGTATTGTTAGGGATTATGGCAGGAATAGTAACCGGCCTCATCCCCGGAATCCATATTAATCTTGTATCACTACTTCTCTTAAGCGCCTCTGCTTATTTTTTAAACATTACTTCTCCTTTAGTGTTGGCAT
>Ga0187827_10004561_pt1 | contig 16961 bp, 13 predicted proteins | sample ETNtaG_39_FD_167969 | JGI IMG/M metagenome (GOLD analysis project Ga0187827, IMG submission 167969) | Marine microbial and viral communities from oxygen minimum zone, Eastern Pacific Ocean - ETNP2014_SV_150_PacBio MetaG (Illumina Assembly) | ecosystem: Environmental > Aquatic > Marine > Hypoxic...
CTCGATTTGTTTTCCCTCGAGTTCGCGCTTTCCGTAGTTCTGGTAAAGAAAGGCCGGCAGTTTTGTGTTGTTGCCAAGTGGATCTTTGATCACGGCATCGACGCTGACTTCGCCGGGGTCGAAGGGATGTGCATAAACTTTGGACAGCTCAAAGGAGATATGGTTAAGGCGGCCCGCAGGCAGAGCAGCTTCGGCCACGCGGAGGTCGAGGATGCGCGGCGGCTGGAGTTGTGGGGACCCGGCGGCGGCCTTGGTGAGAAGAATCTGCTTGAGGGCGACTTCGCCCTCAAAAGGTCTCTCGGAATAGATACGAATCTCAGGCTGCTTAAGTTTCACGAGCGAATAGGCCGTGAAGGGCCGGCCATGCCCGGCAGGTTTGAATTCGCCGTAGCGGCCGAGATTCATTCGAAGCCGAGTGACATCGCCAGGACGCAGGAATCCGCCGGCCATGGCCTGATACCACCAGTCGTCCCCATCCCTGGCCAGCAGCGCGCAGCGCATACCGGTGGGGGCGTCACGTGGGATTTCGATGTCGAGAACGATTTCCTGGTACGCCGACCAGTCGACCTCATCAGGCCCCATGAGCCTGAGAATCTCGTCACCGAATTTTTCGTGCGGGGCAAATGCGGGGCCCGCATCGGCGGGTGCCTGATCCTGGAGAGCTTGCGGATGCAGAGAAATGAGCGGCAAAGCAGCGCCGCTGCGGGCAGGAAGAGTTCGCCAGTATTCCCTCAGTGCTTCGTGCCATTTGGCCGGGCCTTCCGCCAGGGAAAAATCAGTCGAAAGCACGATCGCTTGAAGCGCGGGTGAGTGGCCGAAACGAGCGTGGATGTAGCGTAGCTGATTCTTTACATGCCCAAGCGCGTCCGCGTTGGTGAAGAATTCTGTTGCACGCCCGAGCGGGCCGCCGTTGGCTGCGCTGAAGGGCGAGTCCTTCCAACGGAGCTGGTAGTCGACATGTTCACTGACGTCGTGAAATTCTTCATTGCCGTAAAGGCGCAACGGGAATTGCACTCCCTTTTTCTCCGCAGCGGCCATGGCGAGATCGAGTTGGTGCGCGTTCGAGCCATGAAATTGGCTCAAGCCATAGAAGCCTCGTCGCGGGGGGCTCCATTCGAGAGGCGAATGCCAGTAAGAGAATTGTCCTCTGTAATCCGTGGAGGCATTCCATCCTTGGGGTGTAAGCTCGAAGGAGGCAATGCTGTAACGATCCAGTTGTTTCAGGACCGATGCTTCGAGAGCCTCCTCCTCAGCGGTCGACGACTGGATATCACCTTCTTTGGTGTTGGGGCCGACCATCAACAGAAGATCTTTCGTCTCATGCGAGTAGCGTCCCCGGACGATAATGCGGAGCTTGTGCATCCCTTTCTTCTGCGGACGGAATCTCGCACGCCATTCGCCGGCACCGAACGGCCGGAGGGGGAATTCAGCTTCCGCTTCAGTAGTGAAAACCTGGTGGTAGAACGCAAGCACGCTCTGTTTCGATGCATCCGGGTGGATGACGTGCATTCGGATGTCTGCCTCTCCGGCGTCGAAAGGATTCCTGAGAGGTGAGCTCAATCTGAAGCGGATTTCGGCTGTCTGCTGGACTTCAGACTTTTCAGGCAGGATCAGGTCATAAATGCGGGGAGTCTTTGGTTTCTGCCGCTTGAGAGTGACCTCCTTGATCTGGATCTTATCTCGCCCATCACCCGGTACGGAAGCACGGATTCCCATTGAGAGAATCCTGCGCATGGCAAAATCATCGATGTCTCGATTGTGGCCGCTTGGATACCAACTTGGAGATCCTTTGCCAAAACGCCATCTAACGGGTAGCCAGGAACCGTCTTTAGGGAGCTTGACAGTAACGGATTGATAGCGCCAGCCGCGGTCGTTTTCGATCGTGCCGTAGATCCACATATTGGTCAGCGATGCACTTGTCCGGCGCACGTGGAAAGAGACCTCCTCGGCATCGTGCCAGTCAGCATCGAGCTTCACGAGAACGAGCTGTCCGTTGGCCGGGCTGAGGCCCTCCTCGGGAGTGTTGAGATCGGCAATGTCGTCCGCGCAAGCCGTACCCAGGAATAAGAGCGGAAGGATGCAGTAACGCATTCAGGCAGGATTCAAGGTTCAGGATTCAAAATTCAGGATTCCATTCTCAATAAGGCTTCATGGAATCTTCGGTGAGCATCTTGGTGAGTTGGGTCATCACTTCTTTAGATGGCAGACGTCGAAGGGTGGAATCAAACATGGCTTCTCGAAAGAGTGGAGTGGCAAAGCCTCGTTCGAGTTTGAGCACATTCTTGAGCCGATAGATGGCCGCTACTGCTTCACATTGGAGCCGGTAATACTCGAGGCGTTCACTGTATTCTGAGGACCCGATTGGCAGCACGATGCGGATATCTTTTGCATCATGCTTCTGAAGCTGCTGCACCATGAACTCGAGGCCGATACGAAAATCGCGGGGGGCCGTACCAAGCTGCACGTCCCGGGTGCCAGCAAAAAATGTGAAGGCTGTATCCTTCTTCACTCCTTTGAAGCGCGACATCGCAGCCACTGTTTCATAAATAGGTCGAGAAGGTGATGAACCTTCCTTCGACAGCACAAACTCGACATTCTGCGATTCGGATGCATCCAACTGCATGTCAGAAAACATCACGGCTCGGGGTGGCGGGTCTTTCTTGACTAACCAGTCCTTGACGATACGAACCGGCAGCCAGTGTCGGCCGTGCCCTTTAATCCTATGCTCTACAATCAGGATGCAGCGGTTGCCGTCCTCGTCATAGAGATAGCTTCCCGCGGCCTTCAGCGGCGGGGTAATCTCCATCGACGAAATTAACGGAAACTTCAAGGACTCCACCGCCTTGCCATCGCGCATGAGTTGAAGCAGCGAAGCCTTTAAGTGCTCGCGTCCCTCCGGTGCCAGGCTGATTTGGATTTCGCCTTTCGTATCCGGCTTGACCTCCCTCGACCAGAGAACTTTGTTCTGTGCGGTAGTTCCCTCGAGCTTGAGACTGTCCCTTTCCTTGAGCGCTTCTTTCACGGTGAGGTGGATGTGAATCACATCATCGTGATAAACGAGCACGGGCAGGTAATCGAGCCGCAAGGCACCCGCCCATGAGAATGCACAGAATTGCAGCGCGGCAAGAGTTGATGTGATGAAACGATTCACAGGGGTGGGCTGATTGCGGAGAGGCAGCCCATGTTGAATGGAATTGGATTGGAAGAGTAGCAGACGCCTTAAAGGTGAGCAGTCGGTTTACACAAAGTTACGGCTTCACCAGCCTAAGGCCTCGAGCAGGCCCAGGGCAATGACGGTATGGCCGGCGGCGTTGGGATGGACAGGTTCCGGGCAGAACCGATCGGCGGGACGATACTTGAGCTGCTTCTGATACAGAGCATGGGTCTTGACATGACCGGCGACGTTGTACTTTTTCGCAAGCTTTGCTACGACGTTCCGGTAAGCAGGCAATCGCTCGAGCACAGTACTGCGGTGGCTGCCTGTTTCCGTATCAGTGCTGATGTAAAAGGGATCAATGAGTACGATTCTGGCCTTGGTATGTTTCTGTGTGAGATGGAGAATCTCGGTGTAGAGGCCCTCGTAGGCAGATGGGGAGAGATCGACAGTGTTGCCCAAATTGCGATGCAGATCATTGATTCCGATCTTGATCGTCAGCCAGTTAGGCTTGTGGATGAGCACATCATCATGCCAGCGTCCGCGAAGATCTTGAACGGTGTTTCCACCGATACCTTCGTTGATAAAAGTAATGTCACGCTCCGGATACTTCGCAGTGATGAGGTCGACCGTTTGTTTGACGTATCCACTGCCGAATGGGCGCTCTGGACCGCGACGTCCGCAGTCAGTAATACTGTCACCGATCATCACCACAGTCTGCCCGCTTTTTATCTGGAAACTCATGGAACCCTCGAAATGGATCAATATTGGATATAAAACCTCGCGCCAAGCGTCGGGGAATTGTTCCCAACCGCTCCGGTTACGCAAGAGACATTGAAGGTACCAATGATGAGCCAGGAAGAACCACTCGCAGGAAAGACCGCATGGGTAACGGGTTCCGGCAGAGGCATCGGACGAGCTTACGCCGAACGTCTGCTGAAGCTCGGGGCCCGTGTGGCCATCCATGATCTCAGTGAGGAAGCACCTTCGCAATTTGAGGAATCGAAGTCCCTGTCCGAAGTAGCAGAGGAGCTCGGCGGGTTGGGAGACGTCGTTGCCGTCTCTGGCGATCTGACAGAGGAGAATCAGGTAAGAAGGATGGCTGCCGAGATCAGAGAGCAGGCGACCCCAGTCGATATTCTGGTAAACAACGCGGGTGGTGATATCGCGGCGGACGGCAACAAAGCTGAGCCAAACGATTGTGTTTTCATCTCGGAAATTGACGCGTCCTCCATCATGGACCGCAATCTCAAGAGCGCTATTCTGTGCTGTCAGGCGGTTTCACCGGACATGATGGCCAGTGGTTATGGCCGAATCATCAACATCGCATCCAACGCGGCCTTCCATGGCTGCGCATGGGGCTCGATGTACGCAGTGGCCAAAGCGGCCGTGAATCACTTCACCCGCTGTCTGGCCGCGCAGGTCAGGTCGTCCGGAGTGACCGTGAACTGCATCGCGCCGGGGAACACGCCGACCGCTAGATTTATGGCAACACGCAAAGTAGACGAAAAGTGGCTGAACTCGGACCATCCCCTGGAACGTCCCTGTCAGCCTGACGATCTGGCAAACGTGATGGAGTTTCTAGTTACGGACCTGGGATCGTTTGTAAGTGGGCAGGTGATCAGCGTGGATGGCGGCGGGCGACTGGTGGCTGGATAGGGAGATAATGTCGGGCCAAAAAATCAGCCAGCCTGCAGCGGGCTAGCAGGCTGGCTTGAGGGCGGTGAGTTGCATCCGAAAGCTATGTTGTGCGGTGTGAGGCGGGAGCTCTCGGACTGTGTCGCAACTCTAGCGGATGGCGGTGTCACAATCAGAATACGCCCCTTTGGGCACATGCCAAAAAAATTCTTGGCAAAAATTTGGGCAGCCCAGAGGCCCGCTGCTTAGTCGTTGAAATGAAAGAAATTGAGGAGAGTCGGCGCCAGAGGCTCTGTCAGTGTTCGTCACCAAACGGACTCGCGGACATTGAAAAACGGGGAAAATCCTAAAGTTCTCTCAGAACCTTCGATAATTCCAACAGGTGTTTTTTCGCCTCAGATTCGCGGTGCCCGGTCGCCTCCCTCAGATTCTGATGGTGAGCGCGCGACAAGATCTCTTGAGAAATGGGCTCATGCCTCCGATTCAGATAACCATTAATCCGTCGCTCCTCAGGCGATTGAGTTTCGATTCGGGCGCGATTCCCAATCCCACCCATCTGAGAGTAAGGGATCTGGTGACGATCCTGTCCTCGCTGGAGAGCGACCTGGACGAATCGCTCATTCCTCAGAAAGACACTGTAGTTATCAGCGATGAGGCGGACCGAAGGTTTCAGGCACGAAGTATCGATGGCCACAATAACAATCCTCTGTTCCCGATGAGGGGAGGAGCGGGCCAGCAACTCGCTCGCGCAGCCGCGCCCAGGTACTCGGACGGTGTAGATGACATGGGCGGCCAGACTCGGCCCAATCCGAGGACCATCAGCAATGTTGTCTCCGCTCAGAGCGCTTCCATTCCAAACGATCGCGGGCTGACCAGCATGGTCTGGCAGTGGGGACAGTTCATCGATCACGATATCGACCTGACGCCAGAGCGGGTGCCGAACGAGGTGAGAGACATACCGATGCCGCGAGGGGATGCGTTCTTCGATCCTCGCGGCAAGGGGGATGCAAAGATTGGTTTCATACGCAGTCGATACGATACAACGACCGGTACGAATCAGATGAATCCGCGACAGCAGATCAATGCCATTACCGCCTGGCTCGATGGTTCGATGGTTTATGGCTCTGATTCGGAACGGGCAGCATTTCTCCGAACGTTCGAAGACGGCCTGCTCAAGACCAGCCCGGGTGACTTGCTGCCCTTCAATGACGGGAGTCAGGATAACGCGATGGGCAAGTCCACCCGGTTCTTTGTGGCCGGAGATGTCCGTGCGAACGAACAGACCGGTCTGACGGCGATGCACACTGTGTTCATGCGTGAACACAATCGACTGGCGAAGTCGATCAAACAGAACAGCCCGCACCTTTCGGATGAAGAAATCTATCAGCGTGCTCGCAAGATTGTTGGCGCACAGATTCAGGCCATTACCTTCAATGAATTTCTGCCGGCTCTTCTTGGCGAGGGCGCCATCGACAGATACAGGGGTTATGACCCGACCGTTGACGGTTCGGTAATGAATGAGTTTTCGACCTCACTCTATCGGATGGGCCACAGCATGATCCCTTCATTCCTTCCTCGCGTGAATGAGCAGGGAGAACCGATTCCGCAAGGCCACCTGGAACTGAGGAACGCGTTCTTCAATCCCGCGCGCATCACTCGTGAGGGTGGGATTGATCCTGTCCTGCGCGGGCTGGCCGGCCAGCAGATGGAAGAGGTTGATACAAAGGTTGTGGATGATCTGCGGAGCTTCCTGTTTGGCCCCCCAGGCGCCGGGGGACTTGACCTTGCCGCGCTCAACATTCAGCGAGGACGCGACCATGGCCTGCCCGATTACAACACCATGCGCATCGCCTTCGGGCTTGAGCCCGCGCGCAATTTCATGGACATCACCTCTGACCCGGTGATCGCGGGCAGACTCCGCAGCCTCTACGGGAGCATGCATAGCGTGGATTCCTGGGTCGGCGCGCTGGCCGAGGATCATGTGGAAGGTGCAAGCACGGGCGAATTGCTTTTCGCCGCCATTAAACAACAGTTCGAGAACCTTCGGGACGGTGATCGTTTCTACTATGAGAATGATCCCGCCTTCACCGAACAGGATCTGAAAGTGATAAACAGCACGAGCCTTGCTGACATCATCAGGCGCAACACCGGCGTACAGAATATCTCGAATGATGTCTTCCACGCAGGCGTGTAGAACGGCGGGCGAAACTTCGGCGGCTTTACACAGACAGGTGTGCCAGCAACAATGTCCGCCGGGCCGCTGATAAAGCGGGTTACTGCGAACCACGCTAAATCCACACCAGGAGTTCCAAAATGAAGAAGGGCATCTGTATGGGCTGCTTGCCCGGCGACAACGCACAAACGAAACTTCAACTGGCGAAAGATACAGGATTCGACGGCGTCGAATTCCCGTCCAATGACGATACGGACACCGTCCTCGAATGGAAGAAGATCGCGGACGAGGTCGGATTGGAGATACCGAGCATCATGGGCGGCAAGCACTGGTCACATCCGTTGTCGAGCCCAGACCCCGATGTCCGTAAGGTTTGTAACGAGTGCATCAAGCAGGACATTCGTCATGCCGGACAGATTGGCGCCAACGCAGTGCTGCTCGTGCCCGCTGTGGTCAATGATGAAGTTACCTATGAGGAAGCGTGGGAACGAAGCTTCGCCGAGGTGAAGGACATCGCTGCGGTCGCGGAGGAGGAGGAGATTGTGCTCGCGCTCGAAAACGTCTGGAACAAATTCCTGCTCAGTCCGATGGAGTTCAAAAACTACGTGGCCGAAGTGAACAGCCCGTACGTCAAGGCGTATTTCGATTGCGGTAACATCATGGCCTACGGCTTTCCACAGCACTGGATTCGCAGCCTTGGTGATCAGATCTTCAAGATTCACGTAAAAGGATTCACCCCGTATCCCAATCTCGGTTTTCCCAAGTCACTCGATAGCGATGTTCCGTGGAAGGCGTGCCGCGAGGCATGGATGGAAATCGGTTATGACGATTATCTCACCGTCGAAATCGGCGGAGACAAAGATGACCCGGAAGGAAGCATCCGCATGTTCAGCGAACAGCTCAGCAAGATCATTGCTGGTGAACTGTAAGGGGCCGTGATCCGATCACGGTCACACACGCTCTACTTCGCCGGCCGTAGTGACATTCGCTATCTCGCCCTCGCCCTCATAAAAGACCACGGCCAGTTCGGTCTCCAGTGTGCCTCCTGCTTCGAGGCAGGGGGCGAGATCGTTTGCGACCGCGTATTCCAATCCCGTCCCCGGGATGCAATTGAACGGTTCCAGCGCCATCGTGTAACAGCGGCCATAGAAGGGGTAACCAAACGATCCCTTCAGTTCCTGCCAATACCAGATGTGCGGGAACACGTCCTTGTTCCACGACATTGAAAAACCGAGATCGTATTCAGGATTGAAGATGCTGTACCAGCCGGCCTCCAGGTCTGTCACATACCCCATCTCCGCGGCACGCTGGCCGGCAGGCGGCACGACGCTCATGTCCACCTTCTCTCCCTCTTCGGTTTCCGCATGGGGCCAGAGCGTCGAGTAATCTCCCTTCAGTCTGGCGGCCTCGGTATTCGCTGAGGGATGCGTTCGAAAGGTTCGTGCCGGCACCTGGATCTGACATCCTTCTGCAAGGAAAGGCGCCCCGAAAGCCGGGTGATGCCCCCACATAAAATGCATCTCTTCTTCTGCGAGATTCTCGACCTTCTCTTTGAAAGTGATCACCGGGCTGCCCCGTTCGATTGTCATAATTCGCGACACCGTGAACGGGCTGCGGAAGAGCTGCACGCTAAACTCCACCGAGATGGTTTTCTCATCCGCATGCAGCACATTGAAATCCCACGGCAATGTGGAAGCCTCGCCATGAAAATTCATCAGGGCGTCCTTGTAGGTACATTCATCGCCGCCATTGGGAAAGATCTCCTGCCAGCCCCCGGGATAATGTTCCATCCACGCGGTCAGCGTGCTCGCGCCCGCAGAATGAAGACCGTCGACCGGACGCTTCAAGCCCCACGGCGATTTCCAGAGCACGTCCAGCTTGCACGGCTTGTAAAAAATGGAATAGATATCCGCGCCTTTTTCCGGAATCACCGTCACAGAGATCAGTCCGTTTTCCAGAGTGACAGCAAAGTAACGTTTAGGCAGACGGTGTTCGCTTAGATGACAGGATTCTTGAGACATGTTGAAGTCGCTCCGATTACCAGGGGGATAAAGCTTTTTATGCGGACCGAGATTTCTGTCAAGCATGTCTTTCACATGATCATCGAATGAATCTTCTGCTACTGACATTACTGGTCAGGGTGGGTTCTTCCGAAACCGGAATAAACGCCCTCGAGCAGAAAGCGCTGGAAGCGTTCATTACCGCATTGGAGACGCGGCAGCCGGCATCACCCGACATCATCAATGAACTGGCGGATCTGGACTATCCTGCTTTCAGAAAACTCGTAAACGAATACGTGGCTGTGGAAGATCCCGACCGCAGCACACACCTCCGTTATCAATCACTTCTTGAACGCACAAGCCGCAGCGCCCTTGCACCGTGGAAGATGGTGAAACTCTATTCGCCGGAGTTCGCGGGCTTTCTTACTCAGTCTCAGAATGAGGCAGCGTCAAAACTGTTTCGCCGACTGTTGAACAGCGAGCTGGAACATCAGCCTTTTCGACTGGCCGTGAGGTTGACTCCGTCTGTTGCCCTGGCTGCCCTGGGTCGAAATGAACCGAGGGATGCCGCAGCTCTACTGTCCGCATGGAACAGCCGTCTCCATTCCGGTCGGGAAAGCCGGCCGATTGCGAATCTGAACGATCACCTCCTCGCCATCACCAAAACCTGGAATCTCGAAGACAGTCCGACACTGATTGAGAAACGACTTCTCTTTTTCGCCGGATGGCCGCAACTGACAGAGTTTTATGCCAGGGCCCTCGCTCAATGCCTAGACCACGCAAACAGGCAATTAGTCATGGCCGGCCTGAGAGTGCAGTCTCGTTATCCCTGTCTCATTGATGGCAACGAAAAAATCATTCGCCGCTTTGGAAACGATTCAGAAATTCCTGTCTCCGCTTTGCATAATTTCGCGCTGGATACGAAGCAGGATCACTCATCAGTTCTTCGCAAAACCTGGACGGCCCTTACAGACCGGAAGGCCCAACGCGCCTGCCTGTTCTCGATGGGCATTCATCCCGATGGAAATGCTGACATCGCTCTCGAGGCCGTAAGGAAGTGGCCCTATGAGGTCTTCGATGTCGCCGCGGCCGTGCTGGCAAAGGGCGACAGAAAACATGCCCGGCGCGCGGTCGAACATATGTTGAAGCACTCCGACCGGGGCCACGAAGAGGCGCTGAGGCTGGCAGCAACGATGAAACTGCGCGGGTCTGAAGAATTTGCAATCAGCATCGCTGAAAGCGAAGGCGACCTCATCCTCCGTCAAACCGCGATGCATTACCTGAAACAGGCAGAAGGGAAATTCAGGAAGTGCGGCCTGCCCTGGCTCGGTCACAGCGATTCTGATCTGCGGCTCTCTGCCATACAGATGATGGGCGACCCGCATGGGCTGACAAAAGGCGACATGAATGAGATTGGCCCGGTGCTGATCAAAGTCGCCCAGTCTGATCCTTCCATGGGACACCGGCAGGAGGCAGTGTTCGCCCTTGGGAAATGGAAAGCCCCGTTGGCGAAGCCGTTCTTCAAAAAGTTGATCGATGAGAACGCTGCCGGTGCGCTACAGTTTCGGATTTCTCACTATTGGAACTACCGACTCTACCTGATGGGGCTGCTGGGAATGGCCAGGATGGAGGAAGAGGGATCATCAGCTCGAAAACTACTGCTTGATATTCACAGAAGAGGCGGCCCGACGGCCAGGATGGATGTGCTTCTGGCGTTTACTGAATTGGGAGAGGTCCCTGAGATCGCACTTGAAAGCCTGTCTACATCCGAGCCCAAAATTGTGGCTACCGCCGCACGACTGATCCGAGTACATGGCTCAGATGACCAGCAACGACGGATGATGACTTTCTTCAAACGCTCACCGCTGTGGGAACTGTTCCGCAGCTCTGGAATCGATGACCACAACATCCTGAAGTTCTCGGAAGTAGCAGAATGAGCCTTCCCATTTTCGTGCAAGGAAACCGTGTCCCGGTGGGATATAATCTCTGCACCTGCTTTCTGATGAAGGTATAGAGATGTCCCAAGTATCACTCAGCCCCGTTTCCCTTGAAAGGATGGTTAAAGCCGTGGAAAAAGTTCGTGATCGATTGGAGCGGGTGACCTCCATACTGGAACAACACAGTGTGCCCTATGCTGTCGCAGGCGGGAACGCAGTGGCCGCCTGGGTGGCCAGGGTCGATGAAGCTGCGGTCAGGAATACGCAAGATGTGGACATTCTTCTAAGGAGGAGCGATCTACAATCAGCTCAGGATGCTCTAGCGCCGGAGGGTTTCATATACCGAAACGTGGCAGGCGTTCACATGTTTCTGGATGGGCCCGACGCCAAGCCGAGGGATGCCGTGCACGTGGTCTGGGCGGGGGAGAAAGTGAGACAAGACTACCCTATTCACGCGCCTGACGTGCTTGAGTCAGAATCCTCGGGTGACTTTACTGTTGTATCACTCGAAGCCCTGGTCAAAATGAAACTGACATCCTTCAGGGACAAAGATCGAACCCATGTCCGAGACCTTATCGGTGTCGACCTGGTAAACGCATCCTGGCTGAAGCGACTTCCATCCGTTCTGGCCGAACGCCTGCAGGAACTCCTCGATAATCCTGACGGATGATCCAGCCGCCATTTCTCACTCCTCGTGGCGACAGGCTGCCACCAGCCTGTCAGCCGTTGTTTTTTTCAGGTCCTGATAAAACAGACGAATCAACACTTTGTCACTTTCGACGATCTGTTATTAGCTCAGTCGTTGTGTGCTGAGAGATAAGAATGCCAACACTCGCAACACAGTTTCCAACATTCCTGAAAAGGCCCTGCTCTGATTACCACATACGTTCTCAGTATTGGCGGTGAAGGGTGACCGAGCACAACACATGGATGCGATTCAGTTACCGTAAGCGTCCTGGGCTCCAGCTATGGAACCGTGTACCCACATTGTTCCTCTGCCATTCTCTCCCAGTGCCGTCGGTGATACTCGCGATCTCGTCTTTATTCCGCATAATGGCTCAATTCCCCTCCACATTCCCTGAGACATCCTGCTGTTCGTCGCGCGTCTCGATCGTGCTTCCGTTCGCGAAGAAGATGTTCCCGTTCACGCGGTGCTTGCCGGACACGATGGGGCTGCCATCGATCTGCCGGTCCGTCACCTTGCCGCGCAGACGCAGGGCCGGGCCGGTGCAACGGCCGATGACGTTGTCACGGAATATCTGGTTGCAGCAGTCGTGCTCGTAGATGCCACTGCCATCGACTCCCCAGACGGAGTTCCGATCGATTAGGTTTGGCACGCGTGACGCTTCGATGAAGATGCCTCCGAACATGGTGTATCCCCCGGTGATCACGTTCTCCGTGCAGCGACTGTTCCGGTTCGCGAAGTCCATCCAGATGCCGCTCCCGTGCAGCGTGTTCTCGATGACGTTGCGCCGAATCACGGTGTTCACATTGTGGTGCGTCTTAATGGCGGCAGTCTCGAAGTACCGCTCCACGTCATGGAATGCGTTCCCGTGGAGAATGTTTGCCTCGATCAGGTTATTCGCGCATGCTACCCCTGCGATTCCGCACACGCCGCACTCAGTCACGGTGTTGGCGCGCACGATGTGCCAGCCGGGATGCTTACGCGGCTGGGGAAGGGTCCCGTGCTGACTGCCAAGATCGATCCCAAGCCCGTTGGTCTGCCGGATAATGTTGTCCTCGATGAGCCAGTGATGCCCCCGTGTGGTCGACAGCGCGCCGAACTGAGGGAATGAGAACGGGTTGCCCGCATGCTCGATGGTGAACCCCTTGACGTGCAAGTAGCCGAGGCCCGGCTTCGCCGGAGCGAAAACGTCTCGGTGCACCGTGATCTCCATGCCGACGGTATTCGGATCTTCAGCGTCGAGCAGGTGGACATATAACATTCGACCGCCGGGACGCACAAAGTAGTACCCCGGCAGTCTTGTCAGCTCCGAGCGTGTCGAACACTGGATCAATCGGCGCCCGTCCTGAAACACCAGCCCACATGGCAGCGTGTATGGCTTCGTTCCCCGCAGCGGCTCTGCCCAAGGCATGATGTCGAACTGGGCTTCCGATACGTTGGGCGTCGCGAAGGGGCTGTCTTCACCGAGGCCCTCGTTGTCGAGGTCGAGGCGCCAGACCCGGCCGGTCCGGCCGCTCCGCTGCCACGTCCCGGAGACAACGCGCGATCCGCGAATAATCACCTCTTCGCCCGGCGCGGCCTGGTAGCTGATCATCCTGGACGGCGAGGTCCCGCCGCGCGCGGGCTGTACCCGTTCGCGGTACACGCCGCCGGCGACCACCACACGTTGTCCTGGCCGCAGGACCTGTGCGGAACGGCCAATGGTCCGGAAGGGCTCGGCCTTCGTGCCCGGGTTGAGGTCGCACGAGTTAGGGGCCGTTCCGGCCACGAAGTACGTCTTGTCGAAACGCAGTACCGGCCGCCACGTGCGGAATTCGCGACCATTGGGCAAATCCACGCGTGGAGAGAGTCCCTGTAGGTTGTGTCCGCTCATGTCATGCGCTCTCGTCTACTGCACCTCACGCCGAAGATCATACTTGAAGGCGTACTGCCCCGGGTCGATCTCGCCTTCGCGAAGTTTGCGGAGAATCTCTTCTTTCTCCCTCTGCTCGGCGTCGCTGTTACTGGGATTGTCCGCAATGATAGCCTCCAGCCTTTCATCGGAGAACTCCCCTTCACCGTGCTTCTGGAAAACAGTGAAACTTTGCTTCTCCCAGAATGGCCGCGGGGGATGCAGTGGTCGAGCCAGTCCACAGGGAACAGGCCACCTGGGGAGTCTTTCGTGGGACAGGCGTCCCGCCTGTCTTCTTGACAGCCGAGACGGCTGTCCCACACGATCGTCCGAATGGGGGTTGCGGCCGCGGTAAGAGTCAGGACAGGAAATCCTCCTCCCGTAAACTCATCCTCAGGCCCCACCGGTGGGCGGTGATCCAAAGGGTGCCGGGCTCAGGCTCGAACGCGTATGGATAGCACACCTCCGCGCGTCGTTCTTCATCTTCGCTCCTGGCGATGACCGTCGAGGGTGTCCAGGTTGCGCATTCGTCCTCGGAGAAGCTCATCGACAGCTCAGCGCGGAAGTTGCTGGCGGGTGTCGCCGACCAGGTGCCGTCTCCTCCCATCAGGGGGTAGCTATCGTGGTTTGCCGGATACGGCCTGTTCCATAAGAGCAGAATCCGCCCGCTCGCGAGCCGCTTCAGCATGGGCGGCGTGCTGCTTGCCGGGATTCCTGTTGGGCCGTAGGGATGCCAGGTCTCCCCTACGTCGGTGGATTCCGCCCGCCAGAGGAACCCCCAGTTCGTACGCATGTACTGAAGAAGCCGACCGTCGCGAAGCTCGATGATCGAGCCTTCCGTGACCCCGTCATGGTGCCCGTTGCCCCCGAGGTCCATCACGTTGCTTCCCTTCCAGGTCGCGCCGTCGTCATCAGAGAAGTAGCAGAGCACGGTATGACGCCCTGGATTGTGACGCATCTTCATGCTTGTGAAGACGATCCTTCCGTCGCGTAGTTCGATGATGTCTCGAGTGGCCCCGGTCCACTCCTCGTGCAGTGTCTGCAGGTCCTGCCACGTCTGGCCCTCGTCCAGGCTGCGCATGGCGCACGTGGGCAGGCGGGCGCCCGGAGCGTCCTTCAGTTCATCATCCCAGGTCCAGTTTCTCGCCGCGGTGTTCACAAAGCCAAGGACAATGGTCCCGTTCCTGGATCTCAGCAGCGCGCCGGTGTAGGCCACGGCAGTGTCGCTTCCCGGCGGGACAACCGGGTGTTCATCCCACGTCCCCCCGCTGTCCCTGCTGATGCACACCTGCGACGGGTCCCGCCCCGCCACGGACAGGATGGCGCCGTCGTCCAGATGCACGAACGGCCCCACGGGGATCGACGGCATCTGCTCGGCCCGCTCGTGAACCCGGATGCTGTCCACAATCTCTTCGGACAGGCACAATTCGCCAGCAGCCTCAGGCATATCACTCATCACAATTGCTCCTCTGAATCAGAATACCGAGATCGCATCCTTCAGCCAGTACGAAGTCTGGACTCCATCCATTCACGGATGCCGACGCCGAGCTCGGCCGCATGGTTCAGAAACTCGTGGTGCAGGTTCCACCTGTCCAGAGCGTTGCAGAGATGACGCCACAGACAGGCGACGAGCCACTCCTTTACCGGCGTCTTTTCCTCTCCCAGGTGCGCATAGACTCGGAGCACCTCATTCTTCGGATCGAACCCCAGATCCACGTGACCGAGGTCAAGCAACAGGAACTGCATCGGCGTGCCCAGGAGCCAGCGATCCAGCCCGAGAGCGTACCCAAACAAGGCGTTCCGGATCCGCTGCCGTTCCGTTCCCTCCTTCCGGCTCGGAATGTCCCACTTCCCCGTCCCAATGCCGTGGATCCAGCTCTCGACCCAGCGGAACGTGCTGTGATGGCAGTCAGAAATGCCATGTGCGCCGTGGGCGATGGCGCCGCAGATTCGGTAGAGGACCTTTCTGTCAGGATCGTCAATGGATTCGAGGTTCTGACGGAACTCCGGCTTGTAGTCCGCGAAGATGCGGGGCAGCCCGGCCGCCGCTGAGATCTTCTCGTCCAGCGCGGCCCCGCGGCCGCCCTCGCCGAAGCAGTCCTCGTTCGCCGCCTTCCTGTCGGGGTTCCTGCGGGTGAAGCATTCGAAAGGCAGGAGCATTCTCTCCAGCATCAGTTGCTGGACTTTAGAGAGGCCCCCCGGCTGACCCAGCCATTCATACGTGCGTCGGACGAAACCTGCCGCGTGGGGATGCTCGGCCAGCGCCTCATCCTCCGACCGGCCCTCGAGATGGCCCTGCAGGACGGTCTCAATGACCGCCATGGATTCTTCCTGGCCAAGCTGAGTGCTCCGGTCGCCCGGGCACATCCAGCATCCGTTATGGAACGGCCGCTCCCCAACCCGGCCCACTGCGATCTCCTGGAGCAGTTCATCGATCGTGATCGGAATGCCACTGTCGCAGTGCACCAGGCTGCTGATGTGCTGCCGCAGCTTTCGCGTTTCGTCATCAAGGGGCACGAGCTGCTCCTGCATCGAGTTGAGGTGTTCGATGTCCGGTCCCCAGGCAGCTTTGACCCCGGACAAGGCCCACAGATCCCATTTGAAGCAGACGTTGCCCGAGGGATCGGTAAACTCACCCTCCGCGTCATTCGTCTCCTGAATCGGCTCGGAAGAGGTATTCCCCGTGTAAATGGCCTCAAACCCTTGGGAGAGCGCGCTGTAAGGAACGAAGCCTTTCATCTGATCAGTCATAGTCAGTTACCCCCTTGCAGTCATCATGGCGCGCAGCAACTGGATCCGTCCGATGTGAACGCCCGTGTGGCCCATGGTCTGCATCAGGACCTTGGCAATGCTGTTGCCCTCGAAGGAGCTTTCCGGGAGCCGATTGAAATCCCGCTCTTCGAGGGAGTCGATGAACTCGTGGCTGCACTGGCGCACATCTCCGACCCATTCCTTTACGTCTTCCACGGAACCGACCGCATCGAGAAGTTCATCGGCCGAGGGGAATCCCACGTTGCATCCGAAGATTGAAAACCTGGCTGGGATCACTTCGTTCTCTGGCCTGCCGTGGAGCAGCACTGCGAGGTGGAATCGCTCGCGGTGTGCAATGTGGCCCACATGCCAGAGGACACAATGAATCCCCGGCATGGGCGACCACAGCAGTTGCTCGTCCGTCAGGCCTTTCACCTCCTCAAGCGGGTCCGTATACCAGAAGCCGCGCCCGAATCCCCAGTGGAATGCGTCGTGCCAGTTGGATTCAGTCGGTTCGCTCATCGAAGCAGTCTCCGTTCTCGGGTCAGATTGTTCAACGCTGGCCGGGACACAATATCAGGCATGGTTCATTTCCTCTTCGAAGTTAGACCAGAGCTTGATCAGGTCTTGCTCGTTTTCCACGGGCGCGATCACATGGCGGATCCGCGCGGTGAAGGATGCGCCGTCCGGCAGGTCGCCATCCGGAGGCCGGATCTGGTAGTCACGGGCCTG
>Ga0187827_10004562_pt1 | contig 16960 bp, 14 predicted proteins | sample ETNtaG_39_FD_167969 | JGI IMG/M metagenome (GOLD analysis project Ga0187827, IMG submission 167969) | Marine microbial and viral communities from oxygen minimum zone, Eastern Pacific Ocean - ETNP2014_SV_150_PacBio MetaG (Illumina Assembly) | ecosystem: Environmental > Aquatic > Marine > Hypoxic...
CTGGGCAATATCGGCTCGAGCTTTCTCAAAGTTTGCCCGATTCATAAATGGCGCCACATTGACAGCCACAATGGTCGTCAAAATACCTAAAATGACAATTACTGCCATCAACTCGATCAATGTAAAACCTTTTTGATGAGAAATCATTTTTAACTTATAGACATTGAATTCATTTGCATTATAGGTATCAGTATCGCCAAAACGATGAGCAAAATAAATGCCCCCATGAAAATAATTACCATTGGCTCAAGCAAAGCAAGCAATAAACTTCGCTTGGTTTCAATTTCTGACTTCATGAATGCGGAGACCTTTTCAAACATTTCAGGCAAATTTCCAGCAATAAAACCACTCGAAATTAACTGAATAAATATTTCTGGATAGATGGATGCCTCTTGCAACAAGACTACGAAATCCTTTCCCTCTTTTAAATCTTTATTGGACTTTTCCATGAGGCTTTCTAAATATTTGTTTGAAAATACTTTTGAGGATTCCTGCATTGCTAAATCCAGATTGATGCCAGAACTCAATAGAAGATGCATGGTACTAGAAAACCTCTCCAATTCAGACTTCAGTATAAAGTCACCTGCAAGCGGCAAAGAAAGCACCCGTCTATGCCATGAAATCAGTTTTGAGGGATTTGAGGATATTTTTTGATAACCAAAATAAGCTGCAATACAAAAAACAAGCATTGCAAAACCTATGAGTGGCAATTGGTTAGAAAAACCAAGCAATGCTCTCGTCAAAAGCGGTAAATCCATTCCCGCTCTGATGAATTGATCGACGACTTGAGGCATCACAAAAACCAATAAAGCCACGATCACCAAAATAGAAAAAGCAATCAAGATCAGAGGGTATGCCAGCGCAGATGTTACTTTTTGCCTGATTGAATCTGATTCCTCCAAATAATCTGACAATTTAGTGAACATGGAATTGAGATTTCCTGATGTATCTCCCGCGGAGACCAGTGAGGTGTATGTATTATCAAAAATATCCGGAAATTTACCCATTGCATTGCCAAGCCTTATTCCTTGTATGAGATCTTCCCGAATTGAATAAAATACATTCTTTAAGCGTTTATCGTCAATGTGATTGGCAACGATGTTTAAAGTCTCGTCCAGCGGAATCGATGAGCCTAAAAGAGTTGCCATTTGCCTTGTAGCCAAAATAAGAGACTTTTTTTTCACTCTGAGAATATTTCGTTTGGCCGAAAAAGACTGTGCAATCTCTAAGGGAACAAGATTGAGTTCTTTGATGAGTCTCCTTGCATCTCTCTCAGATAGAGCGCTGATATGCCCTGAGAGTTTTTTTCCTTGGGCATCAAATGCCGTGTAATTATATGCCGGCATCTTCCGAGTGATTATTCAGTCTGATGAGCTCATTAACAGAAGTCATGCCTGATTTGATTAGATCTGCCCCCATTTCATGTATGGAGTCACTGTTCTTGAAAGCAAATGATTGAAGCTCTTGCTCTGATGTTTCTTCGTGAATCATGTTTTTCATCTCTGTATCGACTAAGACAGATTCTGCTAGAGCAATACGGCCTTGATAGCCACTCCCATCACACTCCGAACAACCTTTGGGGAGGAAAACTTTGTCTCCGATTTTAAGCCAAAGCAAATTGGCATCATTCTCTGAAATATCACTGGGCACTTTGCAACTCTCGCACAACCGTCTAACCAGTCTTTGTGCGATGATGGTTTTAATGCTGGATGCCAATAGGTAGGACTCAATGCCCATGTCTCTGAGTCGAGTGATGGCGCCCACTGCGCTGTTAGTGTGAACCGTCGACAGCACCAAATGTCCTGTTAGACTGGCTTGAATGGCGATTCTTGCTGTTTCCTCATCCCTGATCTCTCCCAACATAACAATATCAGGATCTTGTCTTAAAATTGATCTCAGTCCAGTCGAAAAACCATACCCAGTTTTATTATTGACCTGCGTCTGTCCGATGCCTGCAAGGGTATACTCAATTGGATCCTCAACTGTGAGTATGTTTTGTGATTGGTCATTGATGTGGCGGATGCTTGAATAAAGCGTAGTGGTTTTTCCAGATCCAGTCGGTCCCGTAACCAAAATTATGCCTTCGGTTGATTTAAGTGTTTTTTTCAAGTTCGAAAGCACAGTTTGGTTAAAGCCCAAATCATCAATATTGATTTGAGACGACTCTTTATCCAGTAACCGTAAGACAATGCGTTCGCCATAAGATGAGGGCAATGTTGAAACCCTCACATCTACATTCTTTTTTCCCAAGGATAAGGAAACCCTTCCATCTTGTGGCAATCTTCTTTCAGAGATGTCCAATCTGGATAGAATCTTGATTCGAGAAATGACAATTGGTGCAATCCTTGCATCTTGAGACAGAACTGTTTTGAGTATCCCGTCGATACGAAAACGAACGATGAAAGAATCTTCATAGGGTTCAAAATGGATGTCCGATGCCCTTTGCTTAATGGCTTGACTAATGATTCCATTGATCAGCTTAATGATTGGCGCATCGTTACTTCCACTTAAAAGATCCTCTGTGGGTGCAATTGAATTTGCAAAAGACTTGAGATCAAAACCATCGCCCAACTCTTCAGAGGATATACCCGATTCATTGTCTCCAGAAAAAACTTGGGTCATCAGTTGATCAAAAGTTTCGTGGTCACAATCTTTTAGCTTGAGATCTTGACCTAGGTATCTTGATAACTCGTGATAGGTATTGAGATTGATCGGAGCAGTGCTCAATACCAAACAATAATCATTTTCTTGAAACGCAATGATTTGTCTTGTTCTAACAAAATCATAAGGAAGCAGGCTATTGCCTGAACTATTGATCACTGAATCATTCATAACGATCAATCTCTCAATTACTGACCTTCTGGCATTAGATCAATGATTTTTTCTCGCTCCTCATTCAGTAATCCTTCTGCCTTGATGAAATTATATTTCTCCATGGATACCTGGTTGATGCTTTGTGAGTCGGCTAGAATTTTTGGCCTGAGAAAAACAGTCAGATTTCTTCTGACCACTGATTTTGATGTGCTGCTAAATAATTTGCCCAGAAGCGGAATCCTTCCCAACACAGGAACGCGATTGACTGTTTCCTGAACATCATCATCAATCAGCCCACCAAGAACAATCACTTGGTTGTTATCAACAAGCACAGTGGTTTCAATGGTTCGTTTATTCGTCACCACATCGGTTCCTGCTGTCAGCGCTCCCGCAACGCCAGATACTTCCTGCTTGATTTCTAGAATAACTGAATTGCCTTCATTGATTTGCGGAGTGATTGATAGCTTTACCCCAACCTCTTGTCTTGAGGTGGTTCGAAATGGGTTTGCATTATTCGCGCCAAGACTCTCTCCTGTCGTGATGGGTATCTCTTGCCCAATCACAAGATTAGCAGGTTCATTATCCATGGCAATGATTGAGGGAGTCGATAGAATATTGGAGTTTTGATCTTCTTCAATTGCATTGAGGATCCCCAAAAAACTATCGCCGTCTTTATCAATGTTACCAAATCCAGCAACCAATCCTTGAGTATTGAGGAGTGAATTGGTGGCAAGGGCACCGAGTGTTGCACTATCGCCGCCTTCGATTGCATTTCCTGTAATGGCCAATAAATCAGGCGTTTGACTGCTTGGAAAACGGGTAATGCCAATTGGGATATCAGAATCTTTGAAGATTGTGTCAATCCCAAGGTTCTTTGCCGCCGTCTCTGAAAGCTCGACAATGATGGCTTCCACTAAAACTTGTGCCCTTCTGATGTCAATCTTTGCAACAAGATTTCTGATCAAATCAAGATTTGAGTCTTCGGAAGAGACAATCAGTGAATTGGTCTTTTCATGAAAAGTAACCACGGGTTTTTGTGCATCAGATTCTGATTCAAAACGGGGTGAAACAGTATTAATAATCGCTGCAACCTCATCGGCTTTGGCATATTTCAGATAAATAACGGCCACTGTGCCATCGTTTTGCACATCCTCATCCAAGGTCTGAAGGGTTTTTTCTATATTCTTTGTAACCACCTTGCTTGCAGACAAAATAACGCTGTTGGATTGGGTGAATGGAATGGCAATAAAATTGTTGATCGTTGGATTGCTCTGCACCTTTAATTTATCTAAAATTCTGACTGCTTCAACCGATGATAAATTTTCCAATTTAATAATACTGATCTTTGCAGAATCATTCATATCAAGTTGGTTCAGCAGTAATTGAATCCGATCGACATTACTTTTTCGATCGACCAAGATGATTGAATTGATGGATGGAATGCTTGATAGGTGTGACTGCCTTCCTGTGATGGGTTTGAGCATTGGAAGTACTTCAGCGGCTGTACGGTTTTCTAATAAGAAAATTTTTGTGATGAAATCGCCCTCTAAATCAGAGGTATTGTTGTCTCGAGTGGCTTCATTTTCAGGGACAATTCGAACAATATTGCCTTCATTAATCGTACTAAAACCATTGACTTGGGCCGTTCTTAAATACACCTGCCATACTTGTTGCTCATCCAGCAGTGAATCTGAGAATATAGTGACCTTGCCTTTGACTCTTGGATCCAAAATAATTGTTTTCTTCGAAAATCTTGCAATATCTTGGGTCACCTTTCTGATATCGACATCATCGTAATTGAGTAAATAAGTTTCCTGGCTTATGCCTGAATGCATGAACAATACAGCCAGAACCAATGGAAGTAGGACTAATCTTTTATACGCATGCATCATTGCCCTACTCTGTTTTCAATTTCAAAAACCCGGCCCGATGCACTGAAGGTGATTTTATCTTTCTCAACCGTTGTCAATGTGTATCGATTATCCAGAAGCTCGCCTTCTTGAATCACATATTCCTGATTATTTTTCTTAAGCACCACGGATGATCTTTGCCCACTTGATGCTCTGTAACCAATGACTTCATAATCAAAATCATCGGACACTTGCTCAGTGACCACTGGATTGACAGCCAAAGGTTGGCTATTGATCATAGACTGACCATTTGGAAACTTGAGATCAGCAAGATTCGGTCGAAGCGACCAAACATCATAACTGATATAGAGATTAACCATAAGAAGGCTAATAAGCATCAAAAATATAAAATGTTTTATCTGTCTGATTTTCATGAAAAAAATGAGCCACACATGCGGCCCAGGAAATAAAAATTAATAGGATTATTATTACATAAATATTTTAGTTAGAAAGAATTAGATTTATATAATATAAATGTGATGCAATTAGATCCTCTTATCTAATAATTGTAATGGATACTAATGCCTATTTCGCCATACTTCTTATCAAATTGATGCTCTGTTCTTTGGTTGAAAGTAATGGGCTGAAAACCGATTAAGTTATTTTTATAAACATCACCATAGAATTCAATTGATATTGCATTGAAATTCGTTCTTAAACCTAAACGAAGCTTGGCGTTGTATGAGGGAACATCATTAATCTCCTTATAATCATCAAACTTAAAGAATCTGAATTGCGTTTGGTAAAAAAGATCGAAACTTTCTTTGGAAAAAATTAACCCTTTCAGGTCAAGGTTCAGCTGATGAAGCTTCCATGGTTCTCTTTGTGGCAATCGGCTGAGTGTTTGATCAATGAGGCTTCCTAATGTTTGGCCATCAAATGACAACCCCAGTAAAAATGGTGAGGCTATGGCTTCAATGGGTGTTTTCCAATCATATTGATGGTCAGTTGATGTTATACCAATGCTAATTTCTTGGAAGAAATTAGCCTTTAGCTCTTTTATATATGAAGCGGTGTATGATTTTGTTTCAGCATTGAGGGTAATTAATGAACCGTTCATACCTTCATAGATTGGGTTGGTGGATGTAATCTGTATATCTGATTCATCACATGATCCAATAATTAAACTACCAAACCCATAACAATCAAATACTTGATCATCCGGCATTTGATTTGAATAACCAAAACGGAAATAACTTCCTTGATCTAAATTATAGTAAAAGTCTATTTCATCGGTTATAACATCCAGAGAAACATCTTTAGGCTCTGTGCTTCTCAATAACTCAAGCCCAAGATCTGATCGACCAATTATCAAGCCATATTTTTCGCCAATATATCCAATTGATAATTTACTGGATTTAGTAGATTCAAATGATTCAGGTGGCTCAGGCAAGAAACTCCAATCATCCTGCATGACTTTATACTCATAAGATAATCTTGCTCCTTCATTGGCTTTCGCATGAGAGCTGCAGAAAAGAAATGTGCCGAGAATAAAGGCGATTGTTTTTATATCTAGATTCAACAAAGCCAAATTTCTTTAAATATTCGAGAACTCTATTTACCCTCTCACGGAATGGGTTTGGTTTTCAAGAGTAAAAAATCTGGATGGCAATAATCAATAAAGCAGACAATGCCAAACCGCTCCCAAACGGAACCCTGCCCTTATAGTCAGATCTTTTGAATACATAAATCTGAAGACTAAGAAGTGAGCCAAGGAGTATAACAAAGCTTAGCATTTGATACCCTAATAGAGCACCTATTGAAGCCAATAAAATAAAATCGCCTCCTCCTATGCCCTCTTTTTTTCTCAAAAGAAAATATATTTTATTAATCAAGTATAAAGAGAAATAACCAACCAATACACCAATAAGTGAAGATTGCAGATCCGTGAATAGACCCTGGCCTGAATTTAGTATCAGTCCCAATATAAGCACCTGAATACTTAGATAAACCGATAATGATAAGTGCTTAAAATCAATAATAAATTGGGCATAGAGCGATGAAACTACCAAAAAAAATAATATTGACTCTATAAGGGTAGGAAATAAATTCGACCATACAATCAATGCCATCAATAAAAGATGTAATATTTCATTGCAGAAATAAAATGGGCTGATTGATTTTTTGCAGAATGTGCATTTCCCTCTTTGTAATAAGAAGCTTAAAAGTGGAATCAACATGTAATATTTTAGGTTCTTCCCACATGTCTCGCATCTTGATCTTGGTGAATAAATGGTAACCCCTGATTCAGAGTCAATCATTCTCGGAAAACGAATGATGTAACTACCAACAAAGCTTCCATATGAGAGCCCAAGAAGGCATAGAAAAGCATTGATCAAAAACATCTGATTTTTTTACTACTGAGACTAGTCTTCAATATTTGGTAGTTGGTAATCTTTAAACTGTTGTCGTAATTCAAACTTTTGGATTTTTCCAGTTGCAGTGTGTGGCAATGAGTCGACAAAAACGACATCATCAGGAATCCACCACTTTGCAACTTTCCCATCAAACCAAGCAAGAATTTCTTCTTTTGTAACGGTCTCGCCTTCTTTGGTTTGAACCAAAAGCAATGGCCTTTCAGACCACTGTGGATGATAAACCCCAATCACAGCCGATTCGGCAACTTTAGGGTGATCGGTAGCAGTGTTCTCAAGATCGATTGAGCTGATCCATTCTCCACCAGATTTAATCACGTCTTTTGTACGATCGGTAATGGCCATGAATCCCTTTGGATTAATGGTTGCGACATCGCCTGTTTCAAACCAGCCGTCATCTTCCAATGTGGTTCCGGGCTCGGCTTTAAAATAATCGCTGAGAATCCATGCGCCTCTGACTTTTAAACTTCCGAAAGCCTCACCGTCCCATGGGAGTTCATTGTTGTCATCGTCTGTGATTTTCATTTCAGCGCCATAAACACCTCGCCCTGCTTTCAGTTTCATTTCGAGCAATTCATCCCCTTTGAGGTCATCCATTCCATCTCTAAAAGTATTATAAGTACCCAGAGGACTCATTTCGGTCATGCCCCATGCAATGTGAACATAAACTCCGTGTTTCTCCTGCATCTCTGTCATGATAGAAGCAGGACATGCTGCCCCTCCAACAACCACCCTCTTTAATGTGGGTATAGATTTTCCAGACTCTTCCAAATACTGCAATACATTCAACCAAACTGTGGGAACCCCCATTGAGATCGTGACGTGCTCTGTCTCTATGAGCTGTTGCAGTGTTTCCCCGTCTCCCATTTTTGGTCCTGGAAGAACGATCTTGCTCCCAACCATTGGGCCGACATAAACCGAACCCCATGAATTAACATGAAACATTGGAACAATAGGCAAAATGATGTCTTTTGCTGAGACCCCAAAAACATCCGGCAGGCCAGCTGCATAAGCATGGAGCACGGTGGCGCGATGATTGTAAAGCACGCCTTTTGGATCCCCGGTGGTTCCAGATGTATAACACATTCCACTTGCCGTGGTCTCATCAAACTCAGGCCACTCTATCTCATCGGATTCTTTTGCCAAGATCGATTCATAACACAACAATCCCTTTAATGATGAATTTGGCATGGCCTCTTCAGAGGTTAAAACAATGAAATGTTCAATGGTTTCCAGCTGGTCTTGAATGCTCTCAAGCAGAGGAACAAACATGGGATCACAAAAAACAACTTTGTCTTCGGCATGGTTCATGATGTATATGAGCTGCTCAGGGAACAGTCGAGGGTTGACGGTGTGGCAAATGGCTCCGGAGGAAGAAATGGCATAGTAAAGCTCAAAATGCCTATGATCATTCCATGCAAGCGTTCCCACACGATCACCGATATCAATGCCGAGTGATTTTAGAGCATTGCCCAGTTGCCTTGTTCTTTGGAAAGCCTCTTTAAATGTATATCTAAAATCTGGTTGATCTGCCACGACCGATACAATCTCTTGATCGGGAAAGTTCTTGTCTGCGTGATCCATTATTGAACCAATCATTAATGGCGTATCCATCATCAATCCCTTCATCTTTTTTCCTCCGCTGTGAACTTCATTAGAACAATCTATCCGCCTATGTAATACATTTCTACTTTTTCGTTCGTTTTATCGCTCTTTTCGCTGTATCTCAATTCACTGTAGCGGTCTTTTCTGTCTTTCCAAATTGATGCAATCTCATTCCTGATGAAATCATCCGACTTGCCGCTTCGAATCAAACTTCGTATATCCCTTCCTTCAGAGGCAAACAAACAATTATAAAGCTTGCCATCCGATGACAGCCTGGCTCTTGTGCAAGACCCACAAAAAGGTTTGGTGACAGAAGAAATCAAACCAATTTCAGTTTCACTGTCTGCTATCTGAAATCTTTCTGCGGTCTCTCCTTCATAATTCCTATCAAGTGGCTTTAATGCCCATTGCTCAGAGAGCTTTGCAATGATTTCATGACTGCCTACCGTTTCATTTAATTGCCACTGATTGAGATTTCCAACATCCATATACTCGATGAAACGAATGATCACGGATTGGCCTTTGAAATAATCGACCATCTCCATCACTTGATCATCATTGGTGCCTCTTTTTATGACTGCGTTGATTTTGACTTTCTTAAAGCCCACTGAAAGTGCTTTACTGATTCCTTCTATGACTGTATCAAGATTGCCTCTTCCCCCGGTCATCGCGGTGAACTGCTCAGGATCAATGGAATCAAGACTGACAGTGATTCGATTCAAGCCGCAGGCTTTGAGCTCTTCTGAATATTTCTTCAGCAAAACACCGTTTGTCGTCAGTGCAATGTCCTCAATTTTTTCAAGGGTTGAGAGATCCCCAATCAACTCAGATAGATTAACCCTCAGCAAGGGTTCCCCGCCCGTGATTCTTACTTTGCTGATGCCCAAATCACTGAAAAGCTTTGTCACTCTGAAGATCTCTTGAAATGAAAGCCTTTCTGTGGATTTAAGGAAATTAAAACCTGAATGAAACTTTTTCTCAGGCATGCAATAAATGCATCTGAAGTTGCAACGATCCATCACCGAGACCCTCAGGTCTTTGAGCGGTCTTCCCAGATTGTCCCTTATGGGACTCAAGTGACTTAAATTGGACATTTATTGGCTAAGGCTTTTGATCAGCTCTATTGGATCATGGTGCTCATACTCAAGCTCATCAGCCACGGCAGTAATTGTTACTCGGCCAGCATGAATATTGAGGCCTTCACAAAACCCCTCATCAAGGCTCAGTGCCTGATTGAATCCATTGTTTGCCAGACTTAAAACATAGGGAATGGTTGCGTTATTCAATGCATAGGTGGAGGTCATCGGAACAGCGCCCGGCATATTTGCCACACAATAGTGCAGCACCCCCTCTTCTTCATAGGTGGGTTCTGAATGGGTGGTTGGTCTTGAGGTTTCCGAACAACCGCCTTGATCAATCGCAACGTCGACCAAAACCGAGCCCTCCTTCATCGATTTAACCAGTTCCCGACTGATTAACTTGGGTGCAGATGCTCCCGGAACGAGCACAGCGCCAATCACAATGTCTGCTGCTTTAATGCATTCTTGATTGTTCTCTTGTGTTGCAATCACAGCATTGAGTTTGTCTCCAAAGATCGACTCCAACTGATTCAATCGTGCGGCCGATTTATCAAGAACGGTGACATTGGCTTGCATGCCTATGGCAATCTCAATTGAGTTATATCCAACAACGCCTCCTCCGATCACAACCACCTCTGCAGGTTCGACATTGGTCACCCCCCCAATCAATCGACCGAGTCCTCCCTTTGCTTTCTCAAGGCATGTTGCTCCGGCCTGAACAGCCATTCTTCCGGCAACCTCACTCATTGGGGTCAATAAAGGATATGTGCCATCCTCAGCTTTGACAGATTCGTATGCGATGGCCCTGCAGCCAGAAGCCAGGAGTGCTTTGACTTGCTCAGGGTCTGGCGCCAAATGGAGGTAAGTGAACAAAATCTGATCGGGTCTCAATAATGCGCATTCGTCAAGCTGCGGCTCTTTTACTTTCACGATCATCTCGGCTCTTTGAAAAATCTCTTCCCGGGTTTGAACAATCTCAGCACCTGAGTCTTCATAGGCTTCATTGCCTTTGCCAATGCCAAGCCCAGCATTTTGCTCGATCAGCACTTCATGGCCGGATTGGGTCAGTTTTTCGACACTTTCAGGCGTAAGCCCGATTCTGTATTCATCCGATTTAATTTCCTTTGGCACACCGATTAACATGTCAAAACTCCTTTTTATTTAATGGTTGGCATCGAGAGATTGATTGATCCATCGTCTTCGACCCATCTGGCTGTAATTGTTTTGGTTCTCGTAAAAAATCTGATGCCGTCCATTCCGTAAATATTTGATGATCCAAAAATAGAATCCTTCCATCCGCCAAATGTGTAAAAAGAAAGCGGCACGGGTATGGCGACATTGATGCCCACCATGCCCACCTCAACCGAATGGACAAACTCTCTCGCCTTTGAGCCTTGATTGGTAAATATAGCTACACCATTTCCAAATTGATGCTCATTCGCCAATTGGATCGCAGCATTGAAATCTTTGACCCTGAGCACAACCAGAACTGGACCGAATATTTCTTCTTTATAGATGCTCATCTCTGGACTGACATCATCAAAAAGAGTCGGGCCAAGAAAGAAGCCTGGCTCGTTCGTCATTCCGTGCTCGCGTCCATCAAGCACTGCGGTTGCACCCGCATCGATGCCTTGCTGAATGTAATCCATGACCTTATTTTTATGTTCATTTGTAATGAGCGGTCCCATTTCATTTTCAGCCTGATTCCCTGGCCCAATCTTCAGCACGCCTGCTTTTTCAGCCAGGAGCTTACATAAATCATCTGCAACTCCTTCAACAGCAACCACCACAGAAATGGCCATGCATCGCTCGCCTGCTGACCCGTATGCAGCACCAATGATTGCGTTTGCCGTTTGCTCAAGTGATGCGTCCTCCAGAACGATGGCGTGATTCTTTGCTCCGCCCAATGATTGAACCCTTTTTCCATTGGCCGAGGCTTTCTCATGAACATACTGAGCCACAGGGGTTGATCCAACAAAACTAAATGTCTTGATGGCAGGATGTTCTAGAATTGCATCGACGACTTCCTTGTCGCCATTGACGACATTCAAAACGCCTTTAGGCAATCCAGCCTCGTGCAAAAGCTCTGCGAGCTTCATGGCACATGAGGGATCTTTCTCTGAAGGCTTTAGGATAAAGGTATTGCCGCATGCAATGGCAATTGGAAACATCCACATGGGGACCATGGCAGGAAAATTAAACGGCGTCACACCGGAACAAACTCCGATCGGCTGTCGGGTGGAATAGCAATCGATGCCCGTTCCAACTTGCTCACTGAATTCACCTTTAAGCAAATGTGGAATGCCGCATACAAAATCCACCACTTCAATGCCCCTTTGCAAGGAACCGGCTGCATCTGATGCAACCTTCCCATGCTCTCGGGTAATGAGGTCGACCAGTTCTTCTCTGTTTGTCTCAAGCAGTTCTTTGTATTTGAAAAAGATCTGAGCTCGCTTTGTAACCGAAGTTTGTGACCAAGTCTTAAATGCTTCAGAGGCGGATTCAACCGCTTTGCTGAGATCATCGGAATTGCCCATTGAAACTGAAGCACTGACTTCGCCGGTCGCGGGATTAAAGACATCCCCGTATCGTTCAGATGTCGATGGCTGCCGTTCGCCGTTAATCCAATGGTTAATGATTGATGTCATGGGTTGTCCTTAATTGATTGCTTCTAACGATTCTTTGACGGTATGAAGGATTGTTCGAACATCATCAGCACTAGCAATGAATGGAGGACACACTGCAATCGTATCGCCCGTGGTTCTGATTAGAACGCCTCTGTCAAAACACTCCCTGAATACACTCATTGCTCTTGCGGTTGGTTTGCCTTCTATGGGTTCCAGCTCGACAGCGCCCAATAAACCAAAATTTCGTATATCAATGACGTGTTTTGTGCCTTTAATTTTGTGTACTTCTTCCTCCAATACGGGTGCAAGCTCTCTGGCATTTTCAAAGAGTCCTTCTTCTTCATATGCATTGAGCGTCGCTAATCCTGCTGCTGCAGCCAAGGGATGGCCTGAATAGGTATAGCCATGGAAAAACTCAATGGCATCTTCCGGCCCAGTCATGAAAGTATCGTATATCTCTTCTTTGACTAAAACACCACCCATAGGGACTGCTCCACTGGTCATGCCCTTGGCAATGGTCATAATATCTGGTGTAACACCGAATGCATCTGCGCCAAAATTGCTTCCTGTTCTTCCAAATCCAGTGATGACCTCATCCAGAATAAGTAAAATGCCATGCTCGTCACAGATTTTTCTGATTCTATTGAGATAACCAACGGGCGGAATATAAACACCGGCTGAGCCAGCAATGGGCTCCATGATTACTGCGGCCACTGTGGATGGATCGTGCAACATAAGTATTTCTGTCAATTGATCTGCAAGATGATCTCCCCATTTAGGCTGGCCGACTGAAAAAGCATTGTGCTCAAGATTGTGGGTATGCTTGAGATGATCCACACCGGGCAGCATTGCACCAAACATTTTTCGATTGGGTGACATACCGCCAACAGAAATTCCTCCAAACCCGACTCCGTGATAGCCCTTTTCCCGTCCAATGAGTCGAGTTCTATGTCCCTCTCCTCTCGCACGATGATATGCCAGTGCAATTTTTAAAGCTGTGTCTACCGCTTCGGAACCAGAATTGGTGAAGAACGCATGCGTCAATTCTTTTGGTGCAATGTCTACCAATTTTTCTGCCATTGCAAAAATGGTTGGATGTCCAAGTTGAAATGCAGTTGCATAATCCAATGTTTCTGCTTGCTTTTGAATGGCTTCAACTATCTTTGGATGACAATGTCCGGCATTGCAACACCACAGACCTGAAACGCCATCAATGACGGTTTTGTCATCGTATGTTGTGTAATGCATTCCGCTGGCTTTCTTAAGCATTCTTGGATTCTTTTTAAAATATCGATTGCCAGTAAATGGCATCCAATAATGTTCTAAATTTGGTAACGCATTGCTCATAAAATTGCCCTCAAAAAAATATATAGCTATTGTACTCACTAATTTCTTACTCAATCAATGGATATGTCTCGAAATGTCAAATAAACTATTGGAATGAACAGCGATAAAAATAATGAATTTAAGGCAATCAATATTTCTGTTTTGACCATTTCTGATAGCAGAAGTATTGATGAAGATGACTCAGGCGAATATCTGGTTTCTGCATTGCAAGAGCAAGGGCACTTTTTAAAGGATCGAAAAATTTGCACAGACAACACTTATGAAATCAGAGCAATCGTCTCGCAATGGATTCTGGATGAAAACGTTCATGGAATCATCACCACTGGTGGCACTGGAATCACGGGCAGAGATGGAACGCCAGAAGCGATCCTGCCTCTTTTGGATAAAACCATTGACGGCTTTGGCGAAATGTTCAGATCGCTTTCTTATCAAAACATTAAAACATCAACGTTGCAATCCAGAGCCTTTTCAGGGGTTGCCAATGGGACATATCTCTTTTGCCTTCCCGGCTCACCGGGTGCATGCAAGGATGGTTGGAATTTCTTAATCAAAGATCAATTGGACAGTAGAACGAAGCCCTGCAATCTTGTGGAATTAATGCCTCGATTAAAGGAGGAATAAACTCAAATGAGTGAACGACTAGAAGTGTTCATGTTTCCCTGTTTGTCGGATAACTATGGATACCTCATTCATGATCCTATCCAAGATGTAACAGCATCAATTGATACGCCGGATGTTCATGCCATCGAGCAAGCGCTGAATCAAAATAATTGGAAGCTGAACTATATAATTAACACGCATCATCATTATGATCATGCGGGGGGCAATCTGAAACTAAAGAAGGAAACAAACTGCATAGTCATTGGGCCGATGCAAGACAAAGATAGAATTCCTGGCATTGATCGAACCATTGAGCATGCAGAAGAATTTGAGTTTGGGTCTTTTAGAGTTAAGGGATTTCATACGCCAGGACACACCACTGGGCACATGGTTTATCATTTTGAGGATCAAAATATTGCCTTTGTTGGCGATACTTTATTTGCAATGGGTTGTGGGCGACTGTTTGAAGGCACTCCTGAGCAAATGCTTGATTCTCTTGACATCATCATGTCATGGTCGGATGAAACCATGCTTTATTGTGCTCATGAATACACTCAAAGCAATGCTGAATTTGCGATCACAGTTGATGGAAAGAATAAAGATCTTCTCAAGAGGAAATCTGAAGTAGATGCCCTGCGAAGAAAATTCATTCCAACCATCCCAACAAAACTTGATATAGAGAAAAAAACAAATCCTTTTTTGAGATCTGATGATAAAGAAATTAGATTAGAATTAGGTATGATGGCATCAAGTAGATCCGAGGTTTTTGCAGAGATAAGAAGTCGTAAAGATCAATTCTGAATCGCTGATATCAATCTTATTCCTTTATAATGGAATTATTGCGCCCGTAGCTCAGTTGGATAGAGCGTGTGGCTACGAACCACAAGGTCGGGAGTTCGAATCTCTCCGGGCGCGCCAATAACTGATATTTTAATTAGCTCTTTAGTTAGTCAGTATTCCCTATCGGGACCTGCTCAGCGTTTTTTTCTTTCCTAAACACATAGATTGCAAACATGCTAACGATGATGTTGCAAATGCCCATAAATACAAAAGGTGCAGAAGGATCGATGGCATCAAATATTCGACCTCCAATATATGAACAAATCAATATCCCTAAGGCGCCAGAAAGATTAAATACTCCGACTACTGCTCCTCGTTTAATTTTAGGGGCTTCCTGACCCAAAAGGGTTGTTGCTGCAAAAAATGCGCATTGCTGACCCACGCCTAAAAGCATAAAAAGAGACAGAAATTTTGATTCCAAAGGATTTTCTACAAACATCATGGAACCATAACCAGCTGCAGCCATTGCCATACATATACTGACACAAATAATCCTATCCCCCTTGTCCATAAGATAACCAATAAAAGGTGAGGCAACTAAAGCTGCGCTTATTGAGGCAACAAATAATAATCTAGCCTTAGAAGTAGCTTCAGGAAGTTCTAGGCCACTTTCCATGCCACTGATAGTTCCCCAAGCAACCAAGAAAGCACCAAGAATAACTAGATCGCTACGAGCAACAAAAGCGGCAAAGTAAGCAAGTAGAATTCTCAGATTCTTTCCTTCTGCCAATCCAGCTTTGATTTGTTCTGAATATGGAATCTTCTTTTGCTCCTCGGTAGGAGTTCCCTTCTTTAGGCCAAACGCAACAACAATTGCTGTGATGAAACACATTCCTGCTACTATCATCATCGCAAATTTTCCCGAAGTAATGTCATCGTAGCCCATACTTTTAAATGTTTCTGGCAATCTTGCAAAAACTAAGGTCACAAAAATAATACCTAAAGCATTCATGATCCCTGTGAGCCCAATCATCTTGCCGCGTGTTCGATCTTGAGGATAGTCTGCAGTGACCGTTCCTAACATTCCAGTTGCCGCACCCATTCCTACGGCATAAACAATTCTATAGACAGTAAGCTCCGTGATACCAGTCGCCAGAGGATAAAGTACGTAAGAAAGCCCCATGGTTAACATGCCAAAGGCATAAACTTGACTGCGACCAATCTTATCTGCAATGAGTCCGACTGGGAGAAAAATCAAGAGAAGAGCAATCTCACTAACCACCTGTAGGTCTCCAACTGCTCTTCCTAATTGACCTATGTATCTCCCTGCTTCATCAAATTCTTTCGCATAACCCAGGTTGGCAACTAAAACATAGGTAGTGGCAAATGAAATAAAGGTGAGCAATCCAATAGTTGTTAATGCTGCATAACATATAGAGAGAAAATGGGTTTTCGTCACTCCATCAACCATATCGATTCTAAATTTACTACTGCCTAAAACTTTGATTGAGAGAAACGAATTACTCATAAACCAACCCCTTTATTAACGATTAATAAATAGTAGACTAATTAGAAACATAATTTCAATAAACATGGAACACAAAGAGCAGATTAAAGAAATCATTACTACTATTTTTGATGCATTTAAAAGGGGTGATACCAATGAAATCGAGAAGCACCTCCATGAAGAAGCAAGTGTTTGGGATGTTTTTACCCCTTGAATGGCTCCTGCTCGATGGCATAAAGCTCAAGGCTGGATAAGCTCGGTGTTTTTGGATCATATGTTTCTGGAGCAGTAAAATACTTGGGATAATGTTTCTCAA
>Ga0187827_10004563_pt1 | contig 16960 bp, 16 predicted proteins | sample ETNtaG_39_FD_167969 | JGI IMG/M metagenome (GOLD analysis project Ga0187827, IMG submission 167969) | Marine microbial and viral communities from oxygen minimum zone, Eastern Pacific Ocean - ETNP2014_SV_150_PacBio MetaG (Illumina Assembly) | ecosystem: Environmental > Aquatic > Marine > Hypoxic...
AGGCAGGTTGACTTGAAACGACTGCAAGCTCAAGTTAATAAAAGTCAGCAGGTGGGGGCTATTGGCATAGAGGCTTTGATTGCCCTCAGACGGGCAGATATCGAACCACGCTACCTTTACGGTGTTACCGAGGCAGCAATGGAGGCCGCCCGCTGCGGATTATCCTTTATTGTAATCTGTACTGACGACGCCATTGCGGGTCTGATAAATAGGCTACAAGAAGGAAATCTGAACTACGAACTTATAGACTTGGGCCCAACAAAGGAAAGCATAGCCTAGCTTCCCTTCTTGACTTAGGTCTTCCCCCAAAGTGAGAAAAATCAAGCCCTGCACCTATTGACATTCAGTATCTACACCGTTATAATATCAATCACACTTGTTTATAATCTAGCGAGGTTAACTTGGCGCAAACAGGGGTGATTATTCTGGCACATGGTAGCCGTGGCGAACGAGGCATGGTGCAGGTGCCAGAGGTCTTGCGAAGGGTTAGTGCTGGTGTAAGGGTACTCCTCTCCCCAGGAGTCGAAGTCATAGGGGCGTCCCTCCAATTTAATCATCCAAATCTTGAAGAAGCAGTAGAGGCCTTGGCAGCACAGGGGGTGGGTCGAATACTGATAATGCCCTACTTTCTTTTTCCGGGGCTACACATCACTGAGCATATCCCCCAGCTTATTGAGAAGCTTAAACACATTTACCCGGAAAGGCAGTTCATTGTCACAAATCCACTCGGCTTAGATGAAAATTTTATCGGTCATGTGGCAAGACGCATAGAGGAAGCAGCTCCGGAGCTATCACTGAATGTCCAGACTTCACCTGTCTCTCCCGGGGCCATTGAGCAACAAAGTATGATGATAGTGGAAAGACTTCTACCTCCACCACAAAACATGTCCAGAGAAGAGCGGCTGATAGTAAGGCGTGTCGTCCATGCCAGCGGCGACCCTGACATTGCCCGCCAGATAAAGTTTAGCTCATCAGCAATTCCCTGCGGTCTGAGTGCAATTGTGGCAGGTAGTCCCATTTTTACCGACGTTCGTATGGTGGCTAGCGGAATCAATAACCATCTGGTTGAATTGTGCGGGTGCTCCCTTGCCTGTATGAGGGATGAAACTGACGAGTTGAAGCAGCCGAAAGAGCGAAGCGTTACCCGAACCGCAGGCGCAATACTTGATTTAGGAACCAGGCTCAACGGCGCCATAGTAGCCATCGGCAATGCGCCTACCGCTCTCCTGGCTCTGCTTGACTTGGTTGACTGTGGAGTAGTCAAACCGGCCCTGGTGGTGGGTATGCCGGTTGGTTTTGTGCAGGCTAAAGAGTCAAAAGAAGAGCTAATGAAACGGGGCGTCCCTTATATCACGGTCACGGGAACTCGGGGCGGGAGTGCTATGACGGCAGCCACCGTGAACGCACTGCTAAAAATTGCTGTGGAAAAGAGCGGGCATGGCAAGCTTAATCCATAAAAAAAAGGAATATACCCAAATACCGCATAAAAGAGCTCGCCGGCTTACAAGGCACTTTACTTTAGCGCTGGTACTCACTCTGGGACTGCTTTTCCTGTATCCAACTCCGGCATATGCCATGCACATTGCCGAGGGAATTCTACCTGCAAGCTGGGCGGCGATATGGTATGTACCTGCCGTTATATTTGTAGGTATCGGTATGTACGTGATCAAAAGGAAGACCAAAGAGGTAAGAGGACTTATGCCTCTGCTCGGCTTAACCGGCGCTGCCATCTTTCTTATTTCGATCTTCCCGATTCCTGTACCAATTACGGGAACTAGCTCTCACCCTGTGGGTACACCTCTAGGGGCAATTCTGGTGGGGCCGTTTATCAGTACTGCCCTGGGAGCGATAGCCCTGCTCATCCAAGCACTGTTTCTGGCACACGGCGGTATAAGCACCTGGGGAGCCAATATCGTCTCTATGGCTCTTGTCGGCTCTTTTGTCGGCTTTGGCGTCTTTGCTTTGTTCAAGAAGCTGAATGTCCCGATAGCTGTGGCGGCCTTCACTGCTGGCATTCTGGGTGACTGGGCAACCTATGCCATCACCTCTTTCGAATTAGCCTCGGCTTTGCATGGGACAGGATCATTGTGGGGCATGTTCGGAGCAATTGCCCTGGCTTTTGCTCCTACCCAACTGCCTTTAGGCATTCTAGAGGGCTTCTTCACTGCGGCTGTAGTGATGGTTATACATCAGCGCCGCCCAGAACTCTTAGCCCATGTGATCCCCTTAACCATGAAGCCAATGCTTAACGATGTGAAGGGGGATATCTAATGAGGAGCCCAGGCAAACTAGTGGCGATTAGTGTGGCCGTAGCCATTCTAGTTCTGGCGATTGTCGGCTCGATAGCACTCTCCGGAGAAAACACTGTCCGGGAAAAAGGTCTCTGGAGCGATGCTACTGATATCTTATCTGGCCAGGCAGCTGCACAGGTGGGAAGGGAAGCTCGAGCGCCATTTATCAATACGGAAAAGGGTAACACGCTAGTATTCTTTTTCGCGCTAGGTGGAGTTGCCGCTGGCTTTACCATCGGCTATAACTGGAGAATGGTTCTGACCGACAAAGCTGGGAGGAGATACCATGCACAAAGGAGAATGTTAATTGTTGGCACCTTGATGGCAATTGCCTGCCTGATGACTGCGTGGGTACATGCATTTTTAAGGCCGCTCATTAATCCGAGCCTTGGCGATGTAGTGCTCTTTGTTTTTGTCATGACTGGCACCGTCAGCGGATTTATTGCTGGCAATGGCTTTGGAGGACTGAAAGCAGAAAAGGTTGGAAGGAGGAGGCCGTCCACGTAACCTCAGCGTTCGTCGGGGCCATTAAAGCCTATGTCTCACAAAGAAGAAGTCTTTTCTGAGAGCTTTGCCCAGAAAGAGAATCTGGTGACCGGAATAGAGGCACGTACCAAGATAGCCTTTATTGCCATTGCCTTGCTGCTTAACCTCCTGTCCCCAACCATTTATACACCGCTAGGTATCACCATTTTTTGTTTTATTATATTACTGGCTATCAGGATACCGCCAAAACTCCTTCTGCTAAGGCTAGCGATGCCTCTGATTATGGCTGTTGCAGTGCTGATTACGCAGATATTTTTCTATGGCACCACCATCATGTTTACCATATCCATCTGGGGGTGGCATCTGACAGGTTATGAAGAAGGACTGGCTCGCGGATTTTTGATTATGTTCCGCGTGGTTAGTGGTGTGTCATTAATCATGTTCCTGAGCATGTCAACACCAACCAACAAGCTCTTTCTTGCGGCGAGCTGGTTCCGTTTGCCCAAGCTCTTTATCGAACTGATACTGCTTGTTTATCGCTATATCTTTGTCCTCATTGCAGAGGTAGCAACGATCAGAGACGCTCAAAAAGTCCGTCTGGGCTACCACAACTGGCGTCAGAGTATGCAGTCCCTTGGAGTACTGGGTGGTAGTCTTATCCTGTGTGCTTATGACCGGGCTGGGAGAGTCTTTGAGGCTATGTCTGCTCGGGGTTATACCGGCACGATGGCGCTTGAGTATATAGAGCCCTTCAGCAGGAAGGATTTCGTGACGGTCATCTGTTTAAGCACCATCCTGGCAATCTTCTATCTTATAGGACAGTTGGGCACATGATCAAAGCTGAAGTTTTGTCCTTTAGTTATGCTGACGGCACTCAGGCGCTAAGTGAAGTCAATCTGGAAGTAAGAGATGGCGAATTCATGGCTTTAATGGGCGCTAATGGATGTGGCAAGACGACCCTGTTAAAGCACTTGAACGGATTGTTGAAACCATCGACCGGTAAGGTCTGCCTGAATGGAAAGGAATTCCGCCTGCTAAAGGATGAGGAAATCTTTAAGCATGTGGGTATGGTCTTCCAGGACCCTAACGACCAGCTTTTTGCCTCTACCGTAAGGCAGGATATTGCCTTTGGTGCCATAAATCTGGGATTAAATCCAGATGAGGTTGACCGGAGAACCACCGAGGCTTTGGAGATGATGGGTATATCGTTGCTTTCCGAGAAAGCTATCCATACCCTGAGTTTCGGCCAAAAAAGGCGCGCTGCCATTGCCGGGGTTCTGGCGATGACCCCAGAAATAATCTTACTAGATGAACCAACAAGTGGCTTAGACCCTCGAGGTGTCAGCTCAATTATGCGTTTGCTCAGAAAGCTGAACAAGGAGCATGGCATCGCCATGATAATGGCCACCCATGATGTCGAGCTGGTGCCTTTATTCTGTGACCGGGTCGCTATTATGGAGGAGGGTAAGATAGTTGGAGAGGGAACGCCCGGGGAAATATTTGCCGACACCGCCCTGCTCAGGGGGGCCGAGCTAAGGCTGCCACGGATGAGTCATCTGGTCGAGATTCTCGTGAAGAGAGATGGGTTAGATTTTCCGGAGATGCCACTGACCATCGGCCAGGCTAGACGGGAACTATTGAAATTACTTAAAAGCGGTTATGCGGCTGGAAGAACCACTCGCACAGCATTATCTCTATCTGACTCTTATCCGTCGCATACAGATGGCAAGGAGGCTGGCGCATGACAACCGGACGGGGAAAAGGCAAATCCTTGCGCTCAGGTTATACTACCGGGGCTTGTGCCGCCGCCGCCGCACAGGCTGCCGCCGCTACCCTGTTCAAGCAGATGATGGCCGACCAGGGTAGACTTGAATTGCCTGACGGAAGCGAAGTCAGTTTTAAAATCAGCAACTGCGCATTTGACAGCATCAAGGCATCGTGCTCGGTGATAAAAGACGCCGGCGATGACCCTGACGTTACCAACGGAGCTGAAATCCGGGCATCGGTTTCATGGAAGGATGAGCCGGGTATCAGCATTGATGGTGGCGAAGGAGTAGGAATGGTAACCAAGCCTGGGCTGGAAATACCAGTTGGCATGCCCGCCATTAACCCGGTGCCAAGGCAGATGATTACAGATTCGGTAAAGAAAGCCACCGCAAACAGCCTGAATGGCAAGGGTATTAAGGTAACCATCTCGGTGTCACGAGGCAAGGAATTGGCCAGAAGAACCCTGAACCCGCGTCTGGGTATAGTAGGTGGCATTTCAATTCTGGGCACTACCGGTATCGTGATTCCATATTCAATTCATGCTTATACTGCTTGTATCTCACAGGCGCTGGATGTAGCCGTGGCCTGCGGTTGCCGGGAGGTGGTATTGACCACTGGCAGGCGAAGCGAAAAGTTTGCCCAGAATGAGCTTGCCCTGGCGGAAGAGTGCTTTGTTCAGGCGGGAGACTTCATTGACTATTCTCTGGATGAATGTGCCCGCAAGGGGCTGGCTCAAGTAATTATCTGGGGCATGATAGGTAAGATAAGCAAGCTTGCCGTTGGTCACCTCTACACCAATACCAGCGATTCCAAGGTGGATATCGGGTTTCTCACTACGCTGGCGATAGGCTGTGGTGTATCGGATGAAACGGCCAAAATATTGCGAGGGGCGGTTACCGCCAACCATTTCCGCCGCATGCTGCCGCCAGAACACAGCCGAGATTTTTCTAATCGGCTCTGCTGCCTGGCTACCAGCAAGTGCCGAGAACATATCGGGGGGAAGCTTGAAATAGAGTGCATAATGAGCGATTATGAAGGTGTTATTCTGGGGAGGGGCAATGCCAGAGGATAAAGTTTTCATTATCGGTGTTGGGGCTGATGGAGTTTCCAGCTTGCCCCCCGGAGCACACCGACTGGTGCATGAGGCAGAGATAGTCTTCGGCGGCAAAAGACTGCTTAATATGTTCCCATCTATAAACGGACAAACGGTTATCATCAAGAACAACCTAGATGAAGTTGCTGACTTAATCGAGGTAAACCAGAGACATAAGCGAATGGTCATCCTGACCTCCGGTGACCCTGGGTTTTTTGGCATAGCCAAGTATCTAACCGGCAAACTGGGCAATGATGCTTTTGCGATAATACCCAACGTGAGTGCAATGCAGTTGGCTTTTGCCCGGATTAAGGAAAACTGGGATGATGCCATTCTTGCCAGCGTGCACTCCAGACCGATTGAGGATATTATTGGTATGGTGCGTTCCAGCCATAAAATCGGCATATTTACCGATGATAAACATACTCCTGACAAAATCGCTGGGGTCTTGCAAGAGCATGGGATTGATAACTGCCAGGCTTATGTCTGCCAGGACCTAGGCAGTGAGCAGGAAAACATCATAGCCACCGACCTGTACAGTCTGAAAGGGGTGGGGTTCTCACCACTGAATGTCTTGATATTAATCAGGGATATCCAGAATGCCAAAGGGAATGTCCCGACTCGACAGATGCTGGGTATTCCCGATGAGAAGCTTCATCGATTAGAAGAGGGGCTTATCACAAAGATGGAGGTGAGAGCGGTCAGTCTGGCCAGGCTGTGCCTCGCCGAAAATAGTATTGTCTGGGACATTGGTGCTGGCTCTGGGGGTGTCTCTATTGAATCCTCACTTCTTGCCAGCAAGGGGAGCGTCTTCGCTATCGAGAGGAATAGTGCAGCGGTGGCAGTTATAAAAGAAAACATCCAGAGGTTCGGCCGACATAACATCGAGGTTATTCAGGCTTTAGCTCCGGAGCACCTTGATAGGCTGCCCGACCCTGGCGCAATTTTTATTGGCGGTAGTGGTGGGCGAATGGGTGAAATATTGCGCCTTGCCTGTAGCCGACTGCAGCCGGGAGGGCGAATTGTAATCAACGCTGCTACTCTGGAGACCCTGCACACCGCGGTTGAGAGCTTGAAAGCCAATGGATTCGCTGTTGAGGTAACTCTGGTCAATGTAGCTCACAGCAAAGACATACTAAACCTTACCCGTCTTGAAGCATTAAACCCGGTATTTGTTATCGGCGGGGAGCGGGAAACGAAAAGAGCCAATGGAGAATAACGCTGGAAAGCAAGAAGTGGGATGTCTTTATGGAATCGGGGTGGGTCCGGGCGACCCGGAACTTCTCACCGTGCAGGCGGCTCGCATTCTGTCTAGAGTACCGGTTATCTTCGCGCCACAAAAAGACGGTAAAAGCAAAAGCTACGCCCGACGCATTATTGCCGACATGATAAACAAGTCAGAGCAAAGGGTAATTGAGCTGGTATTTCCCATGAGAAAGGATACCGGCAGGCTGACGGATTACTGGGATAAGGCAGCCGAGACTATCTGGCAGTATCTTGGCAGCGGCGAGGACTGTGCCTTTATCGCCGAAGGTGACCCATTTCTTTACGGAACTTTTATTTATGTCTTTGAAATATTGCGAAATAATCATCCTGAGGCAAGAATCGAAGTCGTCCCTGGCATTTCATCAATCAATGCTGCCGCCGCCCGGGCTTTATTTCCTCTCGCCACTGGCGGTGAGCGAGTCGCTATCCTGCCGGCTACCTATGAAGACAAGGCTATTAGAAAAACTCTCAATGACTTTGACACGGTAATTTTTCTCAAGATAAATACTGTATTTGATAAGGTTCTTAGTATTCTGGAAGAGCTGGATCTGATTGAAAAGTGCATTTATGTGAGCCGATGCACCACGGAGGAAGAGAAGATAATCAAGGATATACGCGAGCTGAAAGGGCAAAAGCTAGATTATCTCTCTCTGCTCATAGTACGGAGGTAAGATGGCGATTCAGGTATATTTTATCGGTGCCGGTCCGGGTAACCCCGAGCTGCTGACCATCAAGGCAAAAAATATCATTGAACAGGTAGATGTTATTATCTACGCTGATTCGCTGATAAATCCTGAGGTCTGTTCCTTCGCCAGGGAGGGAGCCGAGGTTTACCGTAGCGCCTCGCTCACACTGGAGGAGACGACCGAAATCATCCGGCGTGCCGTAAGGAAGGGAAAGGTGGTAGCCCGGCTGCAAAGCGGGGACCCCAGTATCTATGGCGCTATACAGGAACAGATGGCAGCCCTGGACGAGAATGGTATAGAGTATGAAGTTATCCCTGGTATAAGCTCGCTGTTTGCCGCTGCAGCTTCCTTAAAGACAGAGTTGACTGTCCCTGAGCTTTCCCAGACGGTTATCATCACCCGAATGGGAGGTAGGGCACCGGTCCCCGCTTTGGAAAATCTGAAGAGCCTAGCGGCACATCAATCCAGCATGGCAATTTTCCTGAGCGCATCCTTGATAGAAAGTGTAGTAGCCGAACTTATTGCCGGAGGCTACCGTCCTGATACTCCAACGGCAATAGTTTACCGAGCCAGCTGGGAAGATGAAATTGTGATGCGGACTACCCTGAATAACCTGGCGAAGAAGATGAAGGCATCTGGCATCAAAAAACAGGCATTAATACTGGTAGGCGTTTTTTTGAAATCGAAAGGCAAAGACCTGCGCTCCAGGCTCTACGACAAGGATTTCAAGCATGAGTATCGATAGTCTCAGTGATAATGAGGCAGCAATCGTGGCACTAACCAGGAGAGGCGCGGCGTTAGGTCGACGCTTGCGGCCACTACTTCCCGGGAGCCACCTTTACCTGCCCGAAAAATTTGTCGTGGAGGGGAAATCAGGCGAGCATTCTTTCCTGCCGCCGGCGGAAGAAGTGGTGCGGGAGGTTTTCCACCAATACAAATATCTGATACTTATCATGGCAGTTGGCATTGCCGTTAGATTGATAGCTTTTGAGCTTAGAGACAAGCATCAAGATCCCGGAGTAGTAGCGGTTGACGATGCCGGCACCTTCTCCATCAGTCTGCTATCAGGTCACATCGGCGGAGCTAATGAGCTGAGCAAGAAGATTGCTTCTTTTATTGGTGCTCATTCGGTTGTCACCACCGCTTCAGAAGTCGGTAAGACAATCTCAGTAGACCTGCTGGGTGAAGAGTTCGGTTGGGAACTTGAGGATAATGGCAATGTCACTGGGGCTAGTGCATCCCTGGTCAACGGAGAAAGTGTTGGCATTTACCAGGACGCCGGGGAGAGGAACTGGTGGCCAGAGACAAGACCACTGCCGGATAACGTACGTATCTTTACCAGTATCGAGGCTTTGGTTGAGGCCGATTGTTCGGCAGCACTGATTATCACCGACCGAATTATAGATAAAGATCTCCAAGCATTATTACCTCGCCATACCGTAATATACCGACCCAAAAGTCTGGTGATTGGGATTGGCTGTAATCGTGGGACGATGAGCGCCGAGATAGAAGCAGCAGTAGCTGGCGTTTTTTCAGAGCACGGCCTTTCTCTTAAAAGCATCAGGAATATAGCCACTATTGACCTCAAAAAAAGCGAGGCGGGACTTATAGAATTTGCCCGGAAATACCGCCTGCCGATAGAATATTTTGATAAAGAAAGCTTGAGCGATGCCGATTTTCCCTCTCCTGCTTCGGATATCGCCCTAAAATATGTGGGGACCCCGGCGGTGTGCGAGTCAGCGGCGGTACTAAGCAGTGGCATTCCCCTCTTTGTGCCCAAGACAAGTTTTAGAGGCGCGGTGACCGTCGCCGTTGCCAGGTTATCGTTCAATAGCGGCAAACAAAAAAGCGGGAAACTTTTCCTGGTCGGCATCGGTCCCGGCGACCTTAAGCATATGACTGTCGGTGCCAGCGAGGCTATCAGCGATAGCGAAGTGGTGGTTGGCTATAAGACCTATATAAAGCTAATTGAGCCTCTGCTCCGCCAGAAAGAGGTCATCGCTACCGGCATGGGAGACGAAATAGAACGGGCGAGAATAGCTATCAACCTAGTGAAGGAAGGCAGGACAGTGTCTATTGTTTGTAGCGGAGATGCCGGTATTTACGGCATGGCCGGACTGGTAAGCGAAATTCTTTGTGAACAGGGTGAAGACTTAGCTGTAGAGGTGGTACCGGGAGTACCGGCTATGGTGGCAGTGGCTGCCCTGCTCGGGGCTCCGGTGATGAACGATTTTGCGGCGATAAGCCTCAGCGATTACCTGGTATCATGGGCGGAGATTAGCCAGAGATTAAAGCTGGCGGCACAGGGAAACTTTGTTATCGCCCTCTATAATCCCAGCAGTAAAAGCCGCAAGCACCAACTCGCCGAGGCGAGGAAAATTATCTTGCAGTATCGCTCGCCATCGACTCCGGTAGGCATAGCCACCAATGCTTATCGTCAGAAGCAACGGGTAGTTATAACTGATTTAGAACATATGCCGGACTATGAAGTCGGTATGAATACCACCATCATCATCGGAAATTCAACCACATTTACCTTTAATAGCCGGATGGTGACCCCTCGCGGATACCAGACGAAATACAACCTGAAGAATGAGGCTTTACCATAAGCTGCCCATGGGTCTGATTATGGTAAACACCGGCAATGGCAAGGGTAAGACCACGGCTGCCCTGGGTCTGCTGCTCAGAGCCTGTGGCCATAATATGAAGGTGGTAATGCTGCAGTTTGTTAAGAGTTCAACTGCGGATTATGGTGAGCACCGCGCCGCACGGCGGATAGGTATAGAAATTGTGACACGAGGCGCTGGCTTCACCCGGCGAGGTAAAAATGCGGCGGCGAACAAACGTCTGGCCATCGGATTGTGGGACCTGGCGAAGGCCAAGATTAACTCAGGAGCTTACCACATGGTAATTCTGGACGAATTCACCTACCCACTGCAATATGGCTGGATCTCAGTTGAAGAAGCAATTGATGTTCTCAGGCATCGTCCGGGAGAAGTGCATGTAGTTATCACCGGGCGTGATGCACCCCGAAAACTTATTGACTTTGCTGATGTGGTAACGGAATGCAAGGAGGTAAAGCATCATCTCCGCAAGGGGGTTAAGGCGCAGGCGGGGGTCGAATTCTAGTGAGGAGCCTGGATTAGTGAGAGCAATAGTTGTGGCAGGCACCACCAGCGGTGTGGGCAAAACCACGGTAGCTATCGGGTTGATGGGCACCTTGCTCCGCCAGGAACTAAAGGTGCAGCCTTTTAAGACCGGGCCGGATTACATTGACCCCAGCTATCACACCTGGGTAACCGGCGAGACTTCTCGTAACCTGGACACATGGCTTCTACCTCGTAATGCTGTGGTCGAACTATTCACCCGCGCCATGACAGGGAAAGACATCGCCGTTATCGAAGGGGTAATGGGGCTTTATGATGGGCGCTCATCACTAAGCGATGCAGGCAGCACCGCGGAACTGGCTAAGCTTCTCGGGGCGCCGGTGCTGCTGGTGCTTGACAGCCGAAAAGGAGCGCGCAGCATGGCAGCTATGGTGGCCGGCTACCAGACTTTTGATTCCTCCCTTCGCCTTGGTGGTGTTATCCTTAACGGCATCGGAAGCGATACACATCTTAGATTATGTCGGGAGGCTATAGAGCACTACACCGGGATCGAGGTGCTGGGGCATATCCCCCGACGCGATAACTTAGCTCTCCCGGAGCGACACCTGGGCTTAATTCCTACGGTGGAAGGCTCAGTTGACGAAGGATTCTTAAAGCATCTCGTGGCACAATGCGAAGCTAACTTCGATATCCCCCAGATTTTACGCCTGTCAGAACAGGCAGTGATTCCCAAAGCTGAACCTGTGTTGTTTCCGTCGGTGCGGAAGTCACCCGTGACACAGATTGCTGTGGCTAAAGATAAGGCATTCAGTTTCTACTACCAGGACAGCCTCGACCTTCTGGAAGCATGGGGAACTGAGCTTGTGCCTTTCAGTCCTTTGCAAGATGCTGCCCTACCCCGGGATGTTTCCGGCCTCTACATGGGAGGTGGCTTTCCCGAACTATACGCTGCGGATTTGGCAGATAACGAGTCTGCCCGTCAAGCCATAAAGGCGGCTGTTAGGCGAGGGATGCCTGCCTATGCTGAGTGTGGCGGGTTGATGTACCTGGGCCGAAGCATCCGTGACCTCCAAGGTAACGAATATCCGATGGTAGGCGCCATTCCTCTTTCCTCCCAGATTGATAGCCCACGCTTGAGCCTTGGTTACCGGACAGTCCAGGCTCTGGGTGATGGCCCCATCCTATGCGAGGGAGAGATAGTTAGAGGTCACGAATTCCACTGGTCAGTTTTAGAAAGCAATGCCGGAACCGATAATGCCTATCGTATTCTAGAAAAAGATGGGCTTCAAGAAGGTTTCCATAAGAAGAAATTGCTCGCTTCCTATATTCACCTCCATCTGGGCAGCTTGCCCTCTTTGCCATTGCGCTTCGTAGAGAACTGTCGACGGTTTCGAGACAGTTATAACTGCCGGGGGTCACCATAAAGGGAAGAGTTATCATGGTACAGGGGACTGCCTCTAATGCTGGCAAGAGTGTGCTGGTGACTGCCCTGTGCCGTATCTTCAGGCAGGACGGCTTCACGGTAGCGCCCTTTAAGTCCCAGAACATGTCCCTGAACTCCTATGTCACTCCTGACGGAGGAGAAATCGGTAGGGCTCAGGCAGTGCAGGCCGAGGCGGCAGGTATAGACCCTTCGGTGGAAATGAACCCTATTCTGTTAAAACCAGAAGCACATAGCCATTCCCAGGTGGTAGTAATGGGCCGTCCGAAAATGTCAACAGAGGCGGCAGAGTATTACAAGCTGAAGTCTCAGTTATGGCCTGTAGTGATCGAGGCACTTCATAAGCTCCGCTCCCGGTACGAAATTGTGGTTATCGAAGGTGCGGGTAGTCCGGCCGAGGTGAATCTCGCCGATGATGAGATAGTGAACATGCGTCTTGCCAGATATTGCCGGGCTCCGGTGTTATTGGTGGGTGACATTGACCGCGGCGGCGTCTTTGCCTCCCTGCTGGGCACCCTTTGGCTTCTGAAAGCCAGGGACTTAAGTCTCGTCAAGGCTCTGGTTATAAATAAGTTTCGTGGAGACTTAGCACTACTTGAACCTGGGTTGAAGTTTCTCGAAGCAAAAGCTGGCATCCCATTAGCAGGCGTAATTCCCTATTTTAGCGATATTTATATTGCCCAGGAGGATTCGGTGGCCCTGGAACAGTTAAAGCCTCAGCAAGGGACGCATCAAATGGATATTGCCGTAATCAGGATGCCTCATATCTCTAACTTCGACGACTTCGACCCGTTGGATAAAGAAGAGAATGTCAGAGTACGATATGTAAATTCTATCGGGAATTTGAATCATCCTGACCTGATTATTCTTCCGGGCAGTAAGACCACGATGGCAGACCTCGATTGGCTAAAGGAAAGTGGGTTGGCTCAGCGTATTACCGAGCTTTACCATCAGGGAGTTTTCATCATTGGCATATGCGGGGGTTATCAGATGCTGGGGGCATGGGTCGATGACCCCGGGCATGTGGAGTCATCAGTTCCGCGCAGGCAAGGGCTGGGTCTCTTACCGATCACCACTACCTTTTTATCCACTAAGGAAACTCATCAGATAAAGGGCTATGTAATGGCCAACCGTGGGCTTCTTACCGAAGCTCAGGACGTCCACTTTGGAGGCTACGAGATACATATGGGCAGGACAGAAACCGATGGGGGCGGGGATGCCTTTCGGATACGGGAGCACTCCGGTCAACCGTGTGATATATCCGATGGATGCCTGGATGCAAATGGACACGTATTAGGGACATACATTCATGGGCTATTCCACAATCAAAAACTTCGGCGAGCCATCCTTGGGCACATTGCTCGTACAAAGGGACGGCCCATCGACTTCATTGGTAATGACCACCAGCGGGACGATGAATATGACAAGCTGGCTAACCTGGTTCGCCGTAGCCTCAACATGAACCTTCTTTATGCTATCACAGGATTGAGGAAGGGGAAATGAGCAACTCTTACTCTATAGGTGATATCATTAGTTAGGTCAATAGGATATGATAGGAATATAGCAATGAATGCACAATTGATTATTACGCACCCTGGCAGTGCACATTTTGATGAGGTGACAGCCGTCAGTCTGATTCTGGCTGTGTATGCCGATACGGAATTCCGTATCGAGCGGCGCGAACCCGTAACGTCGGAGATGGATGACCCGGATGTGTGGGTGATAGATATCGGCAATCGGCATGAGCCGGAGAAACGTAACTTTGACCATCATCAGTCTCTGGACTGCCCGGCTGCGTTTGTCTTGGTAGCTGAATACTTGGGGCTTTTGGAGACCATGTCCGTAATGCCCTGGTGGCATTTCAAGGACGAGGTTGACCGCTTCGGGCCGGTAAAGAGCTCTGAGAAATATCATGCCGGTGATGACCTCGTAAACCGGAATGCGGTGGAAAGCTGGCTGGTAGACAAATTTGCTTCTGAGGCTGAAGCATGCCTCCCCCTGCTTAAGTCTTTTGGCATTAATATCATTGAGGTTGCTCGCACGCTAAAAGGACAGATAAATTTCTGGAAATCCAGTTCTAGGCTGGTAATTATGGGGGTTCCTGCCATGATTGGGGAGACTAGGGAATCTGCAGGGCTGGAAGAATTTCGCCGTCTGGATGAAAATCCGCCAGATATCGTCATTTCCCTGGACCGCCGCGATGAGGGCTGGCGTCTTTTCCGCTATGATGGAACACCGGTTGATCTTTCCCTGATTTCAGACCGCCCGGAGATTGCTTTCGCCCATAAAAGCGGATTCATGGCCAAAACCAAAGAGCGCCTGGGCATAGACGAACTTATTGCCCTTGTAAGCAGGGCTGTCACCAGAGCTTAATTTAGTGTATTTGGGATTTAAGTAAGAATGGACCAAAATAAGGATACTGCCCCTATCGATTCCCAGATACTGGTTGATCTTGTGCATATGCGGATGCCTTTCGGAAAATACAAAGACCGTATCCTTTGTGACTTGCCAGAACCTTACCTAGTATGGTTTCACCGGAAAGGTTTTCCTCCAGGGGAAATCGGTATACTGTTGTCCGCTCTGTATGAAATCAAACTTAACGGATTGGAATCTCTTCTGAAGCCAATCAGGAATAATCAGCCGTGAAGTAGGCTGGAAGGCTCAAACGGTTATCTACACTACGGCCCGTTTAATTATCTCATCAATACTTTTGTTGTCTCTTATCAGGTCTTCTTTTCTTATCTTTGACAGCTTTTTAACCTTGCTTTCCACAGCCAGTGCCAGGTTTCTGCTCCCCAGTTTCTTTTGAAAAACCAGCTTAAGGGGCCCCCTGCCCCGGAGGTACTTTGCCCCCGCATCACCTTTTACCTGGTGCTCCGCAAAGCGGCGGTCTACATCAGTCGTAATTCCGGTATACAGACTTCCATCACAGCATCTAATCAGGTATAAGTGCCAATCCAGCATAATTATTCCTTAGTGTCCGGCCCGGGTCGTATGGGCGGAAACGCATTCGGCTTCATTGACAGAGCAATGCGCTTGCGTCCCGTATCTACCGCGAGCACCGTGACAGAAACCTTTTGATTAACAGTGACTACATCAGCCGGGTTTTTTACAAATTTATCAGACAGTTCGCTAATATGCACCAGTCCGTCCTGGTGCACACCGATATCAACAAAAGCTCCGAAGTTGGTCACATTGGTTACGATTCCAGCCAGTTCCATTCCCGGAATGAGCCGGTCAACCGTTCTTATTTCCGCATCGAAAGCAACCGTCTCAAATTGTTGGCGGGGGTCACGCCCCGGCTTGGCCAGCTCTGCCATGATATCCTGCAAGGTCGGCAGCCCATACTCTTCCCCGGTATAACTATCCAAATTAATCCGGCGGCGCAGGTCATCACGTCTTATAAGGTCGATTACACTATAGCCCATGTCCCCGGCCATGCGGTCTACGATGTGATAGCTTTCCGGATGCACGGCACTGGCATCGAGGGGATTATCGGCATTATCAATGCGGAGAAACCCGGCAGCCATCTCAAAAGCCTTCGGACCCAACCGGGGCACCTTCTTAAGGTCCGCGCGGCTGCGAAACGGACCGTTCTCAGCTCTATGGGTAATAACGTTTTTTGCCAGTGTGGGGCTAAGCCCCGAAACATAGGTGAGCAGTTGTTGACTAGCGGTATTTACTTTTACACCGACCTCATTGACACAGCTCATGACGGTTTCATCCAGATTATTCTTGAGTCTGCTTTGATCTACATCATGCTGGTATTGCCCCACCCCGATGGATTTGGGGTCTATCTTTACCAGTTCTGCGAGAGGATCCATGAGCCGCCGCCCGATGGATACCGCCCCGCGCACGGTGATATCCTGATCAGGAAACTCTTCACGGGCGACTGCGGATGCTGAATAGATTGACGCGCCGCTTTCATTGACCATGACGACTGGCAGTTCATCCTGCAAACTCAGTCCGCGAATAAATTCTTCGGTTTCCCGGCTGGCTGTGCCGTTGCCGATGGCGATAGCTTCAATATGAAATCGGTAAATGAACTCAAGTATCGTCTGGCTCGCTTCCCTGCTCCGCGCCACCGACTGGTTCACGTAGATAACGGCATTACCCAGAAGTTTGCCCTGAGGGTCCAAACAGACCACCTTACAGCCAGTACGGTAACCGGGGTCTATGGCCAGAATTGCTTGAGGTCCCATAGGTGGAGCCATGAGAATTTCACGTAGGTTGCGCGCAAAGACACGGAGTGCCTCATCATCGGCGCGCTCTTTAGCCTGCTGACGGATATCAGTTTCAATGGAAGGCGCTAATAACCTCGTATAACTGTCAACCACAGCCAGAACCACCTGTGCCGGGGTGTCACCGTTACCTTTAACGAAGCGCCTGTGCAGTAATGACAGCGCCTTTTCCTGAGGCGGTCTTATCTTTAGTTTCAGGAAGCCCTCGTTCTCGCCACGCAACATAGCCAGCAACCGGTGGCTGGGCACCCGGGCAATCGGCTCCTGCCAGTCAAAATAATTACTGTATTTGATACTTTCGATTTCCTTACCTTTAACCACGTTTGACTGAATGATACCTTCCCGGTAAACAAACCTGCGTACAATTTGTCTTGACTGAGCATCTTCATTTACCCACTCGGCAATGATGTCACGCGCTCCGGCAAGGGCGTCCTCGACCGAAGCAACTCCTTTTTTCATATTCACAAAGGCGAGAGCTTCACTAGACGGATCAGCAACCTCCTGAGCCATTATCAGTTCGGCTAGAGGCTCAAGCCCTTTTTCCTTAGCCATGGTGGCACGGGTACGCCGCTTGGGCCGGTA
>Ga0187827_10004565_pt1 | contig 16953 bp, 17 predicted proteins | sample ETNtaG_39_FD_167969 | JGI IMG/M metagenome (GOLD analysis project Ga0187827, IMG submission 167969) | Marine microbial and viral communities from oxygen minimum zone, Eastern Pacific Ocean - ETNP2014_SV_150_PacBio MetaG (Illumina Assembly) | ecosystem: Environmental > Aquatic > Marine > Hypoxic...
AGCGAGGAGGTTTGGTCTTGGAGAAACATATTGAATTGAATATGGCAAAATGCACCGGCTGTAAACTGTGCGAACTTGCCTGTTCCGCGGTGAAATCCGGCGTCTTTAACCTGAAGAATTCGAGGATTAAAGTCTGTCTGCTGGACATTCCGGAAATACCGGTACCGGTCCTTCTTGATACCTGTGACTACTGTTTCGGTAGTCCTGTCTGTATCCAAGTCTGCCTCCCCAAAGCAATCGAATGGAAGGAGATGGAAACCAAACCTTCCCGTCCGAAAGTCTCGGAAGCGAAGAAAATAGCTGAGGAATGGCTGAAGTCGGTGAGCCAGTAAGGAAATAAGTATGGCCAGGGTAAGAGTAAAAACCTTTTCCGTGATTCGGGATGTGCTGGGTTCCGATGTCGTAGAGGTTGACGTGGCTGGTCCGGAGACGATGGGCGGGCTCTTTAAAGCGCTGCGGGATCGCTATGGGCCGCCTTTTGCCGATAAGATATGGGACCGGAATACCGGTGAAATGGCCGCCTTTCTTATAAAATTAAACGAAACGATTATCTCGTCCACCTCGGATATGGATCGAAAGATTCAAGACGGTGACGAAATAGCGTTTATCTTTCCTATTGGAGGAGGCTAATTATGGCCAACAGCTTTAAATACGGCGGTTATCTGGGACAACTGCTGAGGGTCAATTTGACCGGTAAAGGAATCACCAGAGAACCGCTCATGGAGGACTGGGCTAGGGATTTTGTTGGAGGTACTGGCTTATCGGCTAGAATTCTGTTTGAGGAGCTCTCCGTCGGGATTGACCCACTCGGGCCGGAAAATAAACTGGTCATGATGACCGGTCCGGTTAACGGGACGATGATTCCGGCGGCTTCCCGCTCGTCAATCTGTGCTAAATCACCTTATACCGGCTCCTTCTTCCATAGTATTTTCGGTGGTTACCTGGGGCCGGAACTCAAGTTTGCCGGTTATGATGGTCTTATCATTGAAGGACAGGCGAACCGCCCTGTCTATCTGTGGATTGACGACGACCTGGTGGAAATCAGGGATGCCGGTCATCTCTGGGGGAAAGACCCCTTACGGACAGAAAAGATTCTCCGTAAAGAGATTGGCGATGAAGAGATACGTATCGCCACCATCGGGTTAGCTGGTGAGGAGAAAGCGCCTTACGCTATGATTCTGTGCGATATCCGGGCCGCCGGTCGCGGCGGTATGGGCGCGGTGATGGGTTCCAAGAACCTCAAAGCCATTGCCGTTAGAGGTACCGGTAGCGTCAATGTCCCGAATATGTTGAAAGTTTATAATACCGCTTTAAGGCTTAATGAATTGGTAGTTACTAATCCGGCAATACAGGGCCTTTCCCAGTACGGTACCCCGAGGAATGTGGCCGCCATGAATGAGGGTGGTATTTTACCGACTCGAAACTGGCAGACTGAAGTGTTCCGGGGAATGAAAAACATCACCGGCGAAGCGATGAGGGAGCAGGTGGTCAAAGGAGACCGTGCCTGCTTTGCCTGCTCCATTAACTGTACTAAGTATAGTGTGGTGTCCGGCGGGCCGTATAAGTCGGTCATTAACGGTGCTGATTACGAGACTATTTACGGTTTCGGTAGTATCTGCGAAGTGGATAATATCGAGGTGCTCTGCAAGGCCGATGAACTGTGCGACCATTACGGAATTGACCTGATTTCTACAGCATTGTGTATTGCCTGGGCTATGGAGTGTTACCAGAAGGGTATATTTACCAGGAAGGATACCGGAGGAATCGATTTGAAGTTCGGTAACGCGAGCGGCATGCTCCAGATGATTACTAAAATCGGTAAAAGGGAAGGTCTGGGCGCTCTGTTGGCGAAAGGGACGAGGACAGCGTCGCAGATCGTCGGCCGGGATACTTATCGCTTCGCCATTCAGAACAAAGGGTTGGAATGGCCGGGTCATACCTGTCGTCCTTTCCCTGCAGCAGCCGTCGGTTATGCTACCGGGCCCAGGGGAGGCAGCCACCATGACATCCGCCCCACCGCCGAGAAAAGCGGACTGGTGGACCGTAAGATACTGGAAGGTAAAGGTGCCTTGGCCGCTGAGGTCAATCACTGGTTAATCCTCACCGACTCCATGCTACTGTGCCACCTGGGGGAACCTCTCTGGGGACCTCTCCAGATCAGCGCCAATACCATTGAGGCGCTGAACGCGGTTACCGGATGGGAGCTCGATTACGAAGGGGCCCGGAAGATTGCCGAAAGGCAGTGGAACATGATTCGTTGTTTCGCGGCGAGGGAAGGTTTTACCCGGGAAAACGACCAGCTGCCGGTTCGTTTTATGGAGGAGCCTATTCCGGAAGGTCCGATGAAAGGGAGTTACATCCCCAGGGAGACCCTGGAACGGTTGAAAGACGATTATTATGCCTATCGGGGGTGGGATAGGAAAACGGGCAATCCGACCAAAGAGAAGCTGGTGGAGCTAGGATTGGACTTTGCCGTAGACGATGTCTGCTGAGGCGGGGAGCAGGACCGAATTAAGTGAACCAGCCAAAAGAATCTGTGCTATCGTTACGTTACAACGTTCCCAATACTGTTACCGCGGCGCGTGTTGTACTGGCGGCGGTCATTGCTGGTCTCCTGCTTCAAGGAGGTGGCGCTACACTCCCGGCTGGCGTCTTGCTCATTATCGCCTGGGTCACTGATGGGTTGGATGGTTTGCTCGCTCGTAGATTGAGGCAATCAACCCTGGCCGGAGCGATTTTTGACTTGATGGCCGACCGGCTGCTTATGACGCCTATCCTGATACTTTCAATAGCCGGAGGGCTTTGGGAGCGCACGTCCGGTCTCATGCCTTTTAATCCCTATCCTTACGCCGTGATGGTAGTCGTCGCTGACCTTACCATATTGGCCGGTATTTTCACTTTTTTATGGAAGCGGTGCCAACGGGCGATTGACTTCCCACTTCCTACATGGATAGCCCGGATTACATTCTCGGTTCAGATGATAACGCTGGTGGTGGGTGTTCTTGGTATAGGATCAGACACGCTCCTGGCGGCTCTGATGTACTTTACCATTATCTGCACCTTGCTCGCTTCCTATTCCTATCTTAAGAAAGGTGGCTACGTTTTTACCGACTGACTTTTCTGGCTCTTTCATAGCTTCCTTGGTAGCCTGTTTGTGGACCTATACTGGTAGCAGTAAGGCTTGGTTTTACGCGGCTGAATATTGACTATTGACTATCTCCGTGGCTGTTAACCATCTGGTTTTTCTTCCGCATTGAGTCTGGTTTTTCTAAGGGTAAATATAAGTACCAATGCCAGAGCACCCACGCCGGTACAGATCCAGAACGCGAGGCTGTAGTTTTCGGTGGTGTCGAAGATATGCCCGGCGATAACTGGCCCGATAGCTCCCCCGACCATGGTGCTGAAAAAGACAATACCAAAAAGAGCCCCATGCGAACGAATCCCAAAGTACTCGGCAACAATAGGCGAGACCACGGTAAGTAATCCTCCGTGGCCAAACCCATAAACGACAGCGAAAAGGTAGAACATCCACAGTTCTCCAGCCAACTGTAACCATAAAAGAGCCAGGATAAGCAAGATTAAACAGATAATCATAGATAGCCTGTTGCCGATACGATCAATGGCAACGCCGGTGACAAGCCGCCCCACCATACTTATTCCACCAATAGCCGACAGGATACCGGCAGCTGTCGTTGAGGATATACCAATGTCCGTTACATGTGGCACGATATGCACCATAATCACAAGAACGCAGAACATGGTAGCTAGGAAAGCAAAACAAATCGTCCAGAACTGCCGGGTGCGGAGTGCCTCACGTATGTAGAAGTCGATTTCGACAAGTTTGGAACTTTGTGTTCGGAGTCCTTTATTTCCGTCTGGTAAGAGCCCCATTTGCACGGGGTCACGCCGTAGAAACTGCCCAATGAAAATGAGCAGAACCATAGCTGCAGCACCAATGATAACGTAGGAGGTCCGCCAACCGTAATCGGCAATTAACAAGCTGGCCACTAGGGGCATAACAAGTTGTCCGGCACCAGTACCTACCTTCACAATACCAGTCATTGTCCCTCTCCTCCGGACGAACCACCGCGCCGTCGTGCTAAGGGCAATGATATCAATCGCACTGAGCCCTATGCCAAATATGACACCATAGAACAAAAACAATTGCCAGACGTGGTTGACTCCAGACATGAGTAGGAGTCCCAGTCCGAAGAAGAAAGCAGCAATCGACATCACCATCCGCGGACCAAGTCTATCGCTTAATCTGCCAATCAGGATACCGAGGATTCCGGCAATGAGCAACGCCAGAGACTGAGCGCCTGACAAAATGGCTCTTGACCATTCAAAATCAACCAGTAATGGTTTAAAAAAGACACCAAAAGCGATATAGATACCGATACCTACTGCCTGTATGCCAAAGCCGGCGGTGACGATATTGTAGCCGTAGAAAAACCTCGTTTTTATTTGCCTGTTCACATCGTTTCTTTCTGTGGCTCCCGGTAGCTCCTTCGTAGACCTTCGAGGCACAAATCTTGGTTAACGACCGGGACAATGGTTTTCTCTGAGTTCATGTCTGTCAAATAAATAGCCGTTCCGAATTATTTTTTCCGGGACAGCAGTATCAGGGCAAGGCCGAGGGCTATGATGATGAACGACCACATATAGCTCTGGAACGCCCATCGAAACATGCTTATACCGGCCAGTAGTAGGATGATACCCGCTAGGATGAAGGTAGTGCCGATCCGTCTGATGCGGCGGCGCATCTGGTTTGTCTGCTCTTTTCTTTGCCAGATTACGGTATCCGCGGTGGGTTTATTACTTTGCGCGCCCGCCTTGCGTCTGGTCCGGAAGATACGTACCACCAGCGAGATGGCTACGATAATTGTTATGATGGTGACGATTTCCAGAGGGCCAGGCCGCATGATTTATCCTGAGTACTGTTTTTATGCCGGTTTATAGAGAGAACGCTCGGTATTAGAATAGCATATTTGACGTGTGGGTTACTAGATAATCGATATGAAATTCATGACCGGTACGCCGGATGAATTAATCACCAGAGGTGGTAATACCTGTCTCGTTTCACCACCTCTAACGAGGTGCCGAAGAGACGGGAAAGTGATGATGAGGTAAGTATCGTCTCTTTCGGGCCGTCCTCAAAAACGCGCCCGTCCTTGAGCAGGATAACACGGGTAATCTCCGGTATGATATCGGGAAGGTTATGCGTCACGATGATAATATTTTTGCCCGTATCGGCAATTTTACGCATCACCCGGCGTAGTTCACTGGCGGCATGGAAGTCTAGGTTTATGCTGGGCTCATCGAGGACCAGCGCTCTGGGGTCGTGCACCAGGGCTCTACCGATTAATATGCGCCGTAATTCACCCGTTGAAATTGCATTCATTTTTCGCTCGGCCAGGTGTGAAATCTCTAGAAGGGCCATTACTTTATTTACTTTCCGCTCCATTACCGGCGTCACCTTGTGATGCGGCCAGATACCGATGCTGCTGAAGAAACCGGATAGCATGATTTGCCGGCCGGAGAAGCCCCCGGTGCATCCAGTGACCAGGTTGCTGTTAACAATTCCCAGCATGGTCCGTAGCTGGGAAACGTTCCACATATCCTTGCCTAGAATGCGAACATAAGAACCGGGAATCCCAGAGTGAGGGTAACACTCTCGAGTAATGGTTCTGATTAAAAATGATTTACCGGCACCGTTGGGGCCCAGGATGGCAACGTGCTCTCCCAGGTTGATGGTAAAGGTAATATCATGTAATACGACGCGGTTATTCTGGCTGACGGTGACCCCTCGGTATTCAAGTAAAGAAGGTCGGCGATCAGAAGAACCGGTAGGTGGTGTCCTGTTAGTCGGTGGCGGTAATGATTTTTTCTTCCTCATGCACTAAATCAATTTCTTCGTACATCTGTCTACAGGATAAGCAATGGATTGATATGGAATGCCACCATGGTGTGAGGGATCGATCTCACAAGTGCGATTGTTTGAGTATCCGGGATGGCACTCAGCCGATAGCGAAGGTTTCGATTCTACTAGCGCGGACTCGTTCAGCTCTGGAAAGAAAAATCCCCTGTCACCAGTAAAGCCACAGCACCCCACGTGCGGTGTGAAAATCGCTTTTCCCACACAGGCACCAGTAAGAACTGTGAACTTGTCATCTAGCTTCATTAGTCGGGCACTACACGGAACGTGTACTGCCACGGTTTCGTCAATTTTATTAAATTTCATCCGGCCAAGAAAACCTATTTACCTGAGCAAATCATCAACAAGCTGTGCGAAGCTGAAATCCTTTTAAACCAAGGGGCCACCATCGCAGAAGCCAGCCGGAAGATAGGGGTAACGAAGCAGCCCTACACTGACAGGATTGGTAGCGGGGGTTGGATTCGAACCAACGACCTTCGGGTTATGAGCCCGACGAGCTTCCACTGCTCCACCCCGCATTATACGTTATCCAGTATAATTCCTGTGGAAATAAAGTGTCAAGCCTGTGCTCTGATAATGTTGGTAAAACTTGTCTCCCCCGTTCTCTTTTCTCGGAAATATATGGTGAGATTTACTGAAAACCGGAACAGGATAAGATTAGTAAACAAACTCAGTCTAGGTATTGACCAGTGGAGCTGAATAAGTTACACTTGAGACATGTTATATAAAGGCACTTCAACTCCACTTGTCTTTGCCATTAAACACGGGCGCCGGCGGTCAGTTAGTACTTTTCACCAGCGGCAGGTGATACGGGGCTGACCTATCCGGTCTGTCTTTGCTTTCTTCCGTAACATTAGTATAATGGTCTAGTGGTATATCCGTAATCCGAATGGGGAGGATTAATATAATCGGTCTTAGGCTTGAGAGTAAAGGGAGAGGAAAATGAAGACTAGTTTTAATATACTTCGTTCGCGTTTGGAAAATGAGCGAGAGCGCTTACACAGCGAGCTGGAGCAGTTGGCGGCCAGCGCCAATCCCAAGGATGAACGGCGCGAAGGGAGTCCCTTTGGCAAGAGGGAAGAGGAAGCGACGGAGACTCTCGAATTGGAGAAGCGGTTAGCTCTAGAGAAGCGGATTAAAGAGCAACTAGCTGACGTGGAGCATGCTTTACAGAAGTTTGAAGAGGAAACTTACGGCCAATGTGACAGCTGTGGTGAATCGATCGACCCCGCCCGATTGGAAGCGCTACCGTTGGCGAGCTTATGTATGAAATGTAAAGCCCAGCAGGGAAAGAATGCGAAAGGTACATCACCTTCAGGATAAATGGCGGAAGGTGGTCTTTGGTCTTATCGGTTTACTGATAGTAGTTGCGGACCAACTCAGTAAGGCGTGGATAAGGACTAATCTACTTGAAGGGCAATCATTATTTGAGACAGGCTTCTTTCGGATAACCCGTCTCCACAATACTGGCGCTGCCTTTGGTCTGTTTCAGGGTCAGTCATTGCTTCTCACTGTCATCACTCTTATCGTAGTGGCTATTCTTTTAGTTTACGGCTTCATTGTTTATCACCGTTTTCCTTTGTTTGGGAATCTGTTAGACCAATTTGCCTTCGGCCTGGTGATGGGTGGCGCGGTGGGTAACCTTATTGACCGAATCCGTCTGAGCTATGTTATCGACTTTATTGATTTTGGTTTCTGGCCGACGTTTAATATTGCCGACTCCGCGGTAACGGTGGGCGTCATTATACTGATTTGCTCTCTGCTGCACCTGGCGCGAATTGAGAAACGTTGAGATGGAGAAGGCGTTTAGTTTTATGGCGGAAGAGATGGGAGTTCGTCTTGACCGATTTGTCGGCGAGAAATGCCCGGAGTTTTCCCGGACACAGGCGCAGAAACTTATCACTGATGGCCACATCACGGTTAACGGCCATGCTGCCAAACCGAGTCTCAAGCTTAATCCTGATGACCGGGTAGAAGTGGTGATACCCCCCACTTCTTCCAGCCCCCTATCGCCGGAAGAAATGCCGCTAACCATTCTTTATGAAGATGATGACCTTTTAGTGCTCGATAAGCCAGCCAGACTAGTCGTCCACCCGGCGCCAAGGTATCCTGATCATACACTACTGAATGCCGTCCTGTCCCATTTTCCGCACTTGGCTGATCTCAGTGATTCCCTGCGGCCGGGGGTGGTGCACCGACTGGACAAAGATACATCAGGAGTGATGCTAGTGGCTAAGAATAAGACGGCGCAGGCTGGCCTGATAGATCAATTTAAATCTAGGTCCGTTCTCAAGGTTTACCTGACATTGGTTAAAGGGAGACTAACCCCGGAACGCGGTCTCATTGAGGCGGCCATCGGGCGTGATCCCCGCAATCGGAAGCGTATGGCGGTGGTCACCAAGGGTCGGGAAGCGCGCACCGAATATCAGGTAATCAGGTACTTCCAAGACTGTACCCTAATTAAGGTTATGCCGGAAACAGGGCGTACTCACCAGATACGGGTTCACCTCGCCGCCATCGGTTACCCGGTGGTGGGTGACATGGTCTATGGTGTGAAATCCATCCATCTGTCGCGGCAGTTCCTACATGCCTGTCATCTTGGCTTTAGATTACCTTCCACAGGCGCATACGTGGAGTTTAAATCGGAACTTCCCTCGGACTTACAGCAGGCGTTACGGGGTATTGACTAGCTATCCAGACTTTTTATGCATTCTAGCTCCTTTATCCCTCTTCTTGTTAAAGAGAGGAGGACACATAAGGTGAGTTTAATAAAACTTCTATTTCTAGAATCTAGGATAGGTAGGGTGGTAGAATGAGGAAAAGATGAATAAACCAGTCAGAACACGCTATGCCCCCAGCCCTACCGGTTTTCCTCACGTGGGTAATATCCGAACGGCCTTGTTCTCTTGGCTCTTTGCCCGCCACCACGGAGGTCACTTTATCGTTCGTATTGAGGATACCGATGTCGCCCGTAAGGTTGATGGAGCGGTGGAGGCTATCCTGGGCAGCCTGCGTTGGCTGGAAATGGACTGGGACGAGGGGCCGGAGATGGAGGGTGACTACGGCCCCTACTTACAGTCGCAACGTCTGGAGTTATACCGCGAGGCAGCCGAACGCCTAGTGGCGCAAGGGTATGCCTACTATTGCTACTGTTCTCCCCAACGTCTTGTCGAGATGAGGGCAGAACAGTCCAGGAGTAAGCAGTCACTAGGCTATGACCGGCGCTGCCGCGACCTGAGTGGCGCCGAGATAGTACAGAAGAAATCGGAAGGCGTTACCCCGGTGATCCGTTTCCAGATGCCACTCCAAGGACAAACCTCTTTTGCTGATATTATCCGCGGCACCGTTGTCTTTGAAAACAATCAGCTGGATGATTTTGTGCTGCTGAAATCAGACGGTTACCCTACCTATCACCTGGCTAATGTCGTTGACGACCACCTGATGGAAATCAGTCACGTCATCCGAGCCGAGGAGTGGCTTTCCAGTGTCCCTCGCCACAAACTTCTTTACCAAGCCCTACGCTACGAATTACCTCAGATGGCCCACCTACCCATGATTTTGGGTCCTGACCGCGCCAAGATGAGCAAGCGGCACGGAGCGGTGTCCATCATCGAGTATCAAAAGCAAGGCTACCTGCCGGAAGCAATGTTGAGCTTCCTCGCCTTACTCGGTTGGTCATTAGACGATAAAACGGACATCATCTCCAGAGATGAACTGATGGAGTATTTCTCGCTGGAGCGCGTCAGTAAAACGGCGGCCATTTTTAATCAGGGAAAACTTGACTGGATGAACGGGGTTTTCCTGCGGGAGTTGAGCCATAAAGAGCTATCGAAGAAAATTATGCCGTTTTTGGAGAGTGGCTTACCCAAAAAGGTGAAACGGCCTGTTCCTGAAGAATACGTGAGCCGAATTGTACCATTGATTCGGGAGCGGATAAACACGCTAGCCGAAGCGGCGATATACGCTGACTTTTTCTTTCTCGATGAACTGGAATACGACGCATCGTTACTGATAGGTAAGAAGATGACAACAGAAACTACACTTAAGGCACTGAAAGCCGCTCAGGAAAGGCTGACCCTACTGGAGAGCTTTGACCGTGATTTACTGGAAGACATGCTTCGACTCTTGGCTGAGAAACTAGGGCTTAAGTCGGGGCAGCTTTTCAGCTCGCTTCGGGTAGCTGCTACTGGTCGTGCTGCTGCGCCTCCTCTCTTTGAGACGATGGCCGTGCTGGGTAAAGACAGATGTTTGCAGAGGCTCAAGGTTGCACTGAGAAAGATGGGGTAAAAATCAATAGAAAGATTCCGCGAATATGACTATAAGTAATTTTGAACCATACCGCGATTTCATCTCGGACATTATTAAGAATGACCTCCGAACAAATAAGTATGGTGGTCGGGTTCATACCCGGTTCCCTCCGGAGCCGAACGGTTATCTGCATATAGGGCACGCTAAGTCTCTATGCCTCAATTTCGGTATCGCCGCCAAGTTCAATGGCCTTTGTAATCTGCGGTTCGATGATACTAATCCCATAAAGGAGGAGAAGGAATATATCGACTCAATCATCGAAGATGTTCGCTGGTTGGGATTTGACTGGAAGAATCGATTGTACTATGCCTCGGACTACTTTGAGCAAATGTACGAATATGCTGTGCAGTTGGTTAGGGCTGGTAAAGCTTACGTTGATGATCTGAGCGCGGAGGAAATTAGAGACTACCGGGGCACCTTGACTAAACCAGGCAGACAGAGCCCGTATCGAGACCGTTCCATTGAGGGAAACCTCGATTTGATCAGGCGTATGCGGGCCGGTGAATTCCCGGATGGTTCACGTGTGCTCCGCGCGAAGATTGACATGGCTTCCCGTAATTTAAATATGCGTGATCCGGTCATGTATCGTATCCTGCATGCCGAGCACCCTCGCACAGGCGATAAATGGTGCATATACCCGATGTACGACTGGGCTCATGGCCTTGGGGATTCCATCGAAAGGATTACCCATTCCATCTGTACACTAGAATTTGAAGACCATCGTCCACTATATGACTGGTTTCTAGACGAGCTGGGCGTTTATCATCCTCGGCAAATCGAATTTGCCCGACTGAACCTTACCTACACCGTGATGAGCAAGCGCATGCTTCTGGAACTGGTACAGGGAGAGTATGTGAGTGGATGGGACGACCCACGACTGCCGACGATATCGGGTTTGCGCCGGCGCGGCTATACACCAGATTCCATTCGTAACTTTTCTCGATGCATTGGCGTGGCGAAGACCGGTAGTACCATCGATATTGCTTTGCTTGAGCATAACCTACGCGAGGATTTAAACAGGCGGGTTCAACGTGTTATGGCAGTGCTGCGCCCGCTACGGGTGGTTATTGAGAACTATCCTGAAGATCAGGTGGAAGAAATGGATGCGGTGAATAATCCTGAGGATCTCGGTATGGGGACACGAAAGATACCATTTTCACGCGTGCTGTATATCGAGCGAGATGATTTTCGTGAAGAACCACCGAAAAAGTTCTTTCGTCTGGCGTTGGGTCGTGAGGTGCGGCTGAGGTACGCGTACTTCATTACCTGTGTTGATGTGGTCAGGGATGAACAGAGCGGAGAAGTGATTGAGCTCCGCTGTACTTATGACCCGGCCACACGAGGTGGTGACTCCGCGGGTGGCCGGAAGGTCAAGGCAACTTTGCACTGGGTTTCGGCCGAGCATGCCCTCGAAGCTGAAGTACGCCTGTACGAGCATTTGTTCAGCAAGGAAGATCCAACGGCTACTGGGATTGTGGTAAACAGACTGATCCACACTGATGTTGAGAAGAAGGCTGATTTTAAGGACTATTTGAACCCCGATTCCTTGGAGATATTAACGTCGTGTCGTGTTGAACCTGGTCTTGCCGGCGCAACTCCTGGAGATTGGTATCAATTTGAGAGGCAGGGCTATTTCTGTGTTGATGCGGATTCATCTACCGGGAAAATGGTATTCAATCGGTCGGTGCCGTTAAGGGACACTTGGGCAAAGATAGAGAAACAAGGGGACACGTAAATTTTACTTCCTATGCCGAGGTGGTTGACTTCGGGACTAAGATGAACCGTTTGTCCTGCCTTCCATGTGCCCATATGATGCAGTGCTGGTGCGCTTGGCAATTTGAGCCCTAAACAGTATGGCCGATTGATATAGACTTAATATAAAGTTATCCATTTCAGGAAGTAATTAAGACGCGTATGAAAAGGACTTTTAAAGACTGGCTTATCATTCTGGTGTTGTTACTGGACGAATTAGCCGCCGTAGTCCTGGTGCTAGCCATCCTGTGGTTTTTACAGATAAGAGTGCCTCTGTGGGTGGCGATTTTCGGAGCACTGGTGCTGGGCGCTTTCGCCTTCGTCGCCCATAAGGTGGTCGTACCTAGCTTCCATATGAAAAAAGTCACCGGTCCGGAGGGAATGATTGGCTTGGAAGGTGAGGTGGTAGAGCCGTTAACGCCGACGGGTGTTGTTCGTGTGACTGGGGAATACTGGCAGGCGAAGTCGATGGCCGGGGACATATCGGTCGGTGAGGATGTTGAGGTTTTGGGATTAAACAAGCTTGTCCTTACCGTCAGGCGTAAAGTCTGTAGTCAAGAAGGTAAAAAAACCGATGGTAGGAACTGTGGAGCCTGAATATGTAGCTCTGTACTGGTCAGGAGAGCTGGCGCGCCGGACAGAGCGACTGGAACGGCGTCTACGTTCGTGTGATATCTGCCCGAGGGAATGTGGCGCTAACCGGCTGGAAGGTGAGTTAGGATTTTGCCGTTGTACGCATCGGCCCATAGTCCCGGTGGCTTGTGTACATTACGGAGAGGAACCGGTCGTCTCCGGGACCAATGGGTCTGGGACGGTCTTCTTTGGTAACTGTAATCTGCGGTGTGTTTATTGCCAGAACTACCAGATAAGCCAGGACGGGAAAAGCCAACGGACTAAAGAAATTGATCCTCAGGCCCTGGCGGAGCGTATGCTTTACCTCCAGAATGAACTCTGCTGTCATAACATTAATTTCGTTTCGCCTTCTCATTTTATTCCGCAGTTGGTACGGGCATTGCTGACGGCGGTGCCGATGGGACTTCATTTGCCACTAGTCTATAATACCAACAGCTACGACTCCATTAAATCTCTACGTGAGCTTAAAGGCGTTATCGGTGTTTACCTGGCCGATTTGAGATATGCCTCCGATAAATGGGGCCAGAGATTTTCCCGGGTTTCCGATTACGTGTCACAAGCCCGCGCCGCGATTCAAGAGATGTATTGGCAGGTCGGTGACCTGGTGGTGGATGACGAAGGTATTGCCTGGAAGGGATTGATAGTGCGCCACCTTATTTTGCCCAACCGGCTGGCAGGCAGCCGGGACTCACTCAGCTGGCTGGTGAGTGAGGTTTCACCTGCGGTTGCCGTCAGTATCATGTCCCAGTATTATCCCGCTCACCGGGCTAGGCGTATTCCCCTTCTTGCCAGGCAAATCTTGTCGTCAGAGTATGCAGAAGTGATGGCATTACTGGAAGAACTGGAGATGGAAAACGGGTGGGTACAGGAAATGGGAGTCGCCGAGAGCTACTTGCCTGATTTTATCGGTAAGAGTCACCCGTTTGATACGGTAGTCGGTAGCCGAAGGTGACGGGTATATAATTCCGCGCGTTATTTACCTTTGCGTTTCATCCAGGCAAACTGAGGTTTATTACCGTTGGGCTTGTCTTTTTTGTTTACGTTTTTGATGAAGGTTTTAAGGTCGGTAATGGGTTTAGTATTCACAGTAATGTCCTTTTACTTAAACTCAGGCTACATTATATCATATAGTGAACATAAAGCCAACTTTTAGGTAGAGAAGAGAAATAGAGAGTACCTGTGGCGGCTGAAAGAGCTGTATCGGTTAAAAGAGAAATAAGAGGAGATGGTCTTATCGCAGCTGGGGTGATAAGAGTAAACGTCGTTGATTCCAAATATTATATGGTGCTACACTATTGAATAAATATGAGTTGTACCGTTACGCAGGAGAGCTTTGATAGCCTCGCTTTATATTTGACGGGCTCAAACCATCACTTGAAGTGGGGCTCAATCTTTGTGCTGCCTCCTTGGCTGGCGGTCTGGTGGCGGGAGTTTCATCCCAGGACGGAGCTTTATCTGTCCGTAGCCCGGCAAGGAAAAGAGATTATCGGTATCGCCCCGCTTCAGATAAAGGAGAAAGAGGCTGGCTTTATCGGCAGCACTGACGTTTGCGATTATCTGGATTTTATAGTCTCTCCAGGGAGTGAGGCTGCTTTTTTTAATGTTCTGTTCGATGATCTAGGACGGAAGGGCATTAGCTGCTTGGATTTAAATTCGCTGCGGCCTGATGCCACGGCGCTAACTCATCTGGTGGCTATTGCTCAAGAGCGAGGATATGAGGTTCACTGCCGCGAGGAAGCGGTTTCCCTGGAGGTAGATCTGCCGGTCACTTGGGAGGAGTACTTGGCCTTGTTGACCAAAAAGCAACGGCATGAGGTGAGGCGTAAGATGAGGCGACTGGCCGAGGCGAATGATGTCGCTTACCGCTGCGTTTCGGTTAATGAGAAAGAGGTCGGAGGCTATATGAACGAATTTTTGAGGCTTTTTACGCTGGGCCATGAGGTAAAGGCTAACTTTATGACGGTAAGGATGAAGTCGTTTTTCCGGGCACTGGCTAAGGCTATGGCGGAAATCGGACGGCTGAGGTTCGGAATCCTGGAACTGAACACGCTACCCGTGGCGATGACGATGAGTTTTGAAGACGACGGTGTGCTGTATCTGTATAATAGTGCCTATGAACCGAAATATAACTCATTAAGCGTGGGCGTGCTTTCTAAAGTCTTCGGTATTAAGGAGAGTATCGAGAGAGGTATAAAAAGATGGGACTTTATGAGAGGGGCGGAAGCATATAAATACCAGCTGGGCGGCCGCGAAGTCCGGTTGTCCAGCTGTCGGATAGTTATCAAGTGAAGAGAGCTAGAGTTAAAAAAAGATGAATCCGATTACTGGCGGGCAGATGAGAATCGCCATGCTGAGTGCCCATAGTTGTCCGGTGGGAAGGTTGGGAACGAAGGATACAGGTGGCATGAGCGTTTATGTCCTGGAGCTGGCCCGCGAACTTGGGAAATCAGGACATCTGGTGGACATTTATACTCGTGTCCACGACTCGGAAGATAGACAGATATACGAACTGGGCCGGAATGTTCGTCTGATGCATCTCAAGGCAGGAAAGGGCGGCGAGCTACATAAGCTGGCCGTCTATGCCCATCTGCCCGAATTTACCCGGGAGCTGGAAAATTTCCGGCAGCGGACCCAGTTCCGGTACGACCTGGTCTACAGTCATTACTGGCTCTCAGGCCTCGTGGGAAGACAATTGTGTCAATGGTGGGATGTGCCTCACCTGATAATGTTCCATACCCTCGGCGTGGTGAAAAATACCATCGGGATTGGTGAGATTGAGCCGGAGCTTCGCATTGAGACCGAACGGGAATTAGTTAAGGATTGTCAGCGTATCATTGCCGCTACGGAGAAAGAAAAAAGTGACCTTATCGGGCACTACGGCGCTTCACCGGAGGCGGTTCGCGTTATTCCTTGTGGTGTTAATCTGGAGCTGTTTCGGCCTGTAGATAGAAAGGAAGTAAGAAGACAGCTTGGCTTTGATGGTGATGGGAAGAACATTTTATACGTGGGTCGGATTGAACCGTTGAAAGGATTAGATAAACTACTGAAGGCAATGACCTATCTGAAAAATAAACCAGGTATCCGACTGCTAGTCATCGGCGGTGATGAAAACAACCAGTGTGAAATCAACCGTCTGAAACAGCTGTCCCGGGAACTTCAGATACAAGGGTTAGTTTTCTTCTTGGGCCTGATAAAACAGTCGGAGCTCCCCTTCTATTACGGGGCGGCCGATGTTTGTGTGGTACCCTCCTATTACGAAAGTTTCGGGCTGGTGGCCATGGAAGCACTGGCCTGTGGAACACCAGTGGTCACCACGAAAGTGGGGTACGCCGAAAATATCATTCGCCAAGGGAGAGATGGGTATGTCGTGATGGATAACACTCCGAGCACTCTGGCGGAAAAGATAGCCCGACTTCTTTCCCGGTCAAATGGCGATGCCAAATCAGTTAACGCCCGGCGGGCTACCGTCACTGGATTTAGTTGGTCGAAGATCGCGGTGAGACTGGCTAGGGAATGCGAAACTTTACGGGCGAGTCATTTGAGATAAGGGCACTAGTCTATCGCCTTCTCGTACCACAGGCTACTCGACCATTTTTTGAAGTCAACGGATTTATAAAGAGCGCGGGCTGTTTCGTTCTCGCTGTCCACGGTTATTTTAACGATACGCCTTCCTTTTCTTTTTAGGTAGGCTAGTCCTGACAGGAGAGCTATCCGGCCGATTCCCAGACCTCGGTAGTCCGGGTCGGTGCCAAGCATGTAGATACATCCTTTTCTCTTACCTTTGGCGGTTTCCACTTCGCGATTTACCGTTGTCCAGCAGTAGCCGACGGGTTTATCAGCAGCGCGAACTAAGATTACGTCTTCCGGTGAGCCGTGGCTCATTTTGATATAATAGGCGATTTCTTCGGCCGTGTTGGGGTTGTATCCCCAGTAACCAGTAAAACAGCGGTTTTGAAGATGGGTAAGCGTTTCTGTTTCTCCGTGTGACAGATGACGGCAAATGAATGTGTTTTGCGTCACCTCCGGCGGACCAATATCATCTATTTGACGCCTCAGCTCCAGAAACCGGCGGACCATCCGGAATCCTAACCTAGGTAGTACCTTCCGGGCGCTGGTATTGTCCTGCCCGATGTTTACCCGGGCTATCTTTGCTTTTAATTCTCTGGCTCGGTACAGGGCGTACTCAAGTAGTTCTCGGCTCAGGCCATGTCTACGGTAATCCGGCAGCACTAAGCAATCGAGAACGACACACCCGATCTTAAGCTCTGGAGTGATATCTATGAAACCAACGATTTCCCTGGCGGTTTCAATAACAAACAGGTCCA
>Ga0187827_10004566_pt1 | contig 16952 bp, 14 predicted proteins | sample ETNtaG_39_FD_167969 | JGI IMG/M metagenome (GOLD analysis project Ga0187827, IMG submission 167969) | Marine microbial and viral communities from oxygen minimum zone, Eastern Pacific Ocean - ETNP2014_SV_150_PacBio MetaG (Illumina Assembly) | ecosystem: Environmental > Aquatic > Marine > Hypoxic...
AAGGGAAAACGGCTTCGCCATAGACACAGAGATAGTCATTCGATCCAAGAAAAAAGGCTACAAAATCGTGGAAGTGCCTTCGATCGAATACCCACGAAACACAGGCAAATCATACCTCCAAGTTTTACCGGACGGATTCAGAATCCTCAGAGTAATACTCCGCGAAGCAGTGAGAAACAGCCTATGACATCAAGGCACCCAGAAGCAGATAAAGGAAAAAAATGTCCTGCATGCTTAACCGAAAAAGTAAAGCGTTGGAAGAACACTAAACTTAACCTGTATATTTGCCTGAACTGCAACCTAGTATTCCAAGTCAATGCAGCGCATCAAAGCTACGAAGGAGAATACTACGATTACTGGGATTTGGACAACTTCGAAGACGTTCGGAGGATGAAAGTGTTAACGTCAGAGAAATACCTCCAAATCATTTACAAAGATACAGAGGTAAATAATGGAAATTTGTTGGATGTTGGATGCGCCTATGGCTTCACACTTGAAGCTGCGAAGAAAAGTGGCTTCAACACTTACGGCGTTGAAGTTTCACCTGCAGCAACAATAGCTAAAGAGAGAGGGTACGAGGTCTTTCGGGGGAAGGTAGATGATGCGCCGTTTAAAACAAACTTCTTCAACGTGGTAATCCTCATCGATATAATTGAACATGTTGCAGATCCCATAACTTTTATGAATAAGCTGCGAACCCTTTTGAGAGACAATGGAATCATGCTCATAGTGACCCCGGACATATTCTCAACCTCAAGAAGGATACTGGGGGATAGATGGTTCCACTACAAAGATGAACACATATGCTACTACTCTTCAAAATCAATGGAAACACTGCTGGAAAAATCAAGCTACCGATTACTTCGAAGATATCCAGGGTTCAAACACCTAACCCTGAAATATATCAACGCACATAACTTGAAATATCACAGCACCAGAATAACAAAGGTCTTAAGCGGCTTCACCAATATCTTACCTAAGAAGATCACAAGCTATCCCTTTAAGATGCCAACAGATACAATCTATTTAGCTAATAAGAAATAGAAATACCGAATTAGATAAGGATAATCAAATAGATTTATCAGGAAGCTAAATTCTGTAACAACCAAGCAATCTGGTTAAACTGATGCGCGATCCCTGCGAAGATAATGAGGAAACATATACCGATAAGATAAATCTTACGAGTAGACGGATGCAGGCAAGACTGAATACTGTAAAGCAGAAATCCCACCCCAAACGGGGCAGCAGCCAACAGATATCGCTCACTAATAGGGCCGATGAATGTTAAGAAGTAGGCCGCGGCTATACCGACCGGTACAATAGAGAAGTAGAATAGCAGCGATATCTCACTTATTTGATGCGGCTTGACTCGTTGAACATTTTTCCGCGGAACAGACATGATATACAATGGAATGACAAGCAGCAAAAGGTAATAGTTTGAGGCGCCGCTGATGAAAACCCAGACAGCAACAAAGACCAGAGGCAGAATGAACTCAGCCCTACTCCTCAGAGGAGGGTGAACGTCGAAAACGACTCTTGAAAGACTTATGGCCAACGCCGTCAGCCAGAGATAGCCTGCTGCAAGCAGAATATTCTGGTCATACATTTGAAGAGATGGTGAGAACACAAAGTAGCTAGCAAACCTGAAAATAGCGGCGAACGCGGCGAAAATGTTAGGAGCCACATCCAAATCAGGGTCAATATAGATGGCGTTAATAATCGCGTAACCACCTGAAGGATCCCCGTACAGAAGCAAGTTTCTAATGTAGAACCATCCTGCGAACCCAGCGGTCACAGCCAGAATCAGCGCATAGCTTCTGATTTTCAGACTCAGAGACTCTTTAGACAAAACAGCATAGCATGCGAACAAGACTGGGAAGATGACCAGCGCGGCGTTTAACCTAGACAGGGAGGCTACTCCAACAACCACGGCGAGAATAAGCACCCATTGGAGGTTAGTCTCACTCTGCCTATCCTTAAGGTAAAAGAAGAGCAATACCGATGCTAATATGAGGAAGATGGAAGCCATTCCGTTGTTTATTCGGAAAGATTCGAAGCGCCACGCAGGCAAAACAGTGAGAAAGAGCATAGTCCCTAACGCCACGAACTGCTTACCCGATATTCTCAGCATCAAGAAATAAGTCGCCAAACCCGCCAAGATTGAGAACATTAAAGTGACTAACCGGGCGGCATAAGCTTTCCAAGCCATCGGCTCAACCAACTTAGCGAAAGACCCAGCAACAGCGTAATACAGCGGAGGCTGAACACCCTCATATGAGCTGCCGCCTGTAATATCTGACGGATACCACCCCCACCTTTGTATGGACTCGGTGAACTCAGGGGTAACAACACCCTTCTCAGGCGGAGTTGGGAGCCCTTCTTTCCGCCAATGCCCAACATCAACGGCTAAATCGAAGACTTTATCTTGAATGGGGTCTTCATAGATGTTAATCAAGCCTTTACCTTCACTGAACCGGTACACGTAGTCAAAGTGAAACAGTTCATCAGCCATATCAAACAAAGGGTATTGAAAAACAGCAGATACACCAAAAGCCAAGTTGATACCCACTATCACCGCTAAAGCAAAAAGATATTTGCGGCCTTTTCTTTGTCGAAGCGAACTCATTTAAACATAGAACCCATTAACAAACACACATATAGACATATAGTAGAACCCTCAGAAAAAGCTGAATTGATTTAACGACAATCTGCAATCAGCATGTACTACCAATATTAATTGCTGGATAAGTTTCTTAGAAAGATGTAAAGAAGGATATATTTACTAGACGTTGATGCATTAGTATAACTTGAGTCCTGATCGGGTTGCGGTTATCGGTTTAGGCTTCGTAGGGTTAACCTCAGCAGCTGTGTTTGCTGACCTCGGAGCGAAGGTCTACGGAGTTAACAGAAACCTTCAGAAGAACAAAGCTATACAGATGGGGAAACCTGGCTTTTTTGAGCCGAATCTCACCTCTCTTTTGAAGAAAGTTTTGAAGAAGGGGAGCCTGACGGCGACAACAGACCTTGCCCTAGCTGTAAAGAAGTCGAGCATCATATTCATCTGCGTGAACACACCCTCTTCGGAGAGCGGGGCTATAGACCTCTCATATGTTAGGGATGTGGCGTTAGATATCGGGAAAGCGGTGAAGCCGTCTGATGGTTACAAGGTAATTGTTGTCAAGAGCACAGTAGTGCCTGGGACCACAGAGAAAGTGGTTAGGCCAATCTTAGCTAAAGCGTCTGGAAAAAAGTCTAGGAAAGATCTGGGTGTAGCTGCGAACCCTGAGTTTCTCAGAGAGGGCTCAGCGGTTTATGATTCATACCACCCGGATAGAATAGTCATCGGAGGAGGCGACTCGAAAGCCACATCTTTCCTCGAAAGATTCTACAACAACATGTACCCGAAGAACACTCCACCAATCATTAAGGCTTCAACTGCGACCGGGGAGATGATAAAATATGCGTCAAACGCGTTCCTCGCCACAAAGATAAGTTACATCAACACATTAGCAAACATCGCCACACGAATCCAAGGCGTGGATATAGAGGTAGTAGCAAACGCGATGGGACTAGACCATCGAATCGGAAAATTATTTCTGAAAGCAGGGCCAGGATACGGAGGCAGCTGTTTTCCCAAAGACGTGAAAGCCCTGATCGGCTTTGGCAGAGACATAGGTTACAGGGCGAAGGTCTTAGAATCAGTAGACCACCTAAACGAGAGACAGCCGTGCGAGGTGATACGGCTAGCCCAAAACATCGTAGGACCTATTAACAATAAACATTTTTCCATTCTCGGCTTAGCGTTCAAGAAGGACACAGATGATATACGAAGCGCGGTCTCAGTAAAGATAATTGAGAACCTGCTCTCCGAGGGCGCCAAGGTCACAGTGTATGACCCTCTAGCGATGAACAACGTCCGAGATAAATTCGGGTCGAAAATAAAATACGGTGATACGCCGCAAAAATGCTTAAAGGATTCAGACTGCTGCTTAGTTTTAACTGAATGGAATATATTCCGAAAACTTAAGCCTAGAGACTTTATCAAACATATGAAGAACCCGGTTGTCGTCGACGCAAGGCGAATATTTAATCCTGAAGAGTTCATCGGAAAAATGAGGTTCTCAGCCATCGGCCTAGGGTTAACATCTGACGCCGAAGAGGAAGAAAGAAGAACTCAAAACGAAACATGGGAAAAACCAGCTCTCGCAGTGAACGCTATAGTGAAAACAGACGAAGACGAACTGGTAATTGTGAAGAGGAGCAACCACCCTTTTCAAGGCTACTGGTCTTTACCCGGAGGCTTTGTCGAATGCGGCGAAACAGTAGAACAATCTTTGAAAAGAGAGGTGAAAGAAGAAACAGGGTTGAAAACCAACCCAGGAAGAATCGTTGGGGTTTACTCTGACCCAAAAAGAAACCCTGAGAAACACGTCATATCAGTCTTGATGGAGGCAGAACTAGTGAGTGGGGCTTTGAGAAAAAAGTCCAGGGAAATATCTGACGTGAAGACCGTCTCGAAGAAGAGTCTCCCGAAGAAAATGGCGTTTGATCACCTAAAAATGTTGAAGGATTACCTAGAAAATTAAGAACCATAATAGATCTCTAAATGATAATATAAGATCTTTATCAAATGGCTTCGGCTGAAAACGTTAGCAAGATTAATTACTTCATAGGCGAAACCTTAAGGTGGCGTCTCGAATGGTTACAAAATACCAGGATTTGACGAAACCGCATAGGCTCATAAATTTGAGGGCCCAGCTAAAGAACCCTGCACTAATACGGATAGATCTTAATCTGCCTCTAGCCAACGGAGGCATATCAGAAGATAACCTGAGGATGCAAATATATTCGCATCTAATAGAGATCTACTCAGAATACACAGGACAAGTCCTTATGACCCACCAGGGGAGACCGGGCAGCAGCACCCTAATCCCTCTGAAACACCACTGGATTGCTCTGCGGAGGATGCTACCAAGCGATGTGGACATAGAATATATCCCGAAAGATGAAGTCTTCTCATCGAAGATCAAGAAGAAGATCAAGAAGCTGAAGAAAAGGGAAATCCTTCTTCTCGACAACATGAGGCTGTTCCGAGAAGAAGAAAAATTTGATTCGAATAACAGTATACACATTAACTTCTTCAAAGGAGCCATAAAAAGCTGCGTAAACGACGCGATGCCAACATGGCACAGATCAAACTCAAGCATGATGTGCTTACCTTACATAGCGAAAACGTTTATCGGGACAAGGTCAAGCCACGAGCTAAAGGCACTTGAAGACATAAGACATGAGAAGAATAAAGCGCTAATAATGGGCGGAGCAAAACTGCAGAAGATATCATACCTATCTAAGATCCTAAAGACAACTTCAGGGTTCACCGGAGGACTCATAGGACAACTCATCTTAGTAGCTAAAGGCTTTGACTTAGGAAAACTGAATAACAAATTCATAAAAAACAGATTCACAGACAAGGAATTTGAGGAGGCACAAACCTTGTCAAAGAAGTTCAAAATAGAGTGCCCAGTAGACTTCACAATATCAGAAGACGGAGAAAAGAAAAACATTCCATTGAAATTGATGCCACACGCCAAAGGACCCATCATGGACATAGGAGAGGAAACATTGGAGAAATATGCAAACAAGCTGCAAGAAAAGGAGATCAGGATACGAGCAGGCCCACTAGGAATATACGAGAGAGGATACAATAAAGGCGTTGAACTCACCAAAAGAATAGCTGGAGACGGACTAATATTCTTGGGAGGAGACACATCTCAGGAAATAATAGACAGCGGAATCTACAGACACATCCTAGACTCCGGAGGCCAAGTTTTGATCAGCGGAGGAGCATTCCTTCACGGATTAGCCGGTGAAAGGTACCCATCCGTAGACCTAATAATCGAGAAGCAAAAGAACAACTAAGCTTCTGATTCTTCAATCTTTGGCTCCCTAGCGTATACATAAAAAAAGAGTGTGGCAACTAGGAAGATTCCGGCCCCCAGGTAAAACGGGGTTGATGGGCTTATCAAGTCATAAAACAAGAAGCCCAGGATAGGCCCCGAGACCGCGCCTGCGCTTCGCATTGTATCCATCACACCGGTTAGCTTACCCCTTATGCGCTTAGGCATCAGGTCTTCCTGAAACGCGAATAACGAAGGCCTTAGTAAAGCAAGTAACCCGGATCGGATAATGTAGAGACTAACAAATAGGAAGACAGTGGGCGACATTGGGAGAAGTACGGCGACCAGCTGGCTTACTAGTATGCTTAGAATCATAATGGTCTTCTTTTTACGCGTGCTGTCAGCAAGTCTACCGCCTATAAGCTGGACCACAGCGTTTGTAACCCCGGAGAGGAAAAAAGCGATGGATATGGAGATAGCAGTGCTCTCAACGCTGAGGCCGTACTCGTGCTCCGCAAAGTAGACCATCAGCGGCGGCGTGAACCCTAAGGTGAAGCCGTTAGCGAAAGCCAGTGCCATAAGAGTATAGAAGGTTGCGCGGAACTTGGGGTTCAGCTTAGTAGAAGCGCCTTCATCAGTTCTTGCGGAGGCTGAGCCTGAATGTGTCTCACGCGCATACATCCACACAATAAGACTTGAGGCCGACGCAAGTACGGCGCCGAAGAGGAAGGGAGATCTAAAGCTATCAAGCAGTTGAAGCCCGAAATAGTTCTTTGTCCAGATCTGGATCGCGCCGCCCAGAGCAGGCCCCATGATCAGCCCAGTCATGGCGGAAGAGTTGAAGACAGATAGGGCCCTCCCACGTCTCTCAGGGGGAGTCGAGTCAGCGATTATGGTCGTAGCAGGGGTCCAGATAAAAGCTGAAGTCGCACCCTGAATACCTCTTAGGATTAGCAGCTGGATCCAGTCCCCTGAGAAAGCTAGAGTCAGTGTCACGATTGCATAGAGGAAGACGCCCAAGCTTATGACGTTCTTCCGGCCAATCCTGTCTGAGAGCCAACCCACTGGAATTGAGCATATGGCTCTTGTCAAGGTGAAGGAAGCTACGATTGCGCCGATCTGAAGTCCGATATTCGCACCTAACAGTTCAGCGTAAAGCGGTAAGAATGGGCCGAATAAGCCGAACCCGATCATAACCGTTGCTATGGCAATAGATAGAACCCTAAGATTTGTCCGATCATACGCGCTGGAAGGGATGGAACGCATATTATCGCCAGAGTTAGGAGCGGTAGGCATCTAAACAAATATGTTTTAAGTCAGCCACTTAAACATTGGCTAAGAAGCCAATTAACACCAATTTACCTCGTTGACTGACTCATTATCGGTAAACTTATTTTCATCTAGAAGAACCCTGACTAATATGACTCTGAATCTTGATAAGCCTTTTCTGATCATTAACTGCAAGAACTATTTAGAAGCATCAGGTGAAGAATCTAGAAGATTAGCTCATGTCTCGGAGGAAGTATCTAGAGAGAATAACGTGAATATTATTATCTGTCCGCCTACACCGTTCACCTCAGAGATATGTAACGCAGTAAACATACCAGTGTTCACTCAACACGTTGACTCAGACAAGGTGGGGAGCTCAACCGGAGCCATCATCCCCGAAGTCGCCAAGAAAGCGGGAGTGATAGGGTCGCTCGTAAACCACAGTGAGAAGAGAGTAGACCCGGCCAAGATTTCAGCAGCAGTTCAGAGGCTCCGTGAAAACGGGTTGGTTTCAGTGGTTTGCGCGCGCACGCCGTCTGAAGTAGCAGACTTCGCGGGGTTTTCCCCGGACTTCGTCGCTATTGAGCCGCCGGAGCTCATAGGTTCAGGAGTGGCCGTGTCTACATCTAAACCTGAGATTATCACGGACTCAATTAAAGCAGCGCTTTCCACTAATCCCGAGGTTAAGGTGGTCTGCGGAGCCGGGATAGTCGACGGAAAAGATGTGGAAGCTGCAATCAAGTTGGGCAGCTGCGGTGTCTTAGTTGCCAGCGGAATCGTAAAGTCCCAAGATTGGAAGATAAAGATATCTGAGATGGCAAAACACCTAATTTTATAAATTTCCAACGCAATAACTTGTAAAACCTATATAAATGACCGCAGCGGTTTTCATAATGGTTATCTAAACTGAGTGATGAACCTTTGAATCAAAACCCATACCATGTTGCTTTGAAGCAGATTGAGATAGCGTCAGATTTGCTGAAGCTGGATCCAGACATACTGGAGATGCTTAAGGCGCCTAAAAGAGTTATATCAGTGAATGTCCCGGTGCGCATGGACAGTGGGGAGGTCACAACTTTTAACGGTTACAGAGTGCAGCACCACGACGCCAGAGGGCCATATAAAGGGGGTATCCGGTACCACCCAGAAGTTTCACTGGACGAAGTAAAAGCTCTGTCAATGTGGATGACATGGAAGTGCTCAGTGGTAGACGTCCCCTACGGAGGCGCGAAAGGAGGCATCGTCTGTAACCCAAAAGAAATGTCTAGAGGCGAGAGAGAACGAATGACCAGAAGATACATCACGATGATCTACAAACTCATCGGGCCCTACAGCGATATTCCAGCTCCAGATGTATACACAAACTCACAAACCATGGCTTGGATACTGGACACATACAGTCAGCTCACAGGATATAGGGTACCAGCCTGTGTAACAGGTAAACCGCTAAACCTTGGGGGTTCAGAGGGCAGAGCAGAGGCAACCGGGAGAGGAGTCGCAATATGTACCAGAGAAGCAGCCAAAGCTTTGAAGATAGACCTTAAGCAGGCAACAGTTGTAGTCCAAGGCTTCGGCAACGTGGGATTCCACGCAGCTGTAACATTACAAGATATGGGCTGCAAGATTATCGGACTAAGTGACTCACAAGGAGGCATCCATTGCTCTGGAGGAATAAACATTATTGAGGCCTATAATCAAAAAGAGAGTACAGGAGCACTAGCAGACACCGTAAAATGCGAAAATGTTCTAAACAAGGAACTGATTGAGCTAGAATGTGACATCTTAATACCCGCCGCTTTAGGAGGCGTCTTAACAAAAGACAATGCAAACAAGGTAAAAACTAAGATAATTTCAGAGGGAGCCAACGGACCTACGACCCCAGAAGCAGACGAAATACTAGAAAAGAACAACATAATGCATATCCCAGACATCCTAGCCAACGCAGGAGGAGTAACAGTGAGCTACCTGGAATGGGTTCAGAACATGAACAGAGACCATTGGACTAGAAAACAAGTAAACGACAAACTTGAGGACAAAATGACTAAAGCATTCAAAGATGTGCACACTTTATCCAACAGCAAGAACATTACTATGAGGTCTGCAGCCTTAATGCGTGGAATCGGAAGAGTAGTAGAAGCAATAAAAACACTTGGCATATGGCCATAATAAGAAACACAGTAAATAAAGTAAAAACATATATTCTAGAAAGCAATAGTTACTCACTGCTGTGATTAGCTGATGTCACACGAGGGTCCAGATGATAAAGGAGATTGCTGGCCGAGATGCGGCTGGTTCAAGTGCGGAAAACGATCAATACAAATGCGTGAAAATGGAGTTTGGTGTGTTTGGTTAAACGACTTTTGCGAAGGACCAGCATGTACTTACTCAATATGCGCAAGAAACAGAATGCTATCAAGCAATAGATGCGGCCTGACAGTGCGCAGAGTAACCACAGATAACTCACACCCAGATGACTACAAAATAAACATTAAATTAAAAGGACGCCTAGCCAAACATTTAGATGACGACATAATATAGAAATCAGAATAAGTTATATAATCAAGATAAAATAAAAATGAAGCCGTGTAAGTCTTAACACGGCCGTCAATTAACTAGTTAGGCAACCTCAGCTATAGCGTAATTTGGGCGGATCTGTGTAACTTTTATTTTGACACTCTCATCTTGCTTCGTGTTTGGTACAAACACAACGTATCCATCAATCCGTACCAGGCCATCGCCACGTCGGCTCACTTCAGATATTGTTACATCTAACTCATCACCAAGTTTAACGGGCTTGGGCTTAAAGAAGATGTTTGGAAAACGTTGTCTGGGAGTCTCTTCAGACGCACCGGAATCAGCTACAGAAGCCTCTTCAGACGCACCGGAATCAGCTACAGAAGCCTCTTCAGACGCACCGGAATCAGCTACAGAAGCATCCTCAGTTTCTTTGGTTGAATCTACGTGTTCAGACATGTTGTTTCGTCCCTTTAGTTAAGGTTCCACTAATGACAAAGCATATTTAAAGTTACATCTAACGGTTGAAGTTAGATGAGTATTCAAGAAGGAGATTACATACTGCTTTATCTTACCCATGAGAAGAGGTGGCTCATTAAGTTCAACCCCGAGTCGAAGATTCACACCCACGCGGGTTACATTGAGGGGAAGAATATCTCTGGGCTCAGATACGGTGACCGAGTTGAGTCAAGCATGAGAAGGGAGTTCTGGGTTCTGAAGCCCACAATTTCAGACTTTGTTTTAAAGACTGAGAGGAAAACGCAAGTGGTTTACCCGAAGGATTTGGGGTATATCGCCGCTAAGACAGGACTTGCCCCGGGGTTCAGAGTTGTAGAGGCAGGGACTGGAAGCGGAGCGTTCACAATGTTCTTGGCGAATATAGTAAAACCAGATGGACATGTGTTCACATATGAGCTGAGGAAGGAGTTTATGGAGATTGCTCAGAGAAACCTGAAGAAAAGCGGTTTGACGGAGTACGTAACGATGAAGCTGGGAGACGCTCAAAACGGATTCGAAGTGTCAGATGCAGACTTGGCTATAATAGATGTTGGGGACCCCTGGACATTAATTGAGCCAGCGTGGAAATCACTTCGGGGATCAGGGATGATAGTCACAATTTGCCCCACCATGAATCAAGTTGAGAAAACAGCTGAAGAGCTGCGAAGCGTGGGCTTCATAGATGTGGAGGCAGATGAAGTCCTTACCCGTTCAATTCAGGCAAAACTTGGGATGACCAGGCCTTCTATGCGGATGATTGGGCACACAACATATCTCGTGTTCGGCCGGAAAATCTTCAGAAACATCGTTGAAGATACGATTGATCAAAAAGAAACATTAAAAGAGTAAGAGCAACAGCTATTCGAAGGGAGAAAGAAATGAAGACAGACATAATTGAAGATATCACTTTTTTTCTATACCTCGCACCAATTCTAATAAGCGGAATATATGGATTGGCGACGCTGCTCGCAGGAGAATTATTTTACGCGCCTTCAGAAATATTCCTTTTAATAACTAAGGACTCAAATGTTTTTCTCGCGGGGGTCCTAACAGTTTGCATTGCGGTCTTGCTAGAAATCAAGTTTCTCGGCGGTGAGGAAAAGCGATCTAGAGACGTGAGGATCGCCAGAAATGTTATGCTACTTGCATTTTTTTGCTTTATTTCGGCGTTGATTCTCGCATTGGGTTTCGCCGGCTTCAACCTATCGCTAGCCTCAAACTTGATCTTAACAGGCAGATATTCGTTGATTTACCCTACTTTTCTAATTGTGTTAAGTGTGCTGCTTAGACTTAGAGTCGTTCAGGGGTTCACGTCTAGAACATTAATTGACGGAGGAACATTGCTTCTGCCTATAGTGTCGATATTTATCTTATATGGGCTCTGGAGAGTTGGGGCTGAATGGTATATTGTATTAAGCGCCCCGCTTTTCTTAATATTGGTAAGCGTCGCTTTTAGAATTAGAAGAATGAAACCTGAGAACTCGGGTCAGACCCAGTAATCCAAGCTGGCAGGTTTACTCTCAACCCACATCTCTTTATCAGAGATGTTGCTGGGGAGAACAAGTCGGCCGTATAAGCCGTCGTACCCGGGTTTAACACGGACTTTGTTCTGCCTAATCGCCCACACGGCACCAGCTATCTCAGGAGTGGTTAATTTAGCGATAATCTCAATAGGCGCTTTCAGAGTTACCGTGAATTCGTCTCCGAACGATGCCACCAGCTTATCATATATCGGCTGGGGCTTAGAGGAGTATATTGTACATCCTAATGCGGAGCTGATTACTTCATGCAAGGGGAGAAGATGTTTGAATCCAGGAACATCTTCGGGTTGAAAACCCGCAGGCCTATCGGAGAACTCGTCTATTCTTTGATCCACACCCAGAGTCAGTTTCCGCCCACATTTTGGACACTTATTACCGATCTTGATTGAATCGCTTGGAGAGAGCACAACCTCACATTTCCTGTGACCAGTCCAATGATATTTACCGTATTGGGGGTAAGTTTCGATAGTGTGTCTTAGGGATCCTTCCCCGGTTTTCCTGAGGGACTCAATTATGCTGCGGTAGGAGAGACTCGGAAGATTGAAGACATTTGCCTCCCTTCCAAGCCTGTGAGGATTAGCTGAGTGACTGTCACTGTTTGAGACTAAAACATATTTATCTAGATTACTAATGCGCCAGTTCATAGGCGGGTCACTTGAGAGACCGGTCTCCAAGGCGTGTATCTCATCAACCTTATCTTCGTAACACTGCTCAATTGAATCATATCCGCCTATTGAGCCAAATAGGCTCCACCATGGAGTCCATATATGAGCAGGAATAACTTCGGCCCAAGCAGACACGGATTTCACGGCCTCAACCAGCTCTGAGCCAGTTAGATGGAGCATCGGTCGGCCGTCTGAGTTTAGGTCACCTTTGGACTTTAATATATCTGAGAGTTGGTATGCGACCTCGATCGATGGCAGAAGTAGAAGGTGGTGGATACGTTTAGATTTCCCGTTAAGCTGCGATATTGTGGCCACCTCGGCAGTTAATATGAATCTGGAAGAGGAAGCCTGGCCACTTACCGTATAAAGACCGGAATCGTTTTCTGGACTCAACTGCTCTTTGACTTCAGCAAGCCATTTAGGGTGGGTAGCGTCGCCGGTCCCAATTATATGTAGACCTTTGGTTTTTGCGGCCACCGATAGGCTTGGGATACTCATGCTTGGACTGGTAGCCCTACTGAACCGAGAATGGATGTGGAAATCAGCTATCACAGTTTGTTGATCCAACGGTCAGACCTTGCCCTGAGAACGCACGAAGACCACAAAATAGTTATGATTTAGTAGGCTTTCCCGAAGTAAGCTATCTGGTTTGAAGGTTGACCACAGTAAACACAAGACGGTGATTTTTCTTCGGAGTTAACTTGTAAAACGCGGATGTCAGCTCCTGTTTCATCCTTAATCTTGTCTTCACATTTTTGGTCACCGCACCAAGGTGACTTCACAAACCCGCCTTTGGTTTTGATTATTTGCTTTAGAGACTCATATGAGTCGGCTTCTGAGGTATACGCCTCAGACATTTTCTTGGCCTTCGCCTTTAGACGACTCTGGATCTCGTCGAGCATTGATGTAACGCGATCTACTAGAAGTTCTTCGCCGATCACCGTTTTTTCCCCGTCATCTCTTGATACAAGGGTTATTTGGCTCTGCGAAATGTCTCGGGGGCCTAGCTCAAGCCTTATCGGGACGCCTTTAAGCTCCCATTCGTGAAATTTCCACCCAGGAGTGTAACCGTCTCTGTCGTCGTAGACAGCTTTGAAGCCTGCGTCAGTAAGAGTCTTGTAGAACAGACTTGCCCTCTCAAGAACCTGAGCGCTACTCTCTTTTTTGAAGACAATAGGGATTACCACTATTTGAATTGGAGCGATCTTCGGTGGGATAACTAGGCCTTTGCTATCTCCGTGAACCATTATGGTCGCACCAATAAGCCGCCAAGATACCCCCCAAGAGGTCTGCCAAGCAAAGTGGTTTTGCTTGTCTTTCCCGAGAAATGTTATCCCGAAGGCTTTTGAGAAGTTCTGCCCAAGATGATGAGACGTACCCATTTGGAGGGCTTTACCATCAGGCATCATTGATTCCAGAGACATAGTATACAATGCGCCAACAAATTTTTCTCGGTCACTTTTGGAGCCAACCACCACAGGTATCGCCAATGTTTCCTCAATAAAATCTTTGTAGAGACGAAGTATAGTCATGACCTCACTAGCAGCGTCCTCCTTTGATTCATGGACAGTGTGACCTTCCTGCCACAGAAACTCAGAAGTCCTGATGAACGGCTTCGTTGATTTAATCTCAGCCCGGAGAACCGAGTTCCAGCAATTAAGAAGAAGAGGCAGATCCCTCCAGCTTCGCACCCATTTAGCATACGAATAATATGCGATGGCCTCAGAGGTAGGTCTAGCAGCCAGTCTTTCACCGATCTTGTTGTTTCCAGCCTCATTCACCCAGAAAACCTCAGGGATAAAACCGGAGAAATGTTTGGCTTCCTTTCTCAGCAAACTTTCAGGTATTAAAGACGGGAAGTAAGCGTTTTGATGGCCTAATCTTTTGAACGCCTTATCCAGAATACCTTGAATATTTTCCCATATAACATAACCATATGGCCGAAGCACCATGAATCCTTTAGCTGACGCATAGTCAACTAACTCACTTTTAAGAACCACCTGAGTATACCACTCAGAATAATCTTCTTCTTTTTTAACCGTCACCCCGATTTCTTTACTCAAAACAGATACACCAAGACAAATAATACCAAAAATTACACATTAAAAAAATTTTTTATCAATTTGCTGTGTCTTTGGGGACGATGTCACCGGCTAAATAGCTCGGTTTTATAACCGACGATAAAAGTATAACCAAATAGAGGACAGTAACAAGAAGATAAGAAGTGGCTGAGACCCAGCCTTGATAGATAGATCCACTTGAAATAAGCATGGAAGAAGTATATACCAGATAAGCAAACATCGCCAGATTGTAGAGCGAAGCTGCCAGGAAAATGCTCCACACATATCCCAAAGTTTTACTTCCTACAAGTAATAACCCGGACACAATACTTATGACTCCGACGCCAATAGTGTAAGTACTGCTTTCCACCGTCGTTGTTGCGGACACCCAGAACACGCCAGTAAGAAATAAGATTAAGCCGAATACGAGTCGAGGCTTAATTACATCTAACATTTCACATATCGGAGACTCAGAGGATTCTACACGATTTAACCTTTTCCCACACATACGATTAGAAAGCCTAAATCTCAAATAATGTAGGCGATTAGGATATATGCGTCAGATAGCAAGGTTACAATTATTCTAATGGGGGGTTATGAACGTCAAAAATAGTTAGTCTGGCAGAAAGATTGGAAACTCTCCAGAAGCCTAACCAACAGATACCCAAGGCAATTCTTGTGTCAGCAGGCTACGATGGGGAAAAGAAAAAAGCGGTACTAAAATTCTACGACCCTGAAACTCAGAAGATTATGATATGGCAAGACTCAGGAGACCATAAACCTTATTGTTACTCTAAGAGCTCGTTAGAAGATGTCCAAAGGGAATTAGAGGGTCGAGAAGACATAATTAATATTATAGAAGAGGAAAAAACTAGCCTTTTAGAGGACTCACAGATCAAAGTAACCAAAATAATAGCAAAAGACCCATTAGCCATAGGGGGAGCCCAAGGTAAAGAGAGCATTAGAGAGAAAGTTGAGGCTTGGGAAGCGGACATCAAATACTATGAAAACTACCTTTATGATTCGAGGCTAATATGCGGAAGCTACTATAGCGTTGAATACTCAAAACCAACGCAGATCGACTTCGAAATACCCTCAGAAGTGGAGGAAAGTCTGAAAAAGACAATGGCTAAAGCAGACCCAAGCGCAAAAAAACAGTTAGAGGAATGGGCAAAACTACTCAGTCAACCATTACCTAAGCTCAAACGAGTCGCATTAGATATTGAGGTTATATCACCTGAGGAGAACAGGATACCTAATCCTGAAGAAGCAGAAGAACAAGTTATAGCTACAGCTTTCGCATCCAGTGATGACCGAAGAGAGGTATTAGTGCTGAGGAAAAATAAAGATGAAATGATCACCTCAGTCGGCGAGGGGGCAGTTTTCAGGGTCTTTGACTCAGAAAAAGATCTAATGACAGCAATATTCGAAACGATGCTGGAATATCCGTTTATCTTAACATACAATGGAGACAAATTTGACTTAACCTATCTTTATAACAGAGCGCTGAAGCTTGGCTTCAAAAAAAAAGAGATACCAATATCAATAATAAGAGAAATAGCATATGTTAAACACGGAATACACATAGATCTCTATAAGACGTTCCACAACAGATCAATACAAGTATATGCGTTCAGCAACAAATATTCTGAACACACACTCGGAGCCATATCTGAATCACTCTTAGGAGATACAAAGATAAAGTTTGAGGGAAAAATAGGAGAACTCTCACTAGAAAACTTGGCGAAATATTGCTTAAAAGACGCAGAATTAACTTATCAACTAACCAGTTTCGGCGGAGATTTGCTATGCAAATTACTAATAGTATTATGCAGAGTATCTAAAATGCCTATAGACGACGTGTCACGATTAGGAGTCTCAAACTGGATCCGAAGCATGCTATTCTACGAACACAGACTCATGAACGCCTTGATACCTAAACAGAAGGAACTACAGCAGAAAGGAGGAGCCTCCACAGAATCAATAATTAGAGGCAAGAAGTATAAAGGCGCGGTAGTAATAGACCCAAAAGCAGGGATCTACTTTGACGTTAAAGTCCTAGACTTTGCAAGCCTATACCCCAGCATTATCAAAGTCCACAACCTTTCCTATGAAACAGTCATGTGCACCCACGAAGACTGCAGAGATAACATAATTCCAGGAACAACCAATTGGGTCTGCAGAAAAAAAAGAGGAATATCGTCTGCAGTAATAGGGGCGTTACGTGATCTAAGAATTGAATACTATAAACCGCTGTCAAAAAACAGTGCCCTGAATAAAGAAGAAATGGGGCTATACAACATTGTTTCCCAAGCTCTAAAAGTCATCCTCAACGCAAGCTACGGCGTAATGGGGGCAGAAATATTTCCACTTTACTGCCTCCCAGTCGCAGAAGCAACAGCATCAGTTGGAAGACATATCATAACTAAAACAATAGAAAAGTCAAAAGACATGGATATAGAAGTAATCTATGGAGACACGGACTCACTTTTCCTAAAAAGTCCACGA
>Ga0187827_10004567_pt1 | contig 16950 bp, 12 predicted proteins | sample ETNtaG_39_FD_167969 | JGI IMG/M metagenome (GOLD analysis project Ga0187827, IMG submission 167969) | Marine microbial and viral communities from oxygen minimum zone, Eastern Pacific Ocean - ETNP2014_SV_150_PacBio MetaG (Illumina Assembly) | ecosystem: Environmental > Aquatic > Marine > Hypoxic...
TCGCCACCGTCGAGTTTCTCCACGGCGATAACGTCGTCTTTGGCGACCCTGTACTGTTTTCCGCCGGTGCGGATGACTGCGAACATAGTTCCGGTTTCCAGAAAAATAAGAAATATGAGGCGCCAGAAGGCGGGGATTTCCCCGTACGGACGCGGGCGGCACTATACCCCGGAACCCGCCCTTGTCAACGCTTTTCAGGGGTCTTGCGGAGTGGCATGCCCTGGGCTAGGGTCGCCGCCGCAACCGGGCTATAGTAGCCTCATTTCTCAGGAACGGGAAAGCCGTCGGTGGGGTGCCGGAGTGGTTGAACGGGGCGGTCTCGAAAACCGTTGTGCTCTTGTGGGTACCGTGGGTTCGAATCCCACCCCCACCGCCATTTATTTAGTGGTAAGGACTTTAGGGAATGTTCATTAAAAGCCATAACCTCTCTCGACGTGGTGTTGATCTGAGATAATTCCATGCGTGTTTATCTGGCCGATTTGGCGCATACCTACTCCGTCCCCGACAGGGCGCTGACGATTCCCCTGAACATCGGGTGTATCAAGGCCTATGCGGTGCAAGAGCTTGGTCCGGAAGTGGACATCCGGCTCTTTAAGCATCCCGAAAAACTGCTTGCCACCGTTCACAACGCCCCCCCGGATGTCCTGGGGCTGAGCAATTACGGATGGAACGAACAACTCAACCTGCATCTGGGCCGTTACCTGCGGGGGAAATACCCGGACATGCTGATGGTGGCGGGGGGGCCGAATATCGACCCCAATCCTGAAGCGATCACGGCCTTTATCCAGCGTCACGATTATCTGGATTTCATCATCGAGGGCGGCGGCGAGGAAGCCTTCTGCGAATTGCTGCAATGGTGGCGGGACGGTAGCCGCGACATTGATGGGCTTCCCCAGAATCTGCATTTTCTGGAAGAGGGGACCCACCGTTCCACGCCCCTGCGTAAGCTGGAAAAGAGCATCACCAACATCCCCTCCCCCTACCTCAACGGATATCTCGACGAGTTCCTGGAGATGGGGATGACACCCATGTTCGAGACCAACCGGGGATGTCCCTTTCACTGTACCTTCTGTGTCTGGGGAGTGGACACCTTCGATCTTGTACGCCGCATGGACGAGGACACGGCCATGCGGGAAATCGAATATGTGGGCGAAAGATCGGTCGCCACTAAATGGATTTTCTGTGACGCCAATTTCGGCATTCTCAAGCGCGATGTGGACATCGCCCGTGCCATCAAGGCCGTTAACGAGAAAAAAGGGCTGCCGCGGACCTGTCAGCTGTGGACGGCCAAGAACGTCACACAGCGCAACCTTGAAATCGGGGAAATCCTCGGCGACATAATCAGCCCGGTGATGGCCGTGCAGAGCCTTGCCGACGAGGTGCTTAAACATATCAAGCGCAGCAATATCTCAACCGACACCTATGTCCAGTTTCAGCAGGCCTTCCACCGCATGGGCAGCCGCACTTATTCCGACCTGATCGTGCCCTTGCCCCGGGAAACTCTGGATTCCCACCTTCAGGCCCTGCACATGCTGACAGATTTCGGGGTGGATGCCATCGGGTGCCAAAACGTGCGGTTGCTCGCCGGAGCCGAGCTTAATCTTCCCGAAACCAGGGAAAAATACGAATTCAAGACGCGCTATCGCCTGATTCACGGAGATGCAGGAATTTACTCCTCTCCCGACGGCACTGTCATTAAATGCTTCGAGTTCGAGGAAAGCGTCCGTTCTACCACCACCATGTCCGAGGAAGACCTGTTCTTCCTTAGAAAACTGCATTTTCTGGTGGATTTCTGCTGGAACATCGAGGTCTACAAACCGTTGCTATGCAGTCTCCAGGCCTATGGCGTCAACCCCATAGACATGCTCGGAGAACTGGTCGTGGGACCGGGCGACGAGGCGGCGCCAGGCGTGGGAACCACGGGCAAACTGCGGGAATTCTGGGAGCGATTCGATCAATCTTCACAAGAGGAATGGTTCGATTCCGAGTCGGATATCCTTGCCTATTTCAGCGGCGACGAGGCCTTCGAGCGCCTTATCAACCAAGAAGAAGACGACAAGCTGCATATCCTTTACTCCTTTGTCCTTCTCGGGGAATACAAGGACGCCTTCGACGACGCAATGATATCCCTGTCCAGGGGAAAAACGGGCCTCCCCGTGGAGCTCATGGACCGGATCGGCGCCATGACGCTGAACTGCTTCCCTTCGCTGTCGGTGGATCATATCGCCGGGGCGGTGGAACTCCCCAGCAACTACCGGGAGATCACCAAGTGGTCCAAGCCGGATTTCCAGCCCTCCGGGGAAACGGTGAGGCTCACCTTCGAACGGCCGGAGGCGCGCAACCAGATTCAAGACTGTCTAGATTCGTCAAAGACATACACCCTTTCGAAACTGTTCGATGTCTCGGGGCTGTCCATCCGCTCCTTGAAATTTACCGTTAACGAGAGCGCCTAGCTTCCGCGCGCAGGGCCCGTGGACCTTCAGCTTTCATATACGTCAGAAACTGGACTGGACTTCAAAATAAGCCCTGGATTTGAGAAAACGTGAAAAAGGTCCGCGGTGAAGAGTGTGTGCCGGTGATGCTTCGTGTAGTCTAGCCCCATGGCTGATAAGGGAAAAGCAGACAACGAAACGGCGCAAGCCGTGGAGATTCGCGTGGAAGGCCTGTACAAGACCTTCGACGACCATCATGTGCTGCGCGGGGTTGATCTGGAAATACGCCGCAGCGAGGTGGTGGCCGTGGTCGGCGGGTCGGGCTGCGGCAAGACGGTGCTCCTCAACCACATCCTGGGCCTGCTTTCCCCCGATGCCGGGCGTGTCTTGGTGGCCGACCACGAACGGCCCGTGACGCCTTTGGTGGATCCGTCGCTCCTCGATGATGCGGAACTCGACACCATCCACACCCATTGGGGCGTGGTCTTCCAGAACAATGCGCTGTTCTCGGGCACCGTCTACGATAATATCAGCCTCTGGCTCGAAGAGGTGAAGGAGCTCGGGGATGACGCCATCAACCCCATCGCGCGCTCGGTATTGACGGCGGTGGCCCTGCCCACCAACGACGACTTTCTCAATACCGACACCAACGACCTTTCCGGCGGCATGGCCAAGCGCCTTGCCGTGGCCCGGGCGTTATCCATGGAGCCCAATGTCATCTTCTATGATGAACCCACCACGGGGCTGGACCCCAGCAGCGCGCTCCAGATCCAGGACCTGATCCTCACCACCCACTTTGACCGCAAGACGGGCGATTCCGAACGGACCACAGTGATCATCACCCATGACAAAGACCTGCTGGGCCGCCTGCAACCGCGCACCGTGATGCTGCATGAAGGGCGGGTATCCTTCGACGGCCCATTCAGGGAATTCGAATCCTCTGGTTCGCCGCTGATCCGCCCCTATTTCGACCTCATGCCGGTTCTCCATGAGAAAGCGGCAACAGGCTGAACGGCAGGAGCAATCACGTCAATTCGAGGGCCGTTCGTCCGTGCGCCAGGCTTGGAACATCAATACCGCCCATAGCTTGTGCTGATGATTGCGGCGTCCCGAAAGGTGTTCTTTCCATGCCCTGCGCACCGGCGCGGGCGCGAAGAATCCTTCTTCTTTAAGCCGTGACCGCGACAACAGGCCCTCGGCCCAGTCGCGCAGCGGCCCCCGCAACCAGGAATCGAGTGGCACCCCGAAGCCGGTCTTGGGACGGGTTACCAGTTTCTCCGGCACATACCGGTGCAACACCTGACGCAATAGCCATTTGCCGCAACCGTCGCGGATCAGCATGTCGGGGGGAAGACCGGCGGCGAACTCCGCCACCCGATGGTCGATGAGCGGCACCCTGGCCTCAAGGCTGACAGCCATGCTGGCGCGGTCTAGCTTGGTCAGAATGTCATCGGGCAGATAGCCCACCGTATCCATATAGCGCATGCGCGCCATCAGATCCGGCAGGTCGCGCACCAACTCCGGATCATCCCATATCCGTTCCCCCTCGCGCGCGTCTTCAATAACCAGCGATTCCGGGTCTGGCCACTGGCTCACTAGCCGCCCATAGAGATCGGCGCCGTTGGCGCTGGAAAGCACCAGCGCCAGCTTGTGCATGCGGTCGCCGGTCAGCACATGGCGCAGTTTAAAGGGTGAGAGCGCGAACAACATGTCCCACAGCCGCGGTGGAAAGGTTCGCAAGCAAGAGGCGGCCATCCCTCTCAGCGCCGGGGGAACACGTTGCAGACGCGACCATGCCCCAGCCGCCAGACGATGGCGGTTATAGCCCGCGAACATCTCGTCGCCGCCGTCACCAGACAGTGCCACGCTTACCCGGCGGCTCGCCAACTGTGATACCAGATAGGTGGGAATCTGGGAGGCATCGGCGAAGGGTTCGTCATAAATGTGCGGCAGGTCTAGAATCACCGCCCGTGCATCGGCCGGCGAGACCATAAGTTCCGTATGGTCGGTGCCGAGATGACGGGCCACGGCGGCGGCTTCGCCCGATTCGTCGAAGGCGGACTCGGTAAAACCGATGGAAAAGGTTTTCACCGGCCTTAAGCTCTGGGCCTGCATCATGGCGGCAACAGTTGAACTGTCCACGCCGCCTGAGAGAAACGCCCCCAGCGGCACATCGGCCGCCATGCGTCCTTTCACCGCATGGCGCAATAGATCGTCCAGCTGGTCAGCGGCTTCGGTGTCATCGAGGTCCCCTTGCCGGGCACAGGTGGAACTGGTGATTTCCCGCAAATCCCAATAGCGCTGGATTTCCGCTTCGCCCCCCTCGCGCAGGGTGAGGAAGGTGCCGGGATCGAGCTTGCTGATACCGGTATAGATACTACGCGGCGACGGCACATAACCGAAGCGCAGATAGGTCGCCAAGGCCTCCAGATCCACCCCCGCCGTCCAGGCGGGATGGGCGCGCAGGGCCTTGATCTCGGAGGCGAAGAGAAAATGCCCCCCGCAAGCCCCCCAATAGAGCGGCTTGATCCCGAGCCGGTCGCGAGCCAGGTAAAGAACGCGCTCGGCCTTATCCCACAGAGCGAGTGCGAACATGCCCACCATGCGCCCCAGCGCTCTCTCAAGGCCCCAGGCGGCGATGGCCTCCACCACCACCTCGGTATCGCAACTGCCGCGAAAGGCCACGCCTTCCACCTCCAACTCAGCGCGCAGTTCGGAAAAATTATAGACCTCGCCATTATAGACAATCACATGGCGACCATCGGCCGAGGCCATGGGCTGATACCCGGTGGAGGAAAGATCGAGGATGGCGAGCCGGCGATGGCCCAGCGCCAGCCCGGCGCCGGCATCGGTCCATACACCGTCGCCGTCAGGGCCGCGATGATAGAGCCGCGCGGCCATGCCTTCGGCCCGCGCCAGCAGGATTTCCTCCGGCGTGCGCCGAGCGAGGTCAATAAAACCGGCAAAACCGCACATACGGTGTCTCCCTAAAGCGGCGGGGCCAGCGTTTTTTTGCCAGAATCAGACAGCCCGGTAATCCAGATCACCATTCCCTGATATTTCTCCCCATCATATCCTTTCTCCCGCCACGCGGCGCAGCCGCGGCCATAATGCCACCAGCGCCATGGCCTGAAGGATGATAAGCACCGGCTCAAATGGTAACCTGTATTTAGGCGCGGTGATGGGCCCGCTGATAAGTAGGAAATAAAACATGCCTGCAATCCCCAGGAACGCCACCCATCCCGACACCCGGGAAAGAAGGACAAAACCGTAAATCTGAAGCAAAGAGGTCAGAACGGCGCCAACGATGCCAATAGCGACCACGGCCAGATAGACCGGTGATGCCTCCTGCATATAAAGGGTGATTCGCGATAGGAGGTCGAGGTGAGAGGTGCCCATGAAGCTGGGATGAGGCAGGGCGCGTATACGCGGATCGGCGCCGATTGCAGGAGACATCAAATTAACCGTCATACCCGATCCCCATGAACCAAGAATGTCTTGCGGCGAGAGTTCAGACAGCCGGGCCAAGGAGAAATCCTTCATGGCCCTGTCCCTGGCGAATATATTCATACTCTTTACATCCAGCCCCCGCGATTTCATCTCGATCTGGAATTCTTCCCGCAGTTCCTTTACGGCCTGCCCCTGTTGGATTCCCTGGGCTCGGAAAAGCACCCTCGGGACAACCCAGTATAAAAGGTGCATGCCGCCCTGTGACGTGAGAGCCAGGGTATCATGTTGGGAGACATTACGATGGAGCCAGGGCGCCAAGGGCAGGGCCACGGCCACCGTGAAGGCAAGCCCGGCAGAAAGGCCCCGGCGCCAGTTACGCTCCCGCAACAGAGGAACGGCCACAACCAGAAGCACCACGGCCAGAGGCAGATACTGGGCAGCCGCCCGCACTAGGACGGCGGCGCCCAGAAACAACCCGGTCCATACCGCCCAGCGTACCGAGCTGGTTTCGAGGAAACGCACAGACGCGTACAGCATGGCCGTAAAGGGAAGCATGAAGAAGCTATCCGTCAGCACCAAAGTGCTCGTGACGACCAGGTTCGGCCAGACGGCGGCCAGCAGCCCCGCCACAAGACCTATGCTCACGGAAAGTCTTGCCCCAATCATGCCCACCAGGACACAGGTAACGGAATCGAGCAGAGCCTGAACCGCCAGCACCGCAAAGAGAGACGACCCGAACACACCCATCAACCCCGCCAGAAACAGGAAATAGCCAGGCATGCGGCCGGCGCTAGCGGTGTCTGCAAACGTCCCGTACTCCAGCAGGGAACGGGCATTGGCCCAATAGAGCCATGCATCCTCGGCCAGAATAAGCTCCGGCTCTAGGGGCATAGCCGCGATATTTGCCAGCCGCACCACCGCCGCCGCCGCCCAAATGACCAGCATCATTCGCAAGGACAGGGCGCCGGGCGCGATCACGGAGTCTTTCCACATGATGAGAGAACGTATCCCTTATCCGGCCAGTGAGCGCAACCACAACTCCACGCCCACAAGCCGTTCCAGCACAAGGCCCGCGGAACGGGCGCCGGCCCGGCATGTGTCCACCAGCCTGGTCAGCTTTCCCTTCTCGGCATAGGCCGCCAACCGCGACTCAGACCCCGTCAGGTCGTCGAGATACCTTCCCGCGCCATTGGCGTCGGCGAACCATTCCTCATAGGGAAGCCACAGGCCGATCTTGCGGCGATGGATGAGTTCATGGGGCAGATGGCGTTCGGCAACACGCTTGAGCAGCGGCTTGGTGTCGCCTCCAGGCGCGCGCAGAGGGTGGGGCAGGCTGTTGACAAGACGCAGCAACGGCATGTGAACGAAAGGCACCCGCGCCTCCACCGAGGCTGCCATGCTCATCTTGTCCTGACGCACCAGAAGCGATTCTAGATAGGCAGCTTGATCCACGGCAAACAGGCGGTCGCGGAAACCGGAGAAACGACGGCTGGCAGCCTCCCGCGCCCCCGGTTTCGGCATCAGGCCGGGGAATACACCCTGGACCGCCCGGAAGTCATGATAGACGGAAGCATAAGCCGCTGCATCAAGGCCGCCGAAACGCTGAATTCCCGCCACCGGCCACAGGGACGGCAAAAAACGTGTGGGCAACAGCCGCGCCAAACGTTCTTGCCACCGGGTCTTGTTCCATACAGCGTAACGCTGATAGCCGCCGAACATTTCATCTGCACCCTCGCCAGTCAGCACCACCTTGGTGTGTTTGCGGATGCGTTCACACAATAACATCAGGGCGACGCAGCCGCCGTGGGGAAGTGGGCCTTCCATGTGGCGCACCGCGCGCGGCAGCGCCTGAGCGTAATCTGCAGCGGAAACGGCGACCTCACAATGATCGAGGCCATAGTGCCGCACCACCATGTCCCGGTAGCACCCCTCATCATAGGGATGATCGCCAAGGGAGACCGAAAAAGAAGCAAGTTTACCGGAAGTCTCACCTTGGGCCAGCGCCGCCACCAGGCCCGAATCCACACCGCCGGAAAGCTGCACGGCATAGCCCACATCGCTAGCTAGATGCGCCTTCACCGACTCACCAAGCGCCTCATGCACCCGTGCCTCGGCATCAGCCAGATCCAGTTCGGAGCCGAAATCGGGATCGGGGAGCAGGGTCTCCAAAGGATCACAGTAGCACCGCTCCGCTGGGACGCCCCCGGCTAGCGGCACCGTCACCAGCACACCCCCGGGAAGACGTTCAATCCCCCGGCAATTGCTCAGCCGCCCCGCGGCCCAGCCGAAGGTGATGAGTTCTGCCAGCGCTTCTTCATCCACCTGTGGCGGGTGCAGGCGAAACAGTGGCCGCATCTCGCTGGCAAAGGCCGTTGTGGTTCCGGCATGCACCATGTAAAGCGGTTTGATACCCTGAGGGTCGCGGGCCGCTAGCGCAACGCCACGTTCCCGGTCCACAAGGCAGAAGGCGAACATACCTTCCAGACGGCTCAGGACGTCTTCGCCCCAGCGCAGATAGCCTTCGAGCACCACCTCGGTATCGCCGCTGGTGCGCAGGCGCACGCCTTCCTGTTCCAAGGCCAGGCGCAAAGCACGGTAGTTGTAAATCTCGCCGTTAAAGACCAGGGTACATCGCCCTGAGGCGTCACTCATGGGCTGGTCGGCCTGTGACCCCGGATCGAGAATGGCCAGCCGACGGAATACCAGCGCCAAACCAGGCTCGGACACAGTGCCACCTGAATCGGGTCCCCGATGGAACAGATCGTCTTCCATCCCAGCCAAAAGGGCCGTGTCAAAACGGCGGCCTGGATCGAACAGGGCGGCGAGTCCGCACATGGGCGCTAGGAACGTTCCCCGGCTTGGTTCTTTCCAGCAACGCTCTCAATAAAGTCGGCATAACGTTTGGCGATTACCGGCAGTGAAAACCGCTCCGCCGTCTTGCGCCCGGCCTCGGCCAGACGCCCGCACAGCCCCTTATCGATGAGAAGCCGATCGATAGCCGCACCCAGCGCCTCGGCATTCCCCGTGGGCACCATCAGACCTGTCTCACCGTCATTTAGAATATCGGCGGGCCCGTGGGGCGCCCATGCAGAAACCACCGGAACCCCCGCGGCCAGCGCCTCCACCAGCACATGGCCAAACCCTTCCCAGCGCGACGGCAGGACGAAGAGGGTGGCTTGGGCGAGCCATTTTTCAGGATGGCTCTCGAAGCCCGGCATCAACACCCGGTCGGCCACGCCCCGAGACCGGGCAAGGGCTTCCAGCGCCTCACGCTCCGGCCCCTCGCCGAGAATCACAAGCCGCGCTCTGGCATCATCGAGATCGGCAACGGCCTCGATCAGAAGATCGAAGCCCTTCTGCCGGTGCAGCCGCCCACATCCCACAATCAGAAGGCCACTGGAGGGGACTTCCTGGATCCCGTCCTTTACCGCCTGAGTCGCCGCGGCGATGCCCGCCACGTCCACGGGGTTATGGATGGTGACCGTGCGTTCGGGATCGAGGGCGCAGTCCTCCACCAGTTCTTCGCGCACACCCTCCGACAGAGCGACCACCGCATCGGCCCGGCCATAAGCCCATCCGATCAGCTTGCGCCGCAGCCAACCGAGATCGCCGCGCTGGCGGTGTGAATTGGTCTCGCGCAGGATAAGTCCGGGACGCGACCGCAAACCCGCCACCGCAAGAGAAGCCGCCACATTGGCGTCTGGCATGGAGGAAAACAGAATATGGGGGCGCTCACGCTTCACACGCCCACGCAGGGGCGCCAGCGTCCAGCGCAGGCGTGGCGCATTCAGGTCCACCAGCGGCACATGACCGGCAACCCAGTCCCGCGCCGGACCGTCACTGCGCCCCACCGCCAGGGTGGCGGTAAAACGGTCGCGCGGAAGGGCGCCGGCCAGATTGACCAGGGTGCGCTGTGACCCCCCGCCATCGAGATCAGGCAGGAAGAAAAGGATACGGCAGGGAGACGTCATTAAGGTTTTCTGAAAAGCCACCAGTTGATGTCATCGAGACCGGTAGTTCGCCTCCAGAAGAAGCCATTGGCCACGGGCTTGAGAGCGGGGAAAAGATCAAGCCACATGCCGCCGAAATCGCGCTTGAACAACAGGCCCTCATGGCCGCGATAGGGGATTTCAACCGGTGTGGGAGAAAAATATTCGATGCACAGGATATAGCGCGCCGCCACCCGGTGGATCTCGCCATAGGCCGCCTCAAGGTCGGCGGGTGGAACGTGGATCAGCACGCCCGATGTAAAGGCAAGGTCCACGGCCCCGTCGTCGAGGGGAAGCTTGGTGGCCATGGCGTCGAACAGATGATCAGGCGGCAGCACCTTATCGGCCACCAACTGTTCGCGGGCGCTGGCATTGGGCTCCACAGCGAAGAGCTCGGCATCGCTGAGGCCCGAGAGCGCCCGCAGATTGATACCGATATTGGCGCCCACTTCGAGAATGGAGGCCGGCGGGCTATCCTCCACATGGGAAAGAATCTCGCTAAAGGCGCGCGCCGCGTTGCCCACGGTTTCCTCGGTGGCGCGGTTGCGCGCCGCATAGTCGTCACCGAAGTCACCTTTCCAGGCGTCAATGGGGGCGTTGCCGTCAGTCATGGTTTTTTACTTTCCTTTTCCTTGCTCGTTACCGTGGCGTGGTTTGTCGCCCCACCCCATATAAGGACGGGATGACGAATGGACAAAGCCATGGAAGCCCACGGAGGAAATGAAGTTACTCCCTAGGCGGCTGCGTTGGTATGATCGCCGGAAATTTACAGACCGTCCGGGAAATATGGGCTAAGAGTTTGCGGAATTCCTCACAGGCGGCCTTATAGAATTTATCGGAACGAAAACGAAGAGTATTTCATGCGCATCTACTTTGCCGATTTAAGCCACGACACCGTTGGTCTGGCCACGGAGGTTTTTCCTCTCAATGTGGCCTTTGTGGCGGCATATGCGAAACAGGAATTCGGCGACGACATTCAGGTCTCTCTGTTCAAATACCTTACAGAACTTGAGAGCGCCATCGAGCGCGACCCGCCGGATATTCTCGCCATGAGCAACTACCCCTGGTGCCATAATGTGGATCTGGCCGCCTTCCGGATGCTCGACCGTATTCGCCCCGATGCACTGCGGATTATGGGTGGGCCCAATTTTCCCCACGCCCCGGAGGAACAACGGGAATTCCTGGCCCAGCGGCCTCTCATCAACGCCTATACCTATCTTGAGGGTGAAATTCCCTTTGCCAATCTTCTCCGTTTCGTCAGCGACAGCGGCAGCCTCGGCGAAGCGCGGCGCCAACTCAAAGCCATACCCGTGGAAGGATGCGCACAGCTGGGAGAAGACGGAACCCTGGTCGCCGTGCCCACCCCCATCCGCATACGGGAGTTGGACAGCATTCCCTCGCCCTATCTTATGGGTCTGATGGACCCTTTTTTCGACGGCCGCCTCAGCCCCATGATCCAGACCAATCGCGGGTGTCCGTTCAAATGCACCTTTTGCGCCGACGGCTCAGATTTCGCCAACAAAGTCAATCACTTCGGCATCGAAAGAATAAAGGACGAGCTGAACTATATTGCCCACCGCGCACCCGAAACCATCAAGGCGCTGCATATCGCGGACCTTAATTTCGGCATGTACAAACACGATGCCGACATATGCGACATCATAGGCGACATCAAACGGGAATTTGATTACCCGCTCTACGTAAACACCGCTACCGGAAAAAATTCAAAAAAGCGCATAATCAGCGCGTTGGAAAAACTTGAGGGCGTTCTTTACATGGACCTGGCAGTGCAGTCCATGACGCCGGACGTTCTCAAAAACATCAAACGGGACAACATCAGGCTGGACGATTTCCTCGGCCTCAAACACGCCATCAAGACCGCAAAAATTCCCACCCTGTCCGAGATTATCCTCGGGCTTCCCGGTGAAACAAAGAAAACCCATTTCGACACCATCAACCAGCTGATGATGTCGGAGATCGAGAATGTCATTCCCTATACGCTGATGCTGCTGAACGGATCGGAAATGGCCACGCCGGCACAGCGGGAAATGTGGGGGTTTGAGACCAAATTCCGCGTTCTGCCCAGGGATTTCAGCCGTATGAAGAACGGAGAGAATGTGATCGAGATCGAGGAAGTAGTGGTCGCCACCAACACCCTGCCCTACGAAGATTATGTGCAATGCCGGAAAATGGCGTTGCTGATTTCGATCTTTAACACCATCGGATTCAGGGCCATTCAGAAGCTGTTCCTGCAAAACCACATCCCCCCCATGGCTCTGTTCACGTCCCTGCTTGAAAGCGCCAAGAGCCTTCCCGAAGCAGACGATTCACAGAAGGGGCCGCGCCTGATTCAGGAATTCGAAAAGGCCACCCGTAGCGAACTCTGGGACTCGGCAGAAGAACTCACGGCCTTTTTCGACGACGACGACAATTTCCAGGGTCTGGTTGAAGGCCGGCACGGCATCAATTTGATCCAGACCTTCAAGGCCCAGGCGCTGGCCCGCTGTTACGAAGACCTCGCGGAGTTGTTCTTCCGCCAGGCCGACGCCCTTTTGCTTGAACATGGCGCGGACAAGAACCTGTTGGAGGAAATGCGTCAGGCACAGTCCTATTGCCGGGGGCTGATGTGGAACATGTTCGGGGAAGACCGCCTGGACGTAGTGCCCATGGCGGAGCTCGATTACGATTTCGAAAGCTGGATTACCGACCCCGAACAGAGGCCGCTCCGTGAATTTTCCTGGAACACCCGCCGCCGGGTGGAATTCGTCCTGTCAAAAAAGCAATACCGTCTGGTGGAAGAAAGCCTCGACAGATTCGGGCGGCATGATCTGGGTATAGGCAAGGCTTTGCTGCGGCTCAATCATAACGTTCTGTGGCGCAACCCGGTTGCGGAGGAGAGCACCCCGCAAGAGGCGCCGCCCGAGAGAGCCTTTCACCCTGTTTAGGGCCCCCGTTTAGCTCCTGAAGACCAGCCCGGCGCACCTTCGCTACGCAGCATCAACACCTGCCAGCAACCGGCGCAGTTCGGCGGGGTCGGCCACGGGACACCCCCCGCCCACCGCATCGGCCAGTTGTTCACGGTTGAATCGCGGCAGGTTGCGTTCATCATAGGTCGCATGGATTACCCGACAGCGTCTTTCGATCAGGGGCCATGCCTCGACGGTGAGACGCCCCACATCCAATTGGGGATAGACCACCGGCACGTCACTGCACAGACATTGCCAGAAGGTAGTGGTTACGGAACAGTCGATGACCAGAATATCGGCCGCGGCAATGACCTCTTCGAAGCTGCCGCCGGCCATCGGCGCAATATCCGCCAGAGGATGATGCTCACCGGGATGCAGCCCCTCGGGGTGAACCCGGCAGGCGAGGTCCACGGGCATTTCCGACAGCGCCTCGGCCACCCGCATCTGCCAGTCCAGTGACACCACGTCGGGAAAAGCCGGCGGATGAAGCTGGCGGAATCCCACCAGCGTAGTGGGCACGTAAACCACCCTGGGCCGCGCGCCTGTCGCCTGCCGCCGGCCACTTCCGGAGCCCCGGAAAATGGGATCGCCAGGTCCGCCGGAAACCGTTACCGGGTGCAGGGAGTCGATCAGTTCCACCGCCCCCACCCGTGAAAACATCTGCGCTATGTCGGGCGTGGTGAGGACAAATTCGGAGGCCACCATCAATTCCGACACGGTCATGCCCTCGAAATCCTCAATAAACCCATTGGGGCCGCCATGGTCGAAATGCACCACCTTGCCACCGCGCCGTAGCACCTCCAGGCTCAAGGCCCGCACCGTGTAACTTCCCCCTGTCCCCGCCCATAATTCATCGGGCAGGTGAGCATAACCACGTAACGCCGCAAGGTCCCGGTCCGCCGCAGCAAAGGCCTGGCGCGCGTGATGCGCGATCAGAATTTTCAGCCGCCCGCGCCAGGGTTCATCCAGCCCCTTCACTGCCGCAAGGGCCTCGGCCAGCGAGTCGGCCAACTCGTCCAGTCCGGGTCTGGGAGGTGTTTCCCCCGCCGCCGCGCGGGCCGCTTCCAGCCAGGCGTCAGCATGGCGGAACCCCGTGGTTTTGGGTGAAACGGCGGCGGCGGCGCGAAGCAGGGAATTGTGACTTGCCGCCATCGCCGAAGGGAAAAGACAGGCCCCGGGAAGCCGCCACCACGGGGTCCAGCTGGCGACCCGGGCAATGCGCCGCGCCCAGCGTGGACCCGCCCCCACCAGGGGATGATTCCAGGATTGGGCGCTTTGTTCCGGGGTGGTCACGTCGCCCCGGAGAAAGGCCAGTTCCGGCCTCTCGCCACTGAAGTGCAGGCCCTGCCGATCCGCGTAATTCAAGGTCAGGGCGGTGTCTGCAAGAACCTTGGCGTTATGGGTCAAAACCTGGGCAGCCAGCGCAAGGATGTCCCGCGCATCTTCCGGAGCGGCGCAGATGAATCCGATCAGGGCCCGCATCTGGGCCTTGAGGACCTCACAGCGTTCCCCATGGGCAAGCGGCCAGGCCAGATTCCGCCGCCAGTCAGGCGCAGCCTCAATGGTCGCCACGTCAAAGAGAACGGGAGGCCGAACTTGCGGCGCGGTCAAAGGTCGATGATCTCCCGCACCACGGTGAAGGCTTCCGCGGCTTGCACCCCGGCGCTGACCCCGCGCCACCGCGCCAGCGCCTCCAAACCTTCCACAGAGCGAGCATGGGGGAAGGGATGCATCTCGCTGGCGTAGCATTCTAGCGCCTTGCGCTTACGTTCCAGTGTTTTGGAAATATCCACGAAACGCACCGGATGAAAGACGCCGCCCATATTCTCCGACGCCCATTCCGTACTCGACGCCGTCTCGTAGCCGTAGATGGCGCGAACGCTCGTCCCTGGTGCGGGACGACAGGCCGTCACCACCGCCTGATGGACGATGCGGTGATCCACGTTGAGATCACCCCCATGCTGGGTATAGACCACCTGGGGTTTGAGTTCGTTGATCAGAGCCTCGATGGGCTTGATTACATCAAGCAGTTCCATCCCGTCGAGGCGGTTGTCGGGCAGGCCCAGGAAGTGAGGCTTGCGCGCACCGAGAACCTGCGCCGCATCACAGGCCGATTGTTGCAGGGCACTGAGCGCCTCCGCCTGCGCGCCGGTATCGCGCTTGGCACCACGGGAGGTGGCGCCTTCCACCACGATCACCACATCCACCACATCGCCGGTATCGGCATGGCGCGCCATGGCGCCGCCACAGCCCAGAACTTCATCGTCGGGGTGAGACGCAACAATAAGAATATTCATCGCTCTATCGCCCTTGCAGTTAACCTGTAACGGGAAGTGTTTCCTGTCCGTCCATCAGGATGTCACGGCTTTCGGTGCCGTGATTGAGCAGCAGGTCGAGAATCCCCATAAAGGAAATCATCTCGCCCGGCTGGCATTGTCTATAAACCGGATGCCGGTAGTCATGATAGACTACCTTGATGCCGGCTTCGTTGAACATGTCTTCGTCGAGATAGTCTTTCCCCAAAGCCCCGGAAAGATAGGTGGTGGCCTTCATCTCCCGGCACAGATCAAGAACCATCTGGCTCTTGTTGCTGTCAACGGGGAGGGTGGAACTCTCCACCAGCGGGGTCTCTATCTTCAGCGCCTCAAGGAAGAACCCGGTCATATGGCGGCACAGATCCGCCAGATGATCCCATTCCCGCGAAAAAACCTCCTCCAGAAAACCGCTGTATTCCGCCATGTGCGGCGCCCGCGCATAGGCCTGTGTCAGGGTCGCCAGATGCTTGCTCCGCCAGTTCCGCTGGTTGTCGATCTCCAGCTTCTCTATGGATAAGTCGCCGAAATGTCCCTTGGTCTTTACCGGCACGCTCAGCCATGTCCAACCCTCGGCGGTGCACATCTTGTTGCGGTTAACGAAGCTGTTCTTCTCGAACTGCACATGATCGAGAACCACATGCAGATCACTCTCCGCGATGCGGTGGAAATAGCCCAACCAGGGAAGATAGGCGGGCTGGTTGATGGAAACGATCATAGGCGAACCGTCACGGGCGGCGGTTCTTATAGAGGTAACAGGTAAAATCCCGCCCGTGGTAATCGTGGCGCATCACCACCCACGGAGTCAGGGTGCGGCAGAAGGCCGTCACCTCAAGGGGGTCGGCGTAAAATTCCCCCGCCTCCGGATCCACGGCCCAGGCGCTGAGCGAATTGAAGGCCACGGCCTCGCCCGCCACCTCGAACATGGTGGAAATCAACCGTCGCATCAGGTCCGGCGCCTCATCGCCCAACAGATAGAATATGCCGTTGGCGGTGACCACGTCGTACTGCCCCGGCGCTTCCTCAAGAATATTAAGGTGGCGGATATCACGTTGGGGATGGCGTTTCCCGGCCCGCGCCACCATGGCCTCGGAGATATCCACACCGGCATAGGTCACGCCCGTAACATGCCGGTCCAGATAATCGGCAAAATCGGCAAACCCGCACCCCACGTCGAGGAGGCTCTTGCCGGCTAGCGGCATGACCTCGGAAATGACCCGGAACTTGGCGGCCTGGGATTCGGAACGGCCATAGTCACAGGCACGTGGATCATGGCCGAATTCATCCACCAGCCGGTCGTAATAGGTTCCGATTTCCGTGAAACGGTCCGACACCCTAGGCCATCGCCCCTGCAATGGCGCCAACAGCGACGCAGACCTGTTTCTGTTCTTGCCGGCTCAGTGACGGATAGAGCGGCAGGGAAAGCAATGATTGGTGGGCGGCGTCTGCCGCCGGACAGGGGCCAAGCCGTGCTGGGCCGCCTTCCTCGCGCCAGTCCCAGACGGGCCTGTCGGCGATCACCCCTTTTCTGTCCAGCTTCGTAATCCATTCTCCCACGTCTTCGACTCCGATACAGAAGCGGTACCAGACACGGCCGGGAATGTCCTGCGGCAACGTGAAAACCCCCTTTTCTGACAGGGCGGAAAAACTTTCCAGATATGTCCTTGCCAGTTCAGTGCGGCGTTCGATCATCTTCAGCAACCGGGCTAGCTGGACGCGGGCCAGGGCGGCGCACAAATCCGTGATCTTATCATTCTGGCGCAGCGCACTGGCGGGCTGATCTCCATAGTCACGGGCCGAG
>Ga0187827_10004569_pt1 | contig 16945 bp, 8 predicted proteins | sample ETNtaG_39_FD_167969 | JGI IMG/M metagenome (GOLD analysis project Ga0187827, IMG submission 167969) | Marine microbial and viral communities from oxygen minimum zone, Eastern Pacific Ocean - ETNP2014_SV_150_PacBio MetaG (Illumina Assembly) | ecosystem: Environmental > Aquatic > Marine > Hypoxic...
GAGGAACGATGAAAGAAAATTGCGGCGAACCGCGAGGTAGACACTCCGGCGCCCGGCACCATCCACCGGACCGCCACGAGGACGACCGCGGCCCTGCATCTGGGCGGAGAGATAGACCGGGACGCTGTGTCCGTAAAGTTTACGATCCAGCCGGCCGCTGATACTGAGGATAGCATCTCGAATCGATTCTCCAGTAAGGCGGCGAATGGCCATTCGGTGGTACAGCTTGTTAGACGGGTCGATTTCGTCGGCTGTGCCGGGCTTGCTGGACATTTGCCAGGTGTCACTGAGTAGGATTTCTCTGATGAGTTTCTTGTTTGACCAGCCAAGAGCGATCAGGCGACTGGCAAGATAATCGAGCAGGTCCGGATGGGTCGGCGCCTGGCCCATGTTGCCGAAATCATCCACGGTGGGGACGATGCCACGGCCGAAGAGGTGATGCCAGATTCGATTCACCTGCACTCTTGGCAGTACTGGTGTAATTCTGGGATCGGTCATCGTCTCAGCCAGTTGAAGCCGCCCGCTGCCTTTGAATTCCGCCCGTTCGCCTGTCTTTGATGCGGTGGCCTTCGGTCCGCTTGCCCCGCGTGCTATTTCACCAACAAACGCAGACATGAAACGGCGAGCGACCGGCTCAGCAGGGGTTTTGTGATTGCCGCGAATCAGAAGTATTTCGTTCTCAGCAGTGCCGTCCCACATGGCCGGTGCCGTGCGGGATTTGAATTTTATCTCATTGATGAGCTCCGATTGCTTTTCGAAGAATGCTTTCGCTGAAGCGGAGGCCAGCATGGCCTTTTCATCCATCAGCAAGTCAGAATTATCCAGCAGCCAACTCATGATCGGTGGAGCAATCTTTTGCCCGCTCTGCAGGGCATCCAGAGCTTTACCGAAATAAGTCTGATAGGTGGCCGCCAATTTTTCCGCGCTGTCTATTCCCTCGTTCGGAAACCTGGGCGCCTCTTCCAGGCTGGAGATGGTTACCTTTTTCATAGGGGCATCGGCCTGCGCGACCATGTAAATGACAAAGGCTGCGTCCTTGTCCGGTATAAACTCCACATGCACTCGATGTCCCAGGTAATCGGTACGTAAATCCTGAGAGGTCCACCTGGGGGTTGCGTTTTTCAGATCGATTCTCTTCACCAGACGTCCATGAAGGGGGCCCTGAATCATGCGGTGCGAATCGACAACAACGAGAGCATACCCCGCGCCTTTAACCAGGTAGCTCATGTTGCGATGTTTCAAGGTAAAGGTCTTCGTTCGCAGGTTACGGCCAGCCCTTTGAAGCTTGCCGAGCGAACCCGGCTCACCATGTGTTCCGGGTGCAAGCTGCAGACGTGACCACAGTGGATCAGCGAATGCCGCTGAGGAAGAGTGAATCCCGGCAATTGGCCTGGAAGCATCCTCACCAAAAATCAGGTCGCCTGCCTGGACCGGGCCTTCGCCGAAAACCGGGCCATCCTGAATCCAATCGTGCCCGGGCTTTGTGTAATCGACGATAAGCTCGCCGTTCTCGATCTCTTGGCCTGTCGTTCCGCTTTCAGGCCGCGCGTTCTGAGTCACCGGCTTGAAGGGAAACGATGCCGCCGCTTCTGCAATCTGCCCTGAAGTTACCTTCTTATTCTCAGCAATCATCCCCCAGGGACGGAGCGGATTGTTCGGCTCGTTCCTGGCAGTCATTACTGCAAACACGAAGGATTCGAGTCTCTTCGGTGCCACCTGATATTTTGCGGCCGTCTTTTTCAGCAGGGCTTCGAACGGGTTGACCTTGGGTTTCTGAGCCGCATTTTCTTCCTCCTTGAGTTCGCCAAGAACGTCATCCTCATCTTCCTTCTCATCAGCCGCTACATCCGTAGGCGCGGGGGCTATTACGATCTGCCGGCTCGCGTAGAATGCCCTGTCGTCCGCAGTCTTTTGAAAAACGATGTGGTCGACGCCGATGTTCCCCCAACCTCCTCGAATTTCATCCACAATCTGAAACTGCGCCGTCTTGCTCGCGAAACGGCGAACATCCCAGCGGTGCAGCCGCATGGTGTTGTGATTAAAGCCGGATCTCGAGAGCACTTTCTTCCCGTCGATCAGGAGATTGATGCAAGTCTTATTTCTGTAGCCCCCACCACCGACCATAAAGGTGATGAAGTTGTGATCGATGCGGAATTTCTTCGAAGTCAGTTTGCCAGTTTCCCGATCGGAATGAACGACCTTGTCCCTGGAACGCTGGTTGTGGCTGTTGACGTAAAACTTGCCTATCGCATTGATCTTCCCCTGGTAGGTGCCTGTGGTCTCTTTGGTCACCGGGCGGTCTCCGAAAGCTTTGCCCTCGGCCGTCCATCCGTGGTAATCGCCACTTTCGAAGCTGTCGAAGACCTTTAGTTCTCCACTGGCGAACTCGACATCGGATTGCAGCACCTCACGTGTAGCCAGCAGGTAGTTTGAGAGCTTTTCAATGCTCGGTACGTTGGCCGCGGCGAAATCCTTCAAGATCTCCGGTGCATGCTTCTTGCGCAGGGCGGCAAGTTCCCTGGAGATCTTTGCGTTGTGCTCGAGCGTCTCAAACCGGACCTGCCGATACGCGGAACTCTGGATGTAACCGGCGATGGCGTAAAAATCAGACTGGGGGATCGCATCGAATTTATGCTCGTGACATCTCGCGCAGAGGAGGGTCTGGGCAAGAAAAGTCTTTGAAAAAACATCCACCATGTTGGCTTGTCGATCGCATTCGTCCCCACGGATATCAACCGGCGAATGCACCCATTCCCCGAAAAACCAGAAACCGGTACCGAGTACGGACTCGTTCCAGCCCTCGGTCGGATGTTTGCGCGGATTGGGGATCAGATCTCCGGCGACAGCTTCCTTGACGAACTGGTCATATGGCACGTCTTCATTGAGGGCGCGAATCAGGTAATCGCGATACTCAAACGAATTTGGATGATTCGGGTCGAATTCGTGGCCGCGAGATTCTGCGTAGCGCACGAGATCCATAAAGTGCCGGGCCCACTTTTCGCCGAAGTGCGGCGATACAAGGAGCCGGTCGATGACCTTCTCGAACGCGTTTGCGGATTCATCCTTCAAGAAATCCTCGATCTCTTTTGGGGTGGGCGGAAGGCCGATCAGATCGAATGTGGCGCGACGAATGAGTGTGCCCTTGTCGGCCCCGGGCGCGGGGATGATTCCCTCCTTCTCGAGCCTCTTCAGAATGAAGCGGTCAATATCGCTGAGTGCCGGGCCCTTCGTCTGGGGCGGCTTGCTTTTCTTCAGTGGCTGAAAACACCATTGCCCGGAGCGGCGCTTGACATAATCCACTTCTTTCCTGGCCATCACCACCTCGGTCCCGTCTCCCTTCGGCCAGGGGGCTCCCCGTTTTACCCACTCAACAAGATCGCCGATCGCTTTGTCCGGGAGCTTCGATTTGGCCGGCATCTGCAGGTCCGGATTGTTGTATCGCACGGCCTCGATGATCCGGCTCTTGTCCGGCTCGCCGGGTACGAGGATCGGTCCCGTGTCGCCGCCCTTCAACACCCCGGCATGGCTGTCGAGATAGAGTCCGCCCTTGAGCTTCTTGGCTTTTGTCGAATGGCATTTGAAACAGTGCTCAGCGAAGAGCGGACGAATGCGCGTTTCGAAGAACTCGATGTCCTGTGCTGTGGGTTCTGCAACTGTGAACGCGTGAAAGGCGAGCAGGAGTGAGCAGTGGACGAGTAAGAAGGGTCGTTTCGGCATTAGCCTCTTCTGGCTGACGGGAGAATCTGATCGGCCAGAAGTATTGCCGTTGTGCCCGGTTCGGCAATTTGAATCAGGACTGGAAAATGACCCTTAACTCCGCGACGGCACGCATGGTCCCACTGAGTATCTGCTTACATTATCTTCACTCGCCTGATTCAGATGCCAGGGACTGAACCAATGCCGAGAGCTGTGACAACTCAGCGTTGCCCGAGATCACAAGCACACCCCAAAAGCCTATAGTGAGAATGAAAAAGAAGACCAACGCAGTGCAGAAGTTCTGCTTATTGGGGTTAACCCAAGGGACGAACGCCCAATACAGACAGAACGGAATGTTCACGATTGGAATGGAAATGACGAATATCGTCAGCATCCAATTCAGCGTTGAGATTGGCTTCGGGTTGTCCTTCGACTTTTTCCCTTTACCGGCCATCACAGTTCTCCTGAAGGTCAGACGCTCAAATCACTCTGTGTTTCTAGCCACGGGCACTGCATCAAAAGTGCCGGTTCCGCTTGTCCTTCTGTCCTTCACAAAGATGTAGTAAAGTCTACCTTCGGCCTGAGTGCGCCCGGCGAGGATCTCTGCTTCCGGGCCCGTACCCACGAAGATATCCGCCCGCCCGGCACTGCGGATGGCCCCGCCCGTGTCCTGGTCCAGAGCGAAGCTTTCGAATTTCCGATAACTCAAGATGCCACCTTGTTTGAAGGTCGGAACGTTGGTCTTCATGAACGAGAGACACCCACGAGGGAAGACACTCTTGTCCGTCGCTATGCTCCGATACGGCGTCACTGGTACACCGATCGAGCCGTAAGGACCGCCTTCGGTCTGCGTGAAAAAGACAAAACTCTCATTGCGGGGAAGATAGTTTTCGAGTTCGTCAGGCCGTGCCGCGAAAAACTGTTTTATGGCCGACAGCGACATCTTGTCCTTGCGGATCTTTCCATCCTTGATCAGCTCTTTGCCGATACTCGTGTAGGGACGATCTGTCTTACCTGCGTAACCGACGCGGTATTCGCTTCCGTCCGGCAGCTTGATGCGTGCCGATCCCTGAACATGAACGATGAACGCTTCGAGCTTGTCTTTCAGGTAGACGAGCTCCTGGCCGCGGAGTAGTCCTTCGCTCTCAATCTTCCGGCGGCTGTGATAGGGCACAATGTCACCGGCTGCAGTGCGGCGTCCCAGCGGTTTGCCTTCCGGATCCTTGACCAGGTCAGCGGGGAGTTTGTAGAGCGGATAGCAGAATTGTGCCGTCGGAGTCAGGCTGCCATCGTAGATCGGCTCACAATAGCCGGTGAAGAAGACCGTGCCCTTGTTGTTGTACCCAATCGAGCGATAAACATCGAAATGCGAAACGATCTGCCCGTGGAACCGCTCTTCGTTGTCGCTGTTCATGAGCAGGATTTTGAATTCTTCCAGAGACTGCTGGGCCCTCTCATGCGTGATGTCGAGGTAAGGGAAATAGCGCAGCGATGACGGCTTTCGGAAATAGCCCTGACTGAACTCGATCGATTCCAAGAGACGCTGCTTGTTGTAAAGGCCCTTCCCAAAGTAAGGCAGTTCCGCAGGGTCGGTGATCTTCTCGAGGGCGAGCACTCCCGGTGGCAGGGGCTTGGAGTAATTTGGCTTCGCCGGCCTGCGCATGCCCGTCCGCGTCGGCTTAGGGCTGCGGCATCCAATGAGAAGAAAACTGATCGACATGGCCGCCAGACCAAATCTAATCCCTTTCATAAACTGCTCCTGAACTCTCGAAAGAAGAACCAGGCATGATGTCCCAACGGCAGTGGTCTTGGCGCTCCACGACAAGATTCAAAACACGGCAGTTGGCTCAAGGATGCCGGGACGGTCTGTTGAGGCGAGTCAGGATTGGGAAGGGATTGGAAGCCTAAAAGGATTCATGTACAGCTTCCAGTTGAAATGGGAATAAGGAATCAGGATTCTGGATACTCGATGCCGGATACTGGATGCTCGATGCTGGTAGGCCGCGGGGATGACCTTGCCTACGGGCTCTAAATCGCTTCTTCAATTTTAATTTTGTGCATTAGACGTTCGAGTCGCGAGCACCACTTTGGAGTGCGGTGACTTGTCACCGCTTTCACTTTCTGATGCCTCTGAGGAAGAAAGAACTCGCGGTCACTGTCTCTACTGACCATCCTGGAAAAGTGAAAGCTGCAACAAGTCGCAGCACTCCAAAGTAATCTTCCCGGATTCTGATGCACAGAATTAAGATTGGAGGCCTACAAAATAAGAGTTCAGCATCCTGAATCCAGCATCCTCTTGTACTGCAATATTCAGTGTTACACTGTTTACTGTAACACTGAATTGTGTAACAGTGAAAGGTGCAACAGAAACAGGTGAAGACGTGCTCAGACGTGCCATTCAGCTCACTTCCGTGAAGCTATGCTGCTTGTATCCAGGAACGAAGCCAAGGGGTACGAAGCTATCGTCGACTTGGTCTCTGCGCAGCAACTGAAGGTGCTCACGGTCGTAAATCCTTTCTTCAGGCGATGGTTGATTTCTAAGAATTACTGACTCAGATTGTCTGTCCAGGATGAATGAAACCGCCCTGCAAAAGTGCATTCTGAAATCCCTTGCACCTCATCGGCACTGCCCCGGAGCTAAACATGCCTCAACCCAACATCCTCGTCTTCATGACCGATGACCACGGACAGTGGGCCGCCAACTGTTACGGAACAACCGAGATTATTTCGCCCACCATGGACTACCTGGCGCGCAACGGAGCGAAGATGAACCGAGCGTTCACACCTACGCCGGTCTGTTCCCCGGCCCGTGCGAGTTTCTTTACCGGCCGGCTGCCATCACAGCATGGGATCCATGATTACATTCACGAACGTGGAGAAGGCCTGCAGCATCCCGGCATTTACGATCAGACCAACATTGGTCAACTGTTGCAGCAGGCGGGATATCAGACGGCTCTTACTGGCAAGTGGCACTGCAGCCAGAGCTGGAAGCCTCATCCGGGATTCGATCGCTGGTTCAGCTATTACGACGCGCAATATCCTCACAGGGGCATGCAGCGTTTTTCTGATGAGGGCGAGTTGGTCGAACAGGAAGGTCACCAAAGCCAGCTCATTACGGACCAGACGATCCAGTTCCTGCGAAATCGTGATCGAGAGCGGCCCTTCTTTACGTTTGTCGGGTACGTCAATACGCATACGCCGCACAAAGACATGCCGGAGAGGCTCGCAGATCACTATCGCCAGTGCACTTTTGATGAGATTCCGCGAGAGTCGTTTCCAGATTGCCACGGGGATTCGAGATTTGAGGTCGATGATTATGACGCGCCCGATTTCCGTGAATCGCTCGCCCAGTATTACGCGGCGGTGACCGCCATCGACGAACAGATGGGGCGCGTGCTGGATGAGCTCGAAGCGACCGGCTACCTCGAAAACACGCTTGTCGTTTACACAGCGGATCACGGCCTCATGATGGGCCACCACGGCACACGCCTCAAAGGAAACGGCACCACACCTCAGAATTTCCTCGAGGAATCGATCCTCGTGCCGTGTCTGTTGTCCTGGCCAGGGAAGATTGCCCCGGGCCAGGAATGCAATGAACTGGTCGACCACATCGACCTGTTCCAGACCGTACTTGATGCCGCCTGCGCGACGCCTCCTGCCGAGACAATCGAGGAGATAGATTCCCCGGGCAGCTCATACCTGCCGCTCATCAGCGGCGATGAAGAGGACTGGCGGGATGCATTCTTCGGTGAATACGGTAACGCGCGAGTCATCCGCACAAAGACTCACAAACTCATCAAGCGTTATATCGGGCCCAACGGGATCGACTACCCCGACGAACTGTACGACCTGATAAACGACCCCCGTGAAACCGGGAACATCATCGGTGAGGAAGCTGCACAGGATGTCGTGAAAGCCCTCGAGGAGCGACTTGAAAAGCATTTCAGCCGCTACGAAAAGTCGGAATGCTCCGGACTGAGACTCGATGAACAGCCGATCCCCAATTCCGCCGAGCCCTGGCGGAGGGAAGGTTGAGCCACGCTCCCTATCCATCGTTCTTGAGCGTCAAACCATGCCATCTTAGTTCCGCAGTTGGCCGTGGGATATCTCTGAATTTCGTTTTCAAAAAGCATCGGTCACTCCGGAAGTATTCCGCGAATACTACAACGAAACGAGGCTCCTTTCATTTTGCTGCCGGTGTCGAATCCGGAAACTTCAATTATCCTTTCCGCGCTCGATTCACAGCGCATTACTGACCCGTAAAGGTAGAAAATGAAGAACACTCTGATTGCCCTGTTTGCTCCGCTGTTCTTGCCACTTTATCTCCACGCGGAAGGCCATCGCGTCCTGGCGGCTGATTACTCCAAACGGCTGATTGGCATTGTTGCGCCCGACGGCACCTTTGAATGGAAGTACAAACTTCAGGGCGGCATCCACGATCTCGATCTGCTGCCTAATGGCAACATCATGCTCCAGTCCGGTATGCAGCGGGTGCAAGAGCTCGATCCAAAGTCCGGCAAGATTGTATGGGAGTATCACGCCAGGCCGCAGAAGGGCGAGCGCGTTGAGATTCATGCGCATCAACGTCTGCCTAACGGCGATACGATGATCGCGGAATCCGGCCGCGGGCGAATTATCGAGGTGAACAAGGACGGTAAGATCGCCAAAGAGTTCAAGATGAAGCTGAACCGTCCTCACCCGCATCGCGATACGCGGCTGGCCCGGAAGATCGACAACGGACACTACCTCGTCGCGCACGAAGGCGACGGTTTCGTCCGTGAGTACGGCAAGGATGGCAAGCTGGTCTGGGAATACGAAGTGCCCCTCTTCGGCAAAAAGAAAAAGGGCGGGCATGGTGTCGCTGCATTTGGCAATGCCGTTTTTGGCATTCTCAGATTGAAGAACGGAAACACCCTCATCGGGAGCGGCAATGGACACAGCGTCCTCGAAGTGACGAAGGACAAAAAGATCGTCTGGCAGATTCATCAGGACGACCTGCCGGGTATCCAGCTCGCGTGGGTCACCACTCTCCAGAAAATGCCTAACGGCAACATCATCATCGGCAACTGCCACGCGGGGCCGAACAACCCGCAGATTATTGAAGTTACTCGCGAAAAGAAGGTGGTGTGGACGTTTAAGGACTTCAAGAATTTTGGAAATTCGATGTCGAATTCGATGGTACTCGACGCGTCACCCAAAGACCCGTTCGCGAGCATATCCGTGTCTACTGAGGCGAAGCCTGTTGGTTTCAACCTGAAGCTCGACTTTGAGAAGAGCGGTGGCAAGATTCCGCACTCCAAAGCCCTCGAATACCTCAAAGGTAATGACATCTTCCTCTCTGGTGTCAAGCCCTCCGCATCGCACACATGGAAGGACAACATTGTCACCGCGTTGGCTGACGGCGCGGCAATCAAACACTCCAACGACCATTCCATCCGGCGCCACACCTGGTGGCCGAATACGGGTACCAAGGAGTGGGTGCAGTATGATTTCCCGGCAGCCGCGGTCGCGGGCGTCGACGTCTATTGGTTCGATGACACTGGCATCGGCTACTGCCGCATACCGAAGACTTGGCGCGTCGTCTACAAAAAGGGCGAAACCTGGGTGCCCGTCGAAACGGCTGCCACATACAGCAATTCCAGAGACACCTTCAATCGTGTCACGTTCAAGCCGATCAAGACTGCGTCGCTCCGGCTGGAGGTGCAGCTCCAGGACAAAGTCTCCGGCGGCATCCTTGAATGGCGAGTGATCAAGAGCCCGGCCGATCCTGCAATCGTGGCCACCCTCGGCCAGCTCCAGGCGGAGGTCTTGAAGACGACGCTGGCCGGCGCAACAGATACAGTCGTGAACTTGAGCGAGGAGCAGAAGACCGCTTATTTCGAAAAAGAGATTTATCCGATTCTCGAAAAGAACTGCTTCAAGTGTCACCGCAACGATCCGCACAACCTCAAGGCGCACCTCTGGCTCGGTAGCCGTGAAGGAATTCTCAAAGGCGGCGACGTCGGGCCGGTCGTCGACCTGCAGACGCCCGCCAACAGCTACATCCTCAAAATGATCAACTACGTGGACAAGATGCACCAGATGCCTCCGACGGGAAAACTCCCCGACGAGCTCATCATCAAGCTGACTCGCTGGCTGCACATGGGTGCGTCGTTCAAGAAGGAGCTCGAACGGTCGATGCCAAAAAGCGAGGTGGTCTCCACCACGCAGGTCAACGAGCACACCAGGAATTACTGGTGCTACAAAAAACTCGTGCGCCCGGAAGTGCCGAAAGTGAAGAAGGCCAGGTGGGTCACCAACGCGATCGATAATTTTATCCTTGCCAGACTCGAGGCGAACGGCCTCCAGCCCAACGGGCCGGCCGATAAAATAGCTCTCGTCCGCCGCGCCTATTATGACCTCATCGGCCTGCCGCCTTCGCCATCAGAAGTCGTTGCTTTCCTCAAAGACAATTCGCCTGACGCTTTTGAAAGGGCGGTCGACGACCTGCTCGAGCGTCCGCAATACGGCGAGAAATGGGGCCGCCACTGGCTCGACAATGTCCGTTACGCGGAGACGCACGGTTACGAGCGCGATTCAAAAAAACCGTTCGCCTGGCGCTACCGTGATTACGTGATCAAGTCGTTCAACGAGGGCAAGGGCTACGACCAGTTCATCATCGAACAGCTCGCGGGCGACGAGCTCGAGAACCCTTCAGCCAATGCCATCATCGCAACCGGCTATTACCGGCTCGGCATCTGGGACGACGAGCCGGTCGACCGCAAGCTGCAGAAATACGACGTGCTGGACGGCGTCGTCTCGACCACCGCACAGACCATGCTCGGCATGACCCTCGGCTGCGGCCGATGCCATGGCCACAAGAAAGACCCCATCCCGCAAAAGGACTACTATCGCTTCATCGCGTTCTTCCACGATGTGAGGGACATGAACAAGCAGAATCTGATTACCGTAAAGGACACCGGTAAGTCGAAAGAGCGTGAGAAGAAACTGGCCGCCAAGGCCGCACACGAAGAAAGGCTCTACGGCCAGATTTACAGGTTTCAGGAAGAGTTCAAAGCGGCCATAATCGATGACATCGAAATGGCCGGCATCGAGGTAACGCACCTTCCCGAATCCGACATGCTTAACCTGAGCTACAGGTTTTATCGGGACACCTTCGAGACGCTGCCGAAGAATTTCAGAGACTTGCGCCACGAAAACGAAGGCCGGATTGCGACCAACTATTTCTCCCTCGAGCCGGCTACCCGCAAGGAAGCCATCGGGCTCGTATTCGAAGGCAAGCTCCGTGTGCCCGCGGATGGCGAGTACACGTTCCACCTCGAAACGACCGAAGGCTCACGACTTATCATCGATGGCAAACAGATCGATGAAAAGGCGGCCAAAGGTACACACAAACGAGACGCGAAGGCGACGCTTAGAAAGGGGCTGTTGCCCATCAGGCTGGAGTTCTTTAATACCTACAAAAGGCCGGTGCTGAAGGTCGCCTGGTCGGGGCAGGACTTTCAGCGCAAGTCGCTCACCGATGACGCGGGCCCGTCGAAGCCTGAGGTGATCGTCGCCGATGCGAGGCGGCGGCCCAGGAAGAGCGACCTCTGGTGGTCGACCGAAAAGAAGCCCGCGGTCGACTGGATGCAGCCGAAGTTCAATCCGGCCGGATGGAAACAGTCGCACGGAGGCTTTGGAGCGAAGGGCACACCGGGCTCTATCGTGCGCACCAATTGGCGCAGCAAGAACATCTGGCTGCGCCGCCATTTCACGCTCACCAAATTGCCCGGCGCACTTGCGCTGGACATCCATCACGATGAAGACGCGGAGGTCTACATTAATGGTGTTCAGGTCGCGACCTTCAAGGCATATCGATCGAACTACACTCGGGCCAAACTCGACAGCCGTGCGGCGGCCGCGCTTAAGCTCGGCAAAAACGTCCTCGCCATCCACTGCCGCCAGACCGGCGGCGGGCAGTACATCGATGCCGGCCTGGTCTCCACAAGCGGCGCGGTAAATATCGCCTCGCTCATCAGAAAGCACGGCACTGATGTGATGGGAGCGGCCAAGACGAAACAGTACTTCAAATGGCAGACCGACCTCGATAAAAGCCTCAAGACGAACTTCGACGCGCCGGGCATCAAGGTCATGGCCGTGCAGGAAACCGGCGGCACTTCGAGAGTGCATGTCCTTCGGCGAGGCAATCCACACCTGGAAGGCGAGGAGGTGAAGCCGGGGTATCCCTCCGTGCTCGGCTTCCCCGATCCGGAATTGCCGAAAGAGAAGATCAATGGCTCGTCCGGCAAACGCACGGTCGTCGCAGAATGGATCACGAGTAAGGAGAACCCGCTCACTGCACGGGTGATGATGAACCGCGTCTGGCAGCACCACTTCGGCCGCGGCATCGTGCGCACTACGAGCGACTTCGGCCGGCTCGGTGAGCAGCCCACCCACGAGCAACTGCTCAACTGGCTCGCAGCGGAATTCATGGAACGCAACTGGAAGCTCAAGACGATGCACAAATTCATCATGCTCTCGAGTGCGTACCGCATGTCTTCAAAGATGGTGGCCGCGAGCTATGACAAAGACCCGCGCAACAATCTCTTCTGGCGCTACGACATGCGCCGCCTCACTGCAGAGGAAATGCGCGACTCCGTCCACACGGTCAACGGTTCGATCAACTTCAAGATGGGCGGCGAGAGTTTCTATTCCGCCATCCCAAAGGAAGTTCTGCACGGCGCTTCACGCCCCGGCGCGGCCTGGGGCAGATCTTCGCCACAGGAACAGGCCCGCCGCACGGTCTACAACTTCGTCAAACGCTCGGTCAGCGATCCTTTTCTCGCATCTCACGATTCCGCAGATACCGACCAGCCCTGTGCCGTTCGATTTGTCACCACCGTGCCGACCCAGTCGCTGATCATGCTCAACAGCGTGTTCATGAATAGCCAGGCCAAGGTCTTCGCCGAGCGGCTCAAGAAAGAGGTGGGACCCAGTCCCGATGGCCAGGTGAGACACGCATTCCGCCTCGCCTTCTCTCGCGAGCCTAATTCGAGCGAAATCACTCGCAGTGTCGAACTCATCAATGCTTTCAGAAGTGAAGACGGCCTAAGCCCGGATCAGGCCCTCGCGCAGTTCTGCCTGATGGCTCTGAATCTGAATGAGTTTGCGTACCTGGATTGACTGTAGAAATGTCAGATCTTGAGGTCACAATCTGTGACCTCAAGATCGTTAACTAGCTTATTACAAAAGGTTTAATCGGAGTCTTGAGGTCACAGATTGTGACCTCAAGATGGAATGACCCACCCGCAGGAAACTGGTCTGAGGTCACAGATTGTGACCTCAAAAACCCTAAGGCGTTCAGTGGTATACACTTGACTCCATCTTTGAGGTCACAGATTGTGATCTCAAACAGCGCCTGCTGGTCAGAGCCTGATCTTGAGATCACAGATTGTGATCTCAAGATCCTCAACTTGTTTAGTTTTAATCCCTTAGCAAACAACTTGAGATCACATTTTGTGATCTCAAGATTCAGCCCATGAGTTCAAAGTCGTTAATTCCGCACGAAGAAAAAGTCTCGCGCCAAAAAGAAGAGCCGGGCATAAACTGGTGTTGAGGGAAACACGTTGGATAGAATCCTCATTCCTCTTTTTCTGCTGGCCGCGCTGGTGGCTATTCTGGCATTCAAGAAAAGGCGAAAACAGATAACTGCGTCCGTCGTTTCTCTCGTTTTCTGCTGCCTTCTGATCGAGCTGTTCCTTCGCATCTTCAGCCCTCAGATCAATGAGAGCACTGGCTTGTTTGAGACCGACAAGATCCTGGGATGGCGTTTCATTCCGAGCACGACTGGTTCGATTGTTTATCAGGGAGAGGCCCGGCACTACATCAAGACGAACTCCCTCGGATTCAGAGATGACGAGCCCGAGCCCGGCAAGGACGTCATCATGGTGCTCGGGGATTCCTTCGTGGCGAACATCGCGGTCAAGCATGACGAGGTGTTTACCGAGGTCATGGAGCAAGAGCTGGAAAACGCTTCGGTGATGAATTTTGGAGTGAGCGGTTATGCCCAGACTCAGGAGTATCTGATCCTCGAACGCTTTGCGAAGCAGTTCCACCCGAAGCTCGTCTTCGTGGTGCTCTACGTCCGCAACGATTTTCTGGACAACATCGGCGGGTACTGGCTGTTCCCCCGTCCCAAGGCTTTCATCGATCCAAACGGCGAGGTGCAGATTCTGATCCCGATGGACGCGGAAGATCCCAAGAGACATTCGATGCCAATGCTCGAATTACATCGCCGAATGCACCTCTTCCATTTTGTGCAGAACAAGTGGAGCAACATCCGGAAAGGTATGAAAAAGCCATCCGGCGGTGTTCACAGACCGGCGCCGGGCACGCCTCCCGAGCTCTATCTCTGCAAACGGGAATTCGATGAGGCAACTGAGCTCATGTTCAAGACAACTGAAGCCCTGATCATGAAGATGGATCGCTTTGGCAAAGAGAGAAACCTGCCGGTTGTGTTCGTCATCGCACCCACCATTTACCAGGTGCGTCGAGAGCAGTGGAACAGCTACCTGAGAACCCTCGGACTCGACCGGAATGATTACGACCCCGCCCTGCCCGGAAAACGATTGATGAAGCTGGCCGAAAAAGAGGGACTGTCGATGCTGGATCTTCTCCCTTCGCTTGGAGCAAAAAGGGGGCAGGGAGAGGAACTTTACTTTTCAAACGAGCAGCACTGGAACAAGCACGGCAACGAAGTAGTGGCCAGGCTGCTCCTCGATTTTATGGATGCCCGCGAGTAAGCCCAGCCCATGGCCAAACGGCAGTGCAAGAATTAGCGCCATCGCTAACATTGCCTTCCATGCCTTGTCAGGCATCACACCACAAAGCTAAAGACCTCATGAACAAGAAGGATCAAACCCAAAACCAATTCTGCGGACGCACACGCCGCGAGTTTCTGTGGCAGGCAGGAGGCGGCTTTGGAGGGCTCGCCCTCTCCGGCATGCTGGATAGCGAATTCTTTGGCAGCCAGGCCATGGCCGCGGATGGTGTGACTCCACTGGTCAGCCCGCTCGCGGTGAAGAAGCCGCACTTCCATCCCAAGGCCAAGTCGGTCATCTTTCTGTTCATGTACGGCGGGCCGAGCCAGGTAGATACATTTGACCACAAACCGAAGCTCTATCCCCTCGACGGCAAAACTGTAAAGGTAAAGACATTCGGCCGCGGCGGTCGCAAAAGCCAGGGCCGCATCGTAGGCCCCAAGTGGCAGTTCCAGCGTTATGGCAAGTGCGGCAAGATGGTTTCAGACCTGTTCCCCAATCTTGCTACCTGCGCGGACGACATAGCATTCATTCATTCGATGTATGCGGAATCACCGATTCACGGCTCCGCGCTCCTTATGATGAATGCCGGACGAATTCTGAGCGGTCATCCCTGCATCGGATCCTGGGTGACCTACGGGCTCGGAAGTGAAAATCAGAATCTGCCCGGCTTCGTCGTCATGCTCGATCCGAAAGGCGGGCCGATCAGCGGCGCGAAGAACTGGTCAAGTGGATACATGCCGGCCGCGTACCAGGGCGTCACGATTCGTTCGCAGGGCACGCCCATCCTCGACCTCAATCCGCAACAGGGAGTAACGCGGAAAATGCAGCGCCGCCTGCTCGACCAATTGAACGAGTTCAATCGCGAACACTCCGAACAGCGGCCCGGAAACAGTGACCTCCAGGCTCGCATCGCCAGCTACGAGCTCGCCTATAACATGCAGAAGCACGCGCCGGAAGCCGTCGACCTCAACGCCGAAGCGGAATCCACCCGTGAGATGTACGGCCTCAATAACAACACCACCCAGGACTTCGGCCGCAAATGCCTGCTGGCCCGCCGGCTCGTCGAACGGGGCGTCCGCTTCGTGCAGATCTACTCCGGCGGAGGCCATAACGACGACAACTGGGACGCGCATCGGGACATGAAGTTCAATCACACGCGCCACGCCGGCCGCACGGACAAACCAGTCGCCGCGCTGCTCAAAGATCTCAAACAGCGCGGGCTGCTCGAAGAGACCATCGTCATCTGGGGCGGCGAATTCGGGCGCCAGCCAACCGCGGAATATGCCAAGGGCACCGGCCGAGATCACAACTCTTACGGCTTTACCATGTGGATGTCCGGCGGGGGAATCAAGGGCGGCGTAAGCCACGGCAAGACGGATGAGCTCGGCGCGCACGCAGTCGAGAACCGGCTGCACGTCAAAAACCTGCACGCGACCGTGCTCCAGCAGATGGGTCTCGATCCGAATCGTCTTTCATTCTTCTTCAACGGTCTCGACCAGAAGCTGGTTGGCGTCGAAGCAGTTGAGCCGATTCACCAGATCATTTAGCCGCTGTGGAATCATCACCCGATCCCCAGGCTGAAAGCGAAGGGGATGAGCCGTCGCCTCCGCCATCCAATCTGCGCAAAGCGATGGCCGGTGCCGCCTGTGCACTGGCCATTCTCTATCTCGCCGAAGTGATCTGCGGGCTGATTCTGGCGGAGGAAAAAATCAATTTGCCCGGCAAACAGGATGGGCTGTATCGGATTATCGTTGCCGGGGGATCGACTGTGGCAGGCGAGCCAATCCTGGAGTTTGGTTTCGTTCGGCAATTGGGGGCCTTGCTGAATCAACAGGAAATTTCGCAGCCCTTCGAGATCGTAAACCTCGGCGTGCCAGCAAAAGACTCCAACTACTCACTGAAAGTAGTAAAGGAAACGGCGAACGACGACCCGGACCTCTACATCATCTATTCGGCACAGAACGAATTCCTCGGCCCGCGAGGCCATCGCCGAAAGCTCGTGAACAGAGTTCAAAGCCTGGCACTGGTCCGCATGGCACAACACGCGCTGGGCAGAAAGAAAGAGGATGCCCACACCGAATGGCCGCTGCGGGTCAGCCCCTTCCCGAGGGACGCCGATTGGTTCAAAGAGAGAATCGAAATCTTCAAAGCGAACTATGATGAAATGGCGGATGCCGCTTCCCAAAACGGCACGCCGATTTTTTTCTGTACCGCTGTCTCCAATCTTGCCGACTGGCCCCCGCTGTATCGCCTCAACATTCCATCGCAGGCAGACGGCGCTTACGACGATGAGATCAGGGCCATTCAGCATTCTTTGGATTCAGGCGACACCGGGGCGGCCACATCGCAACTTGAAGCAGCTCGAAAGAGATTCAAGAACGAAGCCATGTTGAGCTTTCTCAGTGGGCAGCTCAGCAGGCAGACGGGGAACCACGAAAAGGCTC
>Ga0187827_10004577_pt1 | contig 16936 bp, 10 predicted proteins | sample ETNtaG_39_FD_167969 | JGI IMG/M metagenome (GOLD analysis project Ga0187827, IMG submission 167969) | Marine microbial and viral communities from oxygen minimum zone, Eastern Pacific Ocean - ETNP2014_SV_150_PacBio MetaG (Illumina Assembly) | ecosystem: Environmental > Aquatic > Marine > Hypoxic...
CCATGGGCTGGGGTTGTCGGATTGATCAATGACGGATTCAATACGAATGAAGTCAGGAGTCCGTGAACTCAGATCAGGCATCAGACTCGTGTTGAAAGACACTCCTGCATTATCGAAATATTCTGCTAGTAATCCATTTGTTTCACTTGCTGAAGAAGCCGTACATATGCCTCTGGTGAGAACACCCTCCAACGCACCATTTCCATTTCGTTTCACAGCGGTCTGCCGATTCCAATCAAAAGTCTCGCCATCGTTGGTTGGAGGGTCCATGCTGGACCAATATCTAGAACCGGAATCCCAAGATGAGTCGGCGGTATCAAATCCTGCATTAGGCAGGAAATTCCCATTCCAGGTGCCATCATTGGAGCCCCATGAGGCGTATGCGATGACATTGCTGATATTGGTTAGAAAAGTGCTGTTTTGGTTGAAATTCACTGGCAGGTCCATCGTTCCATTCAGTGTTGCATTCGCTGCGTATAAGTCGTCATTCCAGAATTTGTATCCCGAATCGTTGCGATTGGCTGCCAAATCAAGAACGAACTCCCCCCGATTGCCTAGAGATGAATTTGCTTTGTCAATCAGTCCTAACGCGGTTTCCACGGTATATCCGGTCAGACGGGTAACGAGATAGAAGCCATGCTTCGCCTTCGTGAATGATTCATATCCATCACCATAAAATGGGCCATAGGAATGTTGTGTCCACCAGTCTTTGTCCACTTCTGACTCAAGGTCGCCTTCAATCAAAGCAATTTCATTGTCAAACGACACCTTGTTGTTTCCACCATTGACTCGTAAGGGTACTCCCTTAGTGGTCACGAGATAATTGATCTCGTTCTTACGATGGCTGCTTTCATTCACCCATTCCCTGAATGGTTCTACGAAATATGTATTGAACTGGTCTCGATTGATGGTTTCCCCCGTGGGCGTGCTTCCATTGTCGAATAGGAGGACATTCTCCATGCTGATATTACGTGCGGTCACAAATGCCCAACCGATGGTCCTGCTGGCTTCACTCTCATTGTTGATCAGAACCGCTACATCGCTGTAATCCATGTATGAAGCCTGAGTGAATCCTCCGGAGACAGCAATATCGTTGAAGGGAGTCTCATTCCAAACATCTCTCCCAGCACTGCTGAATCCAGTGAATGGGTCAAATCCAGATTCTCCCAGTGCTTCCACAAGTGGTTGTGTGGGAATGACTTGGGCCCAACTACAAAGAAGAAGCATTGGAAGGGTTATGAAGATGCCAATAGCGTCGCGCACCCCATTCACCTAATTGTCTCCGGAGAACCAATCATCCATGATGGCTTCGGATATCGGTTCGTTGGATTTCATTGATTTCCTACCCTATGCTCATGTGTGAGAGAGAGGTCTTTAGCGATGGGGATAAGTAGCCCAAGCCTCCTTCCGCAGAACGATGGTTGAGTTGTACATGGCCAGAACCTGCCGATATGGCAAGTTGAGGGTGATTGGAGGGGAGCTCCACCAGCAGAATGGTGACGTTTTGATTACGGCAGCAAATAATCGCCTTTCTGGAAGGGAAGGGCTTGATGCTTTGGTCCATCAAGCCGCTGGAGATGATCTGCGTCAGAAGTGTAGGGATATCTCGGTCATCCAGCGGACAAAGAATCTGCCACCATGTCCTGTCACGACCTGCATCACCACTGAACCATATGAGTTGAAGGAGCAGTTCAAGCATATCGTTCACATGGTTGGTCCAGATTGTCGACGTCCCAATCAGGATGAAGCACGCCGTGAACTGATTCGTGAAGCATATGCTTCCCTGTTTGTGGAATTGAAAGGACTGAAGAAAGTCAAGACCATTGTTGCACCACCAATCTCCATGGGAGTCTTCGCTTATCCTCATAGAGAGGGTGCGCGAATGACACTCGAGATACTTCTTGATTGGCTTGATAATGATGAAAAGGCCAAGATAGATGAATACACCATCATCGTCAAAGAGAAGAATTTCATCAACAACATGAGAACGGTTTATCGAGAGACCGAAGATACTCTTCCGGGTAGAGATACCACCAATGAGTAGTCATCACATCGGTGCATCTGAAGCCTATATTTTCATTCTGCGTCTACAGTCTCGCTGTGAAGGTCGACTAAATCCTCTAGTAGAGTTGGTCTGCGCAATTCGTCGTTCCTACAAAGCAGTGCCAAGAACATGTGTAGTGGCATTCCTTGCTCCCAATCGAGGAATGGCCTTCCAGAACGAGCACGAGGCAAAGGCGGGATTCTTCTTTGGAGCATACGTAATCTACCCTTCAATGAAGTTGTCTCTACTCTGAAAATACGCCACGAATCACCTCTTACTCCTTTGAGTCTATGCGCGTACAATGGCATCAAGCCACAGCGTTCACCTTCATTTCGCATCGATTCATGCTGATCCCAAGTGCGGCCTGAAAGGTACATCTTCCTCTGCTTGTTTGCTTTGACTTCAATTGGGAAACATAAGTCTCCACGCAATGCTAACAGGTCTCCACTGCCTTCCATTCCACTACCTGCTGCTCTGACCACCAGAAAGGGCCTCTGGATGACCTGCATCGCTTTGGCTGTTTGAACTGTATCACAAGAGCGTGTAACAGCTCTCACGCCATCTTCACTACCTGCTAGAACGGCTCTTAGTTCCCGCTCGTATGAGCTTGCCATCAGGCTACATCGATTGGCAACAGAATATGAGGATGATGGGCGGATAATGTGAATACGGTCGATTTTGGCGGTGAAGATTGAAATGCCGTCAGCAGAAGGATGTAACGTGGAACCTCTAATTGTGAGGACCGCCGACTTCCGTTTGGCGTATCGTTTGTGTGAGGAACTACGTCGTCGTAAGATTAGATTCGAATTGTTTGCTGAGGGACAACGACTACCAAACAGTCGTAGTATTTGGGTGGGGACTCCTGAGGAGGTATCCATAGCCAGAGAAGGCAGAGGCATCGGAGTTGCAGTGGAACAGGTTGAACTTGGAGTTGAAAGAGCGAGGCAGTTGGCATTGGGACTTACCGCCACCAGGATGTTGTCTTTTGGAGTAGACCCAGGCCCTCGACCGGGTCTAGCTTGGTACGCTGATTCGGTGCTGATCGGGACGGCCCAACTGGAAAAGATCGATGATGTAGCCGAACATATCGTTGCGATTGCAGCAGTACTTGAACATGATAGATTAGTGGTCCGGATAGGGGATGGAGTACCTACGATGCGAAACAGGATCATCAATTGTTGTCTGACGAGGAATCTTCCAGTGCAGGTCGTCGATGAGCGAAAGACATCTCGAGGAATCAGGCGACATGCTCACCACGCTGCAGCCATCCGTATTGCGCGATTGAGTGGAAACCCTGTTTTGAAACGAATGCCGGTCAATCCAACTGAGGGAGAATTACGTGAAGTCCAGAGGCGAAGTCGAAAACAGAGCGAAGGCAGACTCACAATTTCCAGTGACCTAGCCAAAGCAGTTGCAGTGGGCCGCTTGTCAATGTCTGAGGCTATCGAACGGCAACGATTGAAGAATCGAAGTTAGAATGAACGATTGTACGTTCTCATTCCCACAATCTCTAACCAGTTCACAGGAAGTATGGAATCAGGATTGAGAACAACAACATGAATAAAATTGCAAGGCTACTGTAGGCTGTTGCTTTGCCTGCAGCATGTTCAATCTTCATCGGATGCCACCCCCCCCACAGTTTCAATCGTTCCCCAATACGGCTGAGTCGCGATAATCCATCATGGACCATGTCTCGGAACATATGTCCACCATCGAAAGGAACCATGGGAATCAGATTGGTGAAGCCGAGAAGTATGTTCACCCATACCAACCAGAACATCAGATTGACCAAGAAGAGTAGGGTGCTGGTTCCCAATGCCCCATCAGAGCTTAGTTTCGCTTCTTCCATTGGATGGATGGAGACGCCGCTGTATTCAAACGGGGTTATGAGTACTGTCAAGAGGTGGAATGGCGAGTATAGAATTCTGGAGAATATATTTCCATTCCAATCCGGATCAAAGGGTCCTGCCAATCTATCGATTCCATTGGTCGCTTCACCCAATCCTACAACGCCAAGAAATGCAGATTCAGGTTCGATTCCTCCTGCTTCAAGTTCATCTTCACTCCAGCCCAGTTCAATATAGTGCTGGTATTTGTCTCCCATGGTGACATTGAGCGTCTCTTCTTCTCCACTCTCTGCACGTTTGATGACCATCGACACATTCTGTTCTGGAGAAAACGCCTCCATCGCTTCAGAGAATGCATTCAGAGTAGGTGTTGAAGTGCCGTTCAATGAGAGTATTGAGTCAAATGGCTGTAAGCCTGCATCATCGGCACCGGATTCTGATACCATGGATTGCGGATGTACGCCCGCTATGGCTGGACTGAATTGAGTTGCAATCGCACCAAGCATGAGCAAGCAGAAGAAGGCTGCAAAGATGTTGGTTGCAGGTCCAGCAGCGAACAGTCTCTGTCTTTCTTTGCTTGGCGCCTTCATCAGTTCGTCAGCCTGCGGTTCTGCAAAAGCACCGAGCGGAAGGGGGCCGAGTAACAGTAGTCCAAATGAACGAACCCTCATCCCATGAGCGCGTGCCTGTAACCCATGTCCATATTCATGGATGACTAGACTGATGATGAATGCTAATGCCCCCCACCCGAGGGGAATGACGGGGTTCAATCCAGGAATAGCCACCAATTCAGAAGCCTTGGGAGGTTCTTTTGGTGGTGAGATGATTGCAATGACGAAGGTAAGCAATACCAGAATGAGAACAAGAAACATCGCACCTCTACAAACCCAAAGCGACAATTCACCATATGCTCTCCACGCAGATTTTGGTCTGGCCAGATTATCAAGAGCCTTCCTCCCTTTCTGGGTTCTTATCATCAAGATGAACCCTAGTGCTCTACTGGCGTTCCAACGATCCAATGTTCCATTGTTCTCCCAATGTTTCAGCATTATGACCCAAACTATGAGGGCGAGGATGAGAATCTTCCCATCCAACCAAGGGATGTTCATCCAGTCATTGGCCATGTTTGGACCTCTGTGAACGGATACTTGAAGGTGATGCTGGATGAGTCATTGATTTCAGTAATCATCATCTTCCCAATCATCATCATCATCATCTTCATCCATATCCTCATAGTCGTCATCTTCGTAATAATCATCGTCAAGCATTGATGAACCGCGTTCCAATGCGGTACGTCGACTGATTGTGAATGCAGTCATGACGACTATGACTCCGACTCCTGCGAATACCCAACCCAGGGGTTGTTCTCTGACATTGTCAACCCACCCGAAGTATGAGACATATACAACTTCAACACTGTGTTCAGCGCTGTTGTCATCTTCGTTCACCTCTATGACCACGTTCTCTGGGTCAACAACCGCTCTTATCCTGTCAACTCCAGCCTCAGCCTCCCAGATTACAATCAGTTCGACAGATTGCCCAGGTTCTAGTGAGTTGATCGACTTGCTATCAAATGGCTTATTCGAGTCACCAGCATAGAAAGCAACCGAGAATGGAGTACTTGATTCACCTCCATTGTTGATTACTTCGACCTTGACCTCAACATTTGAACCCGGACTGATATGGTCATCATCGAGAGTGATACTGGTCAATTTCAAATCCGCTACTTCCGCTCCAAGATATACCCATCCTAATTCGTGGTCATCATCGATACTGACCAGTTCCTGAATAGGGTTAGAAGGGCTATTTCCGACTTCAAGGAATGGATTGCCTGCGGCATCGTAACCGGTTATCCAGAATCCAACGATATCTCCCATTCGAGCATCTATTCTACCGCCATCTGTCAAGTCTACAGAACCTGTCCAAAGTATATCTTGCCCATCCTGTTGCATTCCGAGTTCAGAGGAGCCGGAACCGATAGTCACAGTATTCAGATGATCTCGCATGATCCAATTGATGAGTTGTTCACTCCCGGTCAGGTCATAATCTTCCCAGCCTTTGAATTCTACTTCGATGTTTGATAGGTCAGTCTTTGGACTGATGTCAATGATATTCACTGGAAATACTCTGGTCGTGACCCGTGGTGGAGAATGATCTACATCTATCCGTAGTGTTGTAGAGACACTGGTCCCAGTCATATCTTCGCCTCTTCCTGGAATCCCAGAGATGGAAATCAAGCAGGTGCGAGTTGATGAACTTGCAAGAGAAGTTGCATGGTCTAGGGGCACTTCTATGGAATATTCACCATTCTCTCCAAGGCTGCCATCGCTCCAAGCACTCTCTCCATCGAAGACATCTACTTGTACTCCAACGTTTCTTGGAGCGGCTACATTGGAGCCTTCGTAGACGATACGTCCCTCGAAACTCAGACGGTCGTCGGAGCGTACTCTACTGCCATCTGCAATAGGACCAGTGCGTGGTTCATTGATGTCCATCACTTTGAAATCAGTAGGCGAGAGAACCAAATCATTCTCAACTCTGAAACTGTTGTCGCTGAATTCGTGTTTGGTCGGTTCATCGTTTCCTCTTTCCTTGTAGATCAAAGCCAAGTCTCCCCAATCCTCATCTGGCCAATCCCATGTGAATTGGAAGTTGAAGGTAACATGAATCCAAGGTAATCCAGAAGCATTGGTCTGTAGGATGACATCACTTGATGAATCTAGAATTATGTATTTGCTGTTGGACCACCAACTATTGTTGACTCCACTATATGCTATCACTTGTTGGTCCTTGGTGGAATCAGGTCCTTCAAAGTCAAAGACCAAGGCGATTTCTTCGAAATCAATCACAGTATTGGCATCTACCAGACCTAGAACAATGGTTTGATCTTGCCCAGCGAACACGGGCATATCATCCCAATGTCCAACCCAGTTCAGGCCGGTGAATATTGCGTCAGAATCTTTTCGAGTAAGGAAACTTGCAGTATCGGCTCCAAAACCAAATCCATGATGCATAGTGACGGTCTCATCACCGATTAACACATCTTCACCCAGTATATTTCCTGCAGGGTCGCTACCCTCCACGAAGTATGAGACACGTCCCATATTCGGATTTCGTGAGTCATCTATTGTGGTCCTATACCACTTTACATCTGCATTTGTGGTGTTGTACATCACTTTGCTGACATATTCATCATCATCTGGAAGCCCATTGCGATTATCATCATGGTCTGCTTCGACCCAATACCAAAGAGCCAATTCCTGTGGGCTACCCACTGCGTCTCTTACTTCTATCTGAATCAGATGCTCATCATCAGCCGCCTCGTAGTCGCCTTCTTCAGGTATGGATGAGACGAAACGCGGTGCAGTTGCATCGATTTTGAAGGTACGTCTCCAACTATCATTCAACGGTAATACAAGAGTTGCATCCCTCTCATTATAGGTCTGGACCTCGAATTGTACACCATCCTCAATATCTAGATTCGGCATTTCCACGCTGATGTAGAATGTTCCGTTGTGATTTGAGGTGTCTCGCCACGCAGCATCGACGTATCCGTTGCGAGAGATTCGCATATCGAAGGCATTGTCCTTAGGGGTATCTTCAGTTCCATGGAACCACATTTGTCCTTGGAAGTGTAGTTCTTCACCAGCAGCAACCCACATGTTGTTGGGAACATCATCCCAAGTCGCAGCCCCTTCGTTATCTCTTACCATCATCCAACCAAGGCCAAATGATTGGTTGACTATCAGCGCATGATCTGGAGGTGGAGACCAATCCAATGACACTGGTTCATGGTCCTCATCATCCACGCAATTCGTTCTGAAACGCACATTGTTCTGTTCTGGCATGTTCGCTGTGACCTTGAACTTCCATTCAATCTCAAGGATTCCATTGTTCTCGGTCCACGTTGATGTTGGGTCGACACTTATCCAAGATTCAGGATCATTTTCAGTTGGCGCAGCGTCACCGTACATCCAGGTAAGAGTTGGAGCGGAACCTGAAGGGGTTGCCAAGAATCTGAGACTTGCTTCATTGATTCTTCCTGCGTCTTCACCTATCACGTGTCTAGTGGTCACGGAATATCCCTTGTTGCGTTCATGCAAGATTTCTGAAGCGTTGGCGATAATCTCCAAGTTCACTGTCTGCATGATGTAATTGATAGTAAAACTATCAATGGCTAGAATTCCAGCCGCCGCAGAAGAAATATCGACAGGAATCGAAACCGTCCCAGAGCCACTATTCGGAATCAGATTATTGAAAGCCAATACTAACGCATTACCACTGGCAGTGGTCGTACCAAGGAAAGTTCCAACTCTGCTCCATTCGTCGCTACCATCTGAGCCGATATCGAGAGCGGCGTTCTGTGGAGCATTGGTGAAGAATGTGATGTTGACATCATTCAGTGTAGGTGTAGCAGAATTGCTTGAACCCGCGTACAGGTAGACATAGACATAAACATATGATGTAGTTGAGGCAAGATTCTTGGTCATCCCATTCTGTGCTGATGACCATGTGGTGGTTGAGGATGTCTGGACCCGTATCTCCAACGACGAACCGCTGGGGGTGGTTGCATTCCAGTGAACTTGAGCTGCAACAGGATTCAGAGTATTGTAATTCGACCTGATGTAGAAATAACCGTTGCTGACGTAGGAAATGGTGTATCCCATCACCACGAAGTCAAGAATAGGGGTCTCAGTCGCAGTTCCGTTCAGATATGCTCGCCATTTCAGTTGATTTCCAGCATTGGCGAAGGTAGCGGACCCAGCCGGAGATATCTTCTTCCAAGTAGTTCCACCATCAACGCTCACTTCGTATTCAATGGATGTATTATCAGGTATCCATCCTACTCCAGCCTCAAGGTCAATTTCAGTGATGGAACGCGACAATGTAGTAGTTGCACCAGTCGTCACACTTGATGAGGATGTAGCACTCTTCAGATCGTATGGGGAGCCAGAACCACTGAACAGGATGTCTCTGGAGTGGCTGCCGCAATATGTGGAATAGAAGCAAGTGTATGCCAGTGTTCCATCACCAATATCTGAAAGACCATAATGTCCACGGTTGTTGAGTTTCTGAGAGCCAAGTCGTTCAGTCCACATCCCATCGTAATGGAAGTGGTGATGGGTGGAGTAAGAAGATTGGTAGGTGTTCACGGTGACCCTTGGTTCGTTGACATGCAATCCCGATGGAGTGCCAATAAAATCGGTATTGGGTCCGAGCAGATATGTGCCGTTGATAGATGAAGGATTAGCCTTGTTGACCTCCCAGAGATAGTGATTATAATTCGGGAATTGCCCTTGATAGATGTATAACCACATCTTGCCTGTGGTCTCATCGATATCGACGCCAGCAGGCATGTTTGGAGAAGATACTAACCATTGTTGTTGGCAGTTCCAAGAACTGCTGGTAGCAGTCTTACTGACAGTCCATTTCAGGATGGCACGGTAGCTGTATGATACAGTCCAGATTGTATTGTTGCCATCTTTCGCCATATCATGGGTATATCTCAGATAGGCGGTGTTGCAGGTTCCATAATTGATGGTGACCTGTCCGATATATGCCCCAGTCGTTGCATTCCAACGATAGATGTTCTGGAAATAGTTGGTAGAAGATGCAGTAGCCATCAGAACGTGGTATTCATCCCCCACCTTGACCACACTTCCAGGGTATGACCATGAACCACTGCTCAGAGCATCGCTGGATGGGGTTGAAGATGCTCCAATGAAGCCTTGATCGCCATTAGCGATGAATTCTCCAGTGGTATTCTGAAGACCGGTGGTACTGGTGATCTGAGATGATGAAGACAGGTCAGCAGTGGTTGCTGAAGGTTGTCCCTGTAGTTGTACAGCATCATTGTCCACATCGAGATTGGAACGGTATCCATATGCCATACCGGGGGGGGTTCCGGACCACGAACTGGAACCAACTCCGCCGAAATCATTGTCGCTGGTCAGATTACTCCATTGTGAAGTGGAGGGGGCTCCTCTTAGATTGAACTCAGCACTTGTCACTTCGGCCCCGTATGGGATGTTGATAATCCCCGCTGAACCATTTCCTTGACCCTGAAATGTGTGTTCATAGGAGGTTGTTCCTCCGGCGAATTGGTTTTCAGTCACTGCGCCAGTGGCCATTGGTGCCATCGAAGATAATAGAAATAGAATCATCAAACCCAAAGCGCGCCGCATAGGTACCCCAATCTCCTCTCACCGTCAACGGCATTTGAATCATCCCCTGTAAGGACACCACCCCTATGGGGTGGATTTTATGGAGATAATGTAAGCATGGCGTACAATCCTTGATGAATGCAAGCATCCTGTGGGAATTGGGAGGAGTTGTGTTGGCAGGCCGTGCATCGAAGAAGGGAGGATTTCTCAAAAGTTGGTGGAAGAGCAAGCAGGACATGCATTTGCGAATTCTTTCAACCGTTTTTCTCAGTTGTATTGCCATCATGATATCATCACTCCTTCAATTGGTTCTGCTAAGGGGTTCTGGAACCTGGGATGATTACACCACGTTATCTTGGGTTCTGTTGATTCTTGCCAGCCTTGTTGCAATTTGGGTCGGCCCCGAATTCGTTCATTATGTTGGCCAATTCAATCTATTGAATGAAGTGCTTGATACCACTGCACGTTCGGAAGTCAGTAGACGTAGGTCTGAGGCTGAGACAGCAGCAGCCCTTCTTGGAACGCAGCATGTCGAACGCCTGAATGAACATCTGGTAGAAGTAGGTCTCAAGCGTGCCAAGAAACGTGCATGAGGAGGAAGGCCGATGCGCTGGACCCTGTTTCGTGAGATGATTCTTGCAGTCAGTATGATTTCTCTGATAATCCTCTCTCTTTGGGCCATCACCGGTCAGATGCCGCCATTGGTGGTAGTGGAGTCAGATTCCATGGTGCATGATGCCGAATCTGGAGAAGTAGGTTCTATTGATGCTGGCGACCTTGTTCTGGTTCATTCTCCAAGTACTTCTGACGTAGTCACTTATGCTGAAGCCACTGAACCCTTCAACACACACTATGGATACAGTAGCCATGGGTTGGAAGGAGACGTGATCATTTATTCCAAGAATGGAAAATCAGGAACTCCAATTATCCATCGTGCGATTATGGAAGCGGTGCCATCGTTAACTTCCGCTGCTTCTGCAAACAGTACCTGCGAGGGTGAAGGCGTCTATGATTCCAATTTAGATATCTGTGTTCATTCATGGGATGTTCCGGGAACTGGATTGAAGAATGTGACCAGCATTGATTGGGAATTCAATGGTTCACTGACTGGATTTTATGATTGCAAACGGAATGTCGCATTCAATCATGGAGAAATCGGCCTAGCAGGTCACTTGAAGATTGAGTCTTGGAAACCGACGTCTGCAGGATTCCTTACTCTTGGAGACAACAATAAATGTTCTGTGGATCAAGGATGGTCTCCCTCCAATGGAGGTGTTCAAGGTGCCAGTGGATTGTATGACTTGGATGGCTGGATTGTAGGCCCGGTCGCTAATTCTCATCTGGTTGGAATCGCTGGAGCAGAGATTCCTTGGCTTGGCACAGTAAAACTCTTGTTTGCTGGTGGAGATTCTCCCGGTACTGCCCAGGTCCCTGATGCGACATGGGGTTGGTTATTCCTGAGTATTGCAGTGGTTTTGGCGGCACCGGTCGCTCTCGAACCACTGCTCAATCGAATCATCAGGAATTCTCCTGAATTCAAGGAATTAATAATGGAGAAGCAACAGGTCGAGTATGTTGATTGATTCATTCATCAGCAACTGAACCAGCGAGAGAATTCTCCGAGTCACCCAGTTTGGAATCAATCTGTTCATAAGTTTCAATCAATTTCTCGACACTGGCTTGATCAAGCATTCTTGAGACAGCGTCTCGTTGTCGTTTCACCGCCTTTAGACGTTTGAAACGGTCTCTCTCTCTATCTGGTTCAACGCGCATACCCATCAACCATTCCTCAAGCATCGAAGATAGTGCATCTGGGGCCTTCAACATCGCAGATAGAGTGATGTGCTGGCGTCTGAATCTCACCTTGATGGAGCCGTCGGCAAGACGATTGGCCTGCACTGAACCAGGACTCCATTCATTGATTCTGATAATGACCTGTCGTTCAGTTGAGAAATCTCCCGTATCATTCCCTACCAAACGGGCAACTGCAACCATGTTTGAATATTTCAAAAGCACTTCATGTCTTTGGTCTATACTGGACCAAGGAAAGATATCCACTGGTGCTTCACCCCAAGCACGCATCGACCAATCATCGATGGCATCCTCATCGATATCCGGCTCCATGTCAAGTGGCGTGACATTGAGACTTTTCATTCATCCGATTGCTGATTCTGTAATCGGTGGACTCAAGAATGAGGGGTGTAGGAGTTCCATGTTGGAGGGGGTCGCGCGTCACATCAATCAGATTTCGGACTTTCCTCCAAGGCTTTGGAAGGTGCACTGAAAGCACTCGATTGGAAGCCTACGCCAGTTCAAAGAATGGCCATTGGACCGCTACGAGAGGGATTTGACAGACTGGTGGTTGCCCCTACTGGCTCAGGTAAGACCATGGCCGCAGTGCTGCCTTTACTGGACCGCGCCATAAAGCAAGAGTGGGAGGGATTGTCCATTCTGTACATCACTCCTTTGCGGGCCTTGAACAGAGATGTTGATCGTCGAATCCATGAGATTGCAAGCAAGGCTGGAAAGAAAGTTGGACTACGCCATGGAGATACTTCGCAGAGTGAGAGACAGAAACAGGTTCGTAATCCTCCCAATCTGTTGGTCACAACTCCTGAAACTTTTCAGATCATGTTCTCAGGTAGCCGCCTTCTTGAGATGTTGGCTGGAGTAAGGGCGGTAATTATCGATGAGGTTCACGACCTTGCTGCCAATGAAAGGGGCTGGCAACTCAGTCTTGGCCTCGCACGCTTGGAGGCATTGACTGGAGAAAGAGTTCAGCGAATCGGGTTATCGGCAACGGTTGGGAATCCAAAAGAGGTGGCGGAGTGGCTGTCACCTCAGGCTGAACCGATTCAGGTCGAAGGGATGAGATCGACCGAGATAGTTGTCGAGGCTGCCAGCACATTGCCTTCAGATGAAGCAGCAGGATTCGAACTTGGGCTTTCGGCAAGAGCATATGCCTCCTTGCGGATATTGGGTCGTGGAATCTCTGAGAAAGCACCATGCTTGATTTTCGTGAATTCACGGAATGCTGCTGAAACCATTGCTCAGAGAATGGAGTTGATATGTCCAGAGTTGCGGATAGGTGTGCATCATGGAAGTCTTGCTGCTGCAACCAGACAACAGATGGAAGACGATTTACGAAATAGGGAGCTGGATGGGCTTGTTTGTACCAGCAGCCTAGAACTCGGTATTGATGTTGGTAGTATAGCGTACGTGATACAGATTCGCAGCCCGCTTTCAGTGGATCGGATGCTACAGCGTGTCGGTCGTGCAGAACATCATATCGATGGGGTTGGCCGTGGAAAGGTGATATCGTGGGAGGCTGATGACATTTCAGAATCCGCAGTTATCGCAAGAAGGGCACATAGTGGCATGATCGAGGCGGTGGAATGGAGGGAGCGCCCCCTCTCTGTCGTGGCGAATCAATTGGTCCAGATGGCCAGATGTCAAGGAGCAGTGCCACTCGATGAAGCAACTGCAATCATCTCCAAGGCCCCTCAGTTCTCCGGTTGGACAAGGACGGACACTCTAGAAGTGATTCGGGTATTGGAAGATAATTGGTTATTGCATTTAGCAGAGATTCCAAAGGAGAATCCATGGTGGTCTTGGCCCAAGAGAGTCTGGGCAGAATCTCGTCAGAAATGCAGTATGTCAACCCCTGAGGAACGCCCAACTCCTGCTGAAGGAGAAGATGGACCTCCAGCAGGTTTTGAGGAATTGGTGATGCCGATTCCACAACGATTCGAAAAGGGATGGTTCTCATCTGCAGGCAGGACATGGAAATATGCGAGAAATCACCTTTCCATGATTCCTGATAATCAATCCTATCGGGTCAGAGATGCTGTTACTCGCCGTTCATTGGGTTCAGTTGACGAGGCGTTCGTATTGTCCTTGGATTCTGGTGGTGATGATGAAGATGGACAACGAAGGAGGTTCGTGATGGCTGGTAGAACATGGCAGGTCATTGATGCTGACCCTGAAAAGGAGGAATTGCTGGTCACTCCGGTCAACGATCAGGGTACTGCACCAGTATGGTCGGGAGAACTACCTCCTACTCCAGCAAATGTAGCCCGGGAGATGGGGCGTTTGCGGCATCTGTTGGCAGTAGACGTTGGTGCTCAGATGCTTGAACAGCAAGATTCAGACCAATACGCTCTGCTTTGTGATGAAGAACTGAAAATCACGGATTATCCATTTGATTCAGAAGCGAAAGCAATGTTGTTTGAAAGTGTGCTTTCACACCTTGACAGTTCCGGGAGTCTACCCACCGATCGTTGTATTACAATCGAATCACGAGATGAGGCGTTGGTGGTCAATTCATGTCAGGGCAGTCGAATCAATGAGGCTTTAGCACATCTATTGCAAGCAATGGCTTCGACTCGTTCTGGACGGATGGGGCGGATTATGGTTGAGGCTACCAGAATAACTTTGCAGATGGGTGGAATCTCTGCCGAGGATGTCGTTCAATGGTTGAATGAAACTCCACCAGAAGCCATTGAAGGGATATTGTCGGTCACCTTGCCGAATTCACGACAGGTACGTTGGCGTTTCGCTGAAGTTGCGAAGGTGTTCGGAGTCTTACGCAAGGGAGTAGACCCTCGCCGCATCAATCTTCGAGCATTATTGAGAAGATACAGGGGGACGGCAGTGATGCATGAAGTGCTTGCGAGATTATTCCATGAACGAATGGATGTCCACGGTGCTGCCGACGTGCTTAGCGGCATCCAGAGTGGTGTTATTCGATTGGAGGTGACTGCGCCTGGTTGTCTAGGAGTTTCTCCAAAGGGAGAGAGGGACCTGTTGATGCCGAATTGGTCGAACATTCAGGTACGGGAGCGATTGGAATCTCGTTTAATGAACGAAAGAGCAGTTCTTTGTTGTTTGAAATGTGGAGGAACCAAGACTTTCCGCGTCGCCAGATTTGAGGAGATCGAAGTTGTGTGCAGGCATTGCCAAGGACGTATGATGGCGTGTGCGAGAGAGGGGCTGCGAGAAATGTTGGAGAAATGGGTTGCATCATCAGAACGTTCAGATGTAGACAGGATGAATCGTTGTGCTGAGGCAATCAAGCGACGTGGAATAGAAGCGGTACTCTGTTTGATGGGGCGCGGGATAGGTGAATCAACCACAACCAGATTGTTACGAGGCGTTGTTCCTGGAGATAGAGATGGCTTATTGGAGGCGATTCATAATGCTGAGGTCACCTATGCAAGAACTCGCAGATTCTGGTAATTGCAATTTCTGATTCTGCAATTGAAAAATCAGAGGTCATTTCCACGTGGGTCCTTTGGCCCTGAAGTCCTTTGGATCTCAACATCATGTTCTTCGAGATATCCGATTCCATTGGTTCCTCCAAAACCCCCATCCACAACGATGACTCTTGAGATTCCTGCGTGATGTATCAACTTGGCACACATCATACAGGGCTCCCCCGTGATGATCAACCATGCGCCACCCGTAGGTACTCCATTAGCGGCGGAATTGCATATCAGGTTCATTTCCGCGTGATGGCATCCAATCTCCACCATGGTTCCTGATTTGATGCTCTCATCATCGCGCAGACAAGTATTGCCCCCACACAACTCTCCTCCACCTCGCGGCCCTCCATTGTATCCATCCATCAGTACAACGTTTCGGTTTGGGTCCACCAACAGGGCGCCGAACTTTCGACGAGGACAATTGCTGGCTTTGGCTAGAGCGAGACATTGTTCAATTCGAATACTGAGATGCTTGTCCTTCAGAGTATCACCGGCCCTCGCGAATGAGCATCTCATGATAAGTTGTCTCAGAGAAGAGACAGGTCATGGTCAGTGTCCATTCCCAGAGCGCTGAGAATCTCTCCTTGTAGATACAGTGAGCCACAACTGACGATGAAATCTCCATTGATTGATGCAAGCGCATCTTCTACATCGCTGATTGCACGACCGAATCCGAATGATTCTGCTGCCAAGGCAGGATAGCGCCCATTGCGCGCTTCGGTACATACCACATCGATTGGTGGATTCATCTCCATCAGTCTCAATATTGGTTGCAGGAATTGATTCAGTTTCGCCTGTGGAGAAGAACCGAACAATAAACTCCATCCACGCTCCTTGATGATCGGTGCAAGAGTGTCGATGAAGCGTTCCATTCCACTAGGGTTGTGAGCCGAGTCGAGTAGGAATTCCCGGCCTCCATCTTTCACCCGCTGCATTCGTGCCGGCCAACGAATCACTTCCGCGGCCTCTGGGACTTTGTTCGCAGCCGCTTCAAACCCTCCCGCTCGAAGCACCTTTTCAGCCAATATCGCCGCTTCTTGACGATAATCATCAACCTCAATATCTACCCATTGTACATTGTATCGAGTTTCAACGTCTTCTTTCCCTTCTTCAATCTCCTTCATCACCAGAACTGGGCACTCTGAAGCGATTGCAGCTTTCTCCAAAGCAATCTTTCTGATACTGTCTCCAAGAATATCGGTGTGCTCAAGCGATATCGAAGTGACTAGACAAGCGCTGGCTTTGCAGGTTCGTGTCGCATCGAGCCGTCCTCCTAGCCCAACTTCAACCACCATCATGTCCACATTGTGTTGCTCAAACAAAATACACGCTGCAATCCAGGTGGTTTCAAAGAATGTCAATCCTTTATCGATACCCCGAATCATTCTCAACGCTGTATCGAGTTCTGCTGGAGCAATGGGTATTCCGTCGATTCGGATTCTCTCTTCCACTCTGGCAATATGAGGTGAAGTGAAGGTTCCAGTCTTCTTACCTGACAATATCATCGCAGTACTGATGATGGCACAGGCGGTGCCTTTGCCGTTACTTCCAGCAACGTGGATGGCTGGAGCACAGAGTTGTGGGTTGTTCAGGCTATTCAGAGCCTCTTTGGTGGCT
>Ga0187827_10004578_pt1 | contig 16929 bp, 18 predicted proteins | sample ETNtaG_39_FD_167969 | JGI IMG/M metagenome (GOLD analysis project Ga0187827, IMG submission 167969) | Marine microbial and viral communities from oxygen minimum zone, Eastern Pacific Ocean - ETNP2014_SV_150_PacBio MetaG (Illumina Assembly) | ecosystem: Environmental > Aquatic > Marine > Hypoxic...
CCATGCGTAGGGTGAATTGGCCAGTCAAGATGACATGAAAGCGTCGGCGTCGGGTTTCGCTTCTGGTTTGTCTAACCCATTGCCGTGGGCAAAGTCATTGTTGAATCACGCCGAGCGTGTGGTTGTGCTGACCGGGGCTGGGATTTCAACGGATTCAGGTATCCCCGATTTCCGCGGCCCCGAGGGGCTTTGGACGCGTGATCCCGAGGCTGAGAAGCTCTCCGACATCTGCTATTACTTAAGTGATCCAGAAATTCGAAAGAAGGCGTGGCGCTCTCGCGTGGAGTCTCCGGCGATGGGCTCCCAGCCCAACGCAGGACATCATGCCTTGGTGGCGCTTGAGAAAAGGGGTGTACTGCATACGCTCGTCACCCAAAATATTGATGGCCTTCATCAATTAGCAGGACATACGACTGAGCGGGTGATCGAGATTCACGGCACCATGCGATTTGTTCGGTGTATGTCGTGCATTTATCGCGTGTCTATGGAGGTGGTAGTGGAACGCTTGAATGCTGGTGAGACGGATCCAGATTGTCCGGTGTGCGGCGGAATTCTAAAATCAGCCACCATTTCGTTTGGACAAAACCTGGTGTCCCAGGACTTGGCGCGGGCCGAACGAGCGGCGCAGGAATGTGATTTATTGCTGGCAGTCGGCTCGACCTTATCTGTCTACCCAGTTGCTGGATTGGTGCCGTTAGCCAAGCACAGTGGTGCAAAAATAGTCATTGTTAACGGTGAGCCGACGGCAATGGATTCGTTGGCAGACGCTGTGCTCTATGGTGGTATTGGTGACTTGTTGCCGTCATTGACCGCGTAGCCAATGGCGCCTTACGCGCTTTGTTCCTTAGTGTCCGCTGATCACGGCGTGCAGCGGTTTGGTTGCCGCAAACTGATTTTTCTGCTCTGGCGTTGCTTCATGTTGGTAATCACGTTTCCATTCATCCATGGTCATGCCATAAACCGCTTCTCGGGCCTGGTCGTAGTTCATATCCAGTCCACTGTCAGTGGCTGCAGCCAAGTACCATTTGGACAGGCAGTTGCGACAGAAACCGGCCAGGTTCATCAAATCAATATTCTGAACATCGTTGCGTCTTTGCAGGTGCTCGACGAGTCCGCGAAACGCAGCCGCTTCGATTTTTTCTTTCGTGGTTTGGTCCATTTTCTGTCTCGAAAAGGTTCCCCATTGGTATAGGGAATAGGTTGGGTGGAGAAGAAAATAATAACATCCCGCCAATGCCCGTGCATCGGTTAGCGGGTAAGATAGTTGCATCATGCACTGTGAGAAAATGATGGAAAAGAAACCGTTTCAGCGTTGGGTAAGGGTGTTTGTTCGATAGCGCAAGAAAAGCCGAAGCCGCTTTCTACGACGCCTTCGAACAGGCTGATCTGCGTGCCATGATGGAAGTTTGGGACACACACGACTGTGCGTGTATCCATCCCATGAATCACCGGATTGAGGGCTTTAATGCGATTTCTGACAGCTGGCAGTTGATTTTCCAGTCGGACGTTCAACGGGGGTTTTACCTGACGCAGACACGTTATCTCGTCGAGGCGGGTCTGGCTGTGCATCAGGTGTGTGAAAATATTCCCTTTGTTAACCCAGCCCAAAGACACGAAGCCAAGATGCTGGCAACGAATGTCTACCGCGCCACCCCAGTGGGTTGGAAAATGGTATTGCATCATGCGTCGCCAGTGCCGGGAAATGTCGCGTCAGACAGTTTGCACTGAGCTGCTGCTTTGATTTTCCCAGCTTCGTATTTGGATCAAGGACAGGCAGAAAAATGACCACCTCTTATTTGCGCGGAGTCCCAGCGTGATGGGTGCGGATGGAGTGAAATCGTGATTAACCAGCCTGTTAGGGCGTTTGTTGCCGGTTGTGGTTACGTCGGTGAACGCATCGCAAGGGCGGAAGAGCACCTTGGATCGACAGTAAGCGGGTTGGTTTGCCGACGCGACCGAGCTGCAACACTCAAGGGAAAAGGCCTTAACGTGATAGGTTATGACTTGGATCAGCCACAGTCAGTCGCTGATTTATCAGTGGCCGGTGCGCTTGTGTATTACCTGATTCCTCCCCCTCGGCAAGGTGAGCGTGATGTACGTATTCGGGCTTGGCTGGACGGGTTGTCGGATTCAGCTTTGCCTCTGCGCGTTATTCTGATCAGCACCACGGGTGTTTACGGCGATTGTCAGGGTGACTGGGTCAACGAATCACGCCATGTCCAGCCCAAAGCGCCACGAGCAAGGCGGCGTGTGGATGCTGAGGCAGCGTTTGCGAACTGGCGGCGAAGAACAGGGGTCACTGGTGTGGTGTTGCGCGTGCCAGGTATTTACGGCCCAGAACGATTACCGCTGAAGCGGTTACGCTCCGGTCAGCCAATTGTGGCGGCCGATGAAGCACCATGGAGTAATCGCGTCCATGTTGATGACCTGTGCCGTGCCTGTCTGGCAGCAGCCAGGATCGAGAACCCTCACGCAATTTATAACGTCAGTGATGGTCACCCCTCAACGATGACCGATTTCTTTTTTCAGGCGGCCACAGCGCTGGGGCTGCCGCGACCACCCACTATTAGTGCCGCACGGGCACAGGCGACCCTGAGTGAAGGAATGCTGTCGTATCTGGCTGAGTCGAAACGGATTGACAACACACGCATGCGCAATCACCTGCGTATTGACCCTGAGTTTCCTGATCTGGTGCGCGGCTTCGCTGACGCCGTGCGTCGAAGCACGCAGGCTTGACTTCAGTCCAGCTTATTCACGGCCCTGTGAATGCGCTCGCACGCCTCTTCCAGCAATTCTGTTGAGGTCGCATAGGACACACGAAAGTGTGGCGATAGCCCAAACGCGTCTCCTGGTACCGCCGCGATCTCAGCCTCATCCAGCAGATACTCGACGAAATCGTTGTCTGATTCAATACGCTGCCCGCTGGGCGTTACGTGATCGATGACACCTGCACAGGAGGGATAGACATAGAACGCTCCATTAGGCGTTGGGCAATCGAGGCCGGGCACTTGGTTCAACAGGTTGACCACCAGATCGCGGCGTTGCCGAAACATAGCTAGATTCTCAGCCAAGAAATCTTTTGGACCATTCAATCCGGCCACGGCCGCATATTGTGAGATGCTGGTTGGGTTAGAGGTCGATTGAGACTGTAACTTGGCCATCGCCTTGATCAGCCATTCCGGACCGCCGGCAAAGCCCATGCGCCAGCCGGTCATGCAGTAAGCCTTTGACATGCCGTTACAGGTCAGAACCCGTTCGGTGAGATCACCACCGATCTGGGCCGGGGTAAAGAAACGAAAATCATCATAAACGAGATGTTCGTAGATATCGTCAGCCATGACCAAGACATGTGGGTTTTGGTTTAGCACTTCACCCAATTGTCTAATTTCTTTTTCTGTGTAGGCCGCGCCACTGGGATTCGAAGGACTATTCAAGATCACCCACCGAGTGCGAGGTGTGATGGCCTCGGCAAGACCCGCGGCGGTGAGTTTAAAACCCTGTTCCTGTCCGCAGGTGACGAACACGGGTACACCTCCACACAACAGCACGATGTCGGGGTAACTGACCCAATAGGGGGCGGAGATGATGACTTCGTCTCCTTCGTTTACCGTTGCCATCAGTGCGTTGTAGAGGATCTGTTTGCCGCCGGTCGCCACGCTGATCTGGTTGGGTTGATAGCGCACGTCGTTTTCAGATTCGAATTTTGCGCAGATGGCTTCCTTCAGTTCGCTGATACCATCGACCGTGGTGTAACGAGTTTTTCCTTCTTTCATTGCCTCAATGGCAGCAGCGCAAATATGCTCGGGCGTATCAAAATCGGGTTCTCCCTGGCTGAGTCCGATGATGGGTCGTTGGGCCAGGGTCAGTCGACGTGCTTTTTCTGTAATTGCCATCGTCGGCGATGGCTTGATACGTTTCAGGCGATCAGATATTGGATGCATAATATTCACATAGCGGGTATGGTTTAGCGTTCATACGATTCTCGACGGGCAGATTCAGTCAGTGGAATCAGGTAAGCAAAGGGGTCATTGAGTATCTTTGATCGTGCCCCCTGCAAAGAAGACTCGCCGGCGTAACTGACGGCGGACCGCAGATGACCGCGGATGCGTTGAAGAATATCGACCACGCTGCCGCGATAAGGCACTTGAATTTCCTGACCCTCAGGGGGTGTTTCAAGCGCGGTATTCAGCGTTTCTTCATCGGTGTCATAGAGAGATTCAAACACGGCTTCAGGAGAGGTCATACCGCGGTAAATTTTTTTCTTGGTATTGGTAGCTGGATCTTCGATTACCCGGCCCGGGGCTTCATCTGTCCCGGAGAGGGCGCTGCCGAGCATGACGGTATCGGCACCGCAGGCAAGCGCCAGAAAAATATCTTTGTCATGGCGAACGCCGCCGTCGGCCATGATGGGCACTTCACCGCCAACGGCTGTCCAGACTTCTCGAATGGCCTGCAGTTGAGGCACACCGGCGCCTGTTTCCAGCCGTGTGCGACACCCGCGGCCGGGACCTACGCCCACTTTCACCGCGTCAACACCCGCGTCGCGCAGAAAGCGGGCGCCGTCGCCGGTCGCGACATTGCCGCAGACCAGCAGCAGGTTGTCAAAGCGTTGGCGCAGTTGGCTCAGAGCGTCGCCCATGACGTCTGAATGTCCGTGTGCAATGTCAATGAACAAACAATCGGCACCGGCCTGCTGAAGCGCATCGGCGCGCTCTAGAAAATCACCACGACAGCCGATCGCCGCAGCAGTTAAGAGGCGACCTTTGGCGTCCTTGCTCGCAAACGGTCTCTCACGAAGAAAACGCAAATCCTTGCGCGTCACCAGCCCCTGAATCTGTCGTTCGTTATCGACCAAGGGCAATCGCTCTATGCGGCCGGCAAACATGATTTTTTCAGCCTCGTCGGCAGAAACTTCCCGGTGACTAGTCTGGAGTCGCTCAAAGGGTGTCATAAATTCTTCGACACGGCGCTCCTCAGCACTCTTATCCCAGGGAATGTCGCGCCGCGTCAAAACACCAGCGAGTGTCCCGCTGCCCGGATGGGTCTCGATCAGGATGCCGTTGATGTTATGTCGACGGGCGAATACTCGTGCCTGGGCAATAGTCGTTCCCACGGGTAGGCACAGAGGATGTTCAATCACGGCACTGTGACTGCGCTTGACCTTGGTTACTGTGTCGACTTGTTTCTCGATGCTTTGACCGCGGTGGATGACGCCGAGTCCACCTTCAAGCGCCATGGTCTGGGCCATTCCAAGACCGGTGACACTGTCCATATTGGAAGAAACAATGGGTAACTCCAGTGCAACATTCCCGGTAAGCCGGCTGGCGAGCGTGATGTTCGTGCGACTGGTTGTTTCCCCCTTCTGTGGCCGAAAAAGGAAATCGTCAAAAGTTTTGCCAACCCATTGGCCATCGACAGTCTGGTTTGAGTGCATTGTGGGTAAGCTGATCGAGGGTTTGATTGAAGGGGTGGTGAAGACGGGCCGATGATAAAGGGGACCCAACGACACCTCAAGGGCTGTGTAACGTTTCAGATTACGATACGAATGGCGAGCCCAAGAAGAACGATACCAAACACGCGATCGAAAATGTGCGCGCGACGACGCAGTCGATCAAGAACGGCGGTGTGGGAAAGCACTAGGGCGACCACAATATACCAGGCGATATCGATGCCCCCAGCAGTCGCCGTAATGAGGACCGTTTCCTGCCAAGGCGCAGTTTCGCGAACAAATTGGCTGAAAAGTGCAAGAAAAAACAAGGGCAGTGTCGGGTTCATAACGGCAATCAGGAAGCCTTCCCGGGCGCCCGTGAGGCCGTTACCTTGTTCTCTGGTTTCGATAGCGAGAGATGCGCTAACGTTTGATTTGGCTATCAGGTAGCGGACGCCAAGATAAGCGAGAAAGCCGGCACCCAGCCACTGCAAGAAGCGGTATAACTCTGGCTGTTTGGTCACCAGCAGGCCGATGCCGGTGGCGGTCAGGAGGGCCCACATTGCGACACCCACCCCGTGCGAGATAGCGGTGGCGACGCCTTGGCGCCTGCCACCGACCAGGGTATTGCGAACCACCACGGCAAGGCTGGGGCCGGGTGACATGGCACCGAAAAGGCAGATCGTCGCGAGGGAGAGCCACAGGGTTAAAGCCATGGCCGCTCCTTTGTTTTACTGTGTCGACAGTTGGCGACACGATTACAATAGTCCCTATGAAACGCATGCTGCTGCGTCGTTACATCGGATGAATTCACCACCATCACTCTGCCATGCTTTGGTTTATGTGCGTCAGCATTGCCATCTTTGCGAGGACATGATCGCTGATTTGAGGGACTGGACTGGAGAGTTCCCGTTTTCCCTCGAGATTTGCGACGTCGATGCTACCACCGAAACCCAAAGGCTTTATGGGGAGAAGGTGCCTGTATTGCTGGTTGATAATGAAGAAATTTGCCACTACTACTTGGATCCGAGCGCGCTTTCAGTGGCTTTGGCGAGGGGAGTGCGGCGCATCTTTTAACCCGCACCAAGACAAGTGCTCGCCTGTCTTGGCTTGCAGTGTGTTAATCAGTCGTGCCATCAGTCTAGCTGCTGGGTTGTTTGGATGTGGCGGGCTATTTTTCTTGTACATAAGTGTGTGTGGGCCAATGATGTGGCTGAATTGAACGATGCGCGATGGCATGGGGCTTTCGGCTGATTGTCTTCCGTTGCTGTTGTAGATCCGTGGTTGGGGTGAAGCGGGTGACGCATTCAAGTGCAAAGGGGTGACAGATTCTTCAAAGGCTTGAATTAAGATGCCCACCGTCGATCACGACCACGCTACCTGTCATATAACTTGATGCGTCCGAGGCCAGTAAGAGTAAAGTGCCATCAAGGTCGCTCGGCACACCCACGCGACGTTGTGGGATCTGCGCGATGGTGTCATCGCCCGCACCGCTGTCGAAGTAGTCCCGATTAAAATCGGTCAGTATGAAGCCTGGTGCGATGGCATTAACACGGATCTGATAGCGTGCCCATTCAAGCGACAACGCACGGGTCATCTGAATGACGCCGGCTTTTGAAATGGCGTAAGACGAGACGCCTCTTGCTACCCTCAGCCCGAGAATCGATGCGACATTGATCAGGCTGCCTCCACGTTGCGCTGCGACCAGTCGTTTGCCTGCTTCGCGTGCAACGGTCCACACGCCCCTAAGGTTCGTATTAATGACCCGGTCCCATTCTGATTGGTCAATCTTAAGAGCGGATTCCCCAATCACAATCCCGGAATTATTAATAACGATGTCAGGGGCCCCCACCCTGGATTCAACGGCGGCGAAAGTATCGCTGACGGCGTGCTCATCCGTGACGTCCATGGTAAAGGAGTGGGCACGACCACCATTTTTGTGAATCTGTTCGGCGGCTTCCTCGATCAGTGCTGTGCGTCGTGCCGTCAAGATCACGGTTGCACCGTGCTGGGCCAGCAGCTTGGCAAAATGACAACCCAGACCGCCAGATGCTCCGGTGACAAGGGCAATTTTGCCATTGAGTTGAAAGAGGTCGTCTGTCACCGGGCGCACCATTCGATTAGGGCAGATAGTGTCGTGGCTCGAAGTGTAACCGAGGGTGCTGTCGCGCGGCACATGCGGTTAGCTCACGTTGTGATGGATCGTGCGGAGAAGGCTGCGTCGCTCGCGCAGGTGGTCGTAATAGGTGTCATAGCAGTTGCATTTGCACATAGTCATCGATGTCGTTGCGTCGCGTAAGATGCCGCTCACACCAACGGATGTGTACAACCCGTTCTACCAGTCGATTAACACGTTGCTTCAGGCCGGTTGGGTTCATGGTTGATGACCTGGCTGTTGGGTGAGGCGGCTGTTGCAGTAGTTTGATGGTTTGGGCCTGTGCAGAATGCGATGGCGACCAAGTTACACTTCGATGAATGGCAGGCCCCAACGGTCAATAAGACCATCACCAAGGTAAACCCACGTGGCATTGCTCTTTCGTCATCAGGTCGGTGATTTTGTTTATGAAGTTCGCAGTGCCGGCAGTAGCCGCCGGCTATACACCAATGGGGTGCTGCACAGCCAGTACAGTGGGCGCCACCCAGTGACCGGTAGTGTTTGGGACTTGTTGTGGTTACCCCTATTTTTTGATGCTGCGCCGCGACCCCAGCGGGTGCTGCTGTTGGGTGTCGGCGCCGGGGCGATTATTCGTCAGTTATCAGCGCTGCTTGGGCCCTGTCAGATTGTTGGTGTGGAAATTGACCCGATTCATCTTGAGATTGCCCGTGATTTTTTTGGCGTTACCCCGGAGATGGCGACCTTGCATCAGGCTAACGCCCTCGATTTTGTGCAACGCTACCGGGGGCCACGATTCGATGTCGTTATCGATGATTTGTTTACTGGCCGAGTCGCTCAACCGCACCGCGCATTGGCGTTTGATGAAGGCTGGTTAAAGCGTTTGCGCCGAGTGTTAAGTCCCAGCGGCACGCTGACGGTAAATTTTGCCGACAAGGCGGAGTTAAGCGCATCGTGTTTGCCATCAGCCGTTGGACCGGGTCGCCATTTCCCCGCGGGCTTCGAGTTGCGTACTCCGGCAACGGAAAATGTCGTTGCCGCAGTCCTGAGCAAGGTGGTACAAAGCGCGACATTGCGGGCACATTTGCGGGCCACACCAGCATTGGCCTCTTATTTGAGGAATGAGCGGTTGCGTTATCACGTTCGACCGATGGCCACCTGAAACCTTCGCTGGTCGTGTTCGACCTGCGGCGGTACACTGGAACCCCGCGCAGTTTTATCTACAACTGCACCGTATCCTGACCAAATCCCAATTCAATGACAGAAGACAATAAGACACGGAATATCGCGATGTTTTGCGATTTTGAGAACATCGCACTGGGTGTGCGCGATGCTAAATATGATCGTTTCGATCTTAAGGCGGTACTGGGTCGAGTGCTGTTAAAGGGCAATATTGTTGTTAAAAAGGCTTATGCCGACTGGGAAAGATACAAGGATTTCAAACCGGCTATGCACGAGGCCGCATTCGAATTGATCGAAATCCCACATGTTCGCCAATCGGGGAAGAACTCTGCCGATATCCGAATGGTGGTCGATGCGCTGGACCTGTGTTACACCAAATCACACTTGGATACTTTTGTCATTTTAAGTGGTGACTCAGATTTCTCTCCGCTGGTCAGCAAGTTGCGTGAAAACAACAAGTATGTGGTTGGGATCGGTGTCAAGAGTTCAACGTCAGATCTACTCTCGGGAAATTGTGATGAGTTTATTTATTACGATGACCTGGCTCGGCCGAAGCCACAGCCCGTGCGTAAGAAAAAGACCAGCCGAGCAAGCAGTGTTTCGAAGGCTGGGGTTGGCAAGCAGGACGAGCAGCGTCGCCAGGAGGCCATTGAACTGGTGATGACTACGGTGGAAGGGCTGTTCGAAGAACGGGGCGAGGAGGAAAAAGTATGGGGCTCAATGGTGAAACAAGCCCTGAAAAGACGCCAACCGGGGTTCAACGAGCGGTACCATGGATTTTCAGGGTTTGGTAATTTGCTAGAAGAAGCCGAATTACGAGGATTGATGGTACTTGAGCATGACGAGAAATCCGGTGGCTATGTTATTAAGAGTTGTACAGGCGAGGAATAAAATCGGCCGAATCGAGTTCGGCAGTACTGACGTTGACGAGGTGATCATGCGAAATTTGAGGTGGGTGTTGCTTTTGGTGTGCTTGGGTGGGTTGCCTGCGAGTGTTGCGGCCGGCGAGGTCCCGGACGCGGTCGGGAATGCCGTCAAGCATCTCTTTGATAACAAAGCACCTGATAAGATTGAGCCAAGTCCGATGCCGGGTTTTTTCCAGGTCACTTTCGGCGCTCAACTGTATTATGTCTCTAAAGATGGTCGATATCTTGTTGCAGGCTCGATTTACGAGGTTGCAAGTAAGCGGAATCTGACTGAAGAAGGCCAGAACGGCGGGCGCGCTAAATTAATCAGTGCATTGGATGAATCCGGCATGGTTGTTTTTAAGGCGGCAGAGGAGCTGAGCCAGGTCACGGTATTTACTGATGTTTCTTGCGGTTACTGCGTTAAGTTTCATCAGGAAATGGCTGATCTTAATGCCGGTGGTGTGACAGTGCGTTATGTGGGTTTCCCACGGGCTGGAATCAATTCCGCGGCCTACGACGCGTTAGTGTCCGTATGGTGCGCGGATGACCGCAGAAGCGCCATGACCGATGCCAAGGCAGGGCGCCAAATAGCGCCGTTGTCCTGTGACACGCCGATTGCTCGGCACAAACAGCTGGGCGAGGAGATCGGTGTGCGCGGGACACCAACCATCGTGTTGGAGAATGGTCGAATCATTGGCGGCTATGTGCCGGCGGAAGAATTGATCCAGCATGCCCGCGAGGCCGCAGCCACGCGCGGCTGAAGCGCAAAAGACCCCCATTCGTGACGCGTTATCTGGTTCCACTAGCGGGGTTCCTCATCATAGGTGCTTTTTTGGCGCTCGGCCTGCGGTTGGATCCACGCGAGGTCCCTTCTCCGCTGATCGACAAGCCGGCACCGTCATTTGAGTTGCCCCGACTGATCGCTCAGGGCGAGGTGCTAGCTCCCCGTCAGTTGGCTGGCCGAGTCTGGTTACTCAATGTGTGGGCTTCGTGGTGTGTCTCGTGTCGTGCAGAACATGTCTTGTTGAACGAGATTGCCCGGGATCGGCAGGTCGAGATCGTGGGTTTGAATTATAAGGATACGCGCGCCGATGCAAGGGCCTGGTTAGATCAGCTGGGTAATCCTTACACCGCGATCGCAGTCGATACCGAAGGAAAAGTGGGCATCGACTGGGGAGTGTATGGGGTCCCCGAGACCTTTGTGATCGATGCGCAGGGCTTGATTCGTTATAAACACATTGGGCCCCTCGAGCGTGCAGTGCTGGAGCAAAAGATTCTCCCCCTGGTGCGTCAATTAAAGCGCACTGCTGCCTAGGCGGGTGGGCTTAGGAGCCGGACCAGTTGAGGCAGAATCTGGTTGCAGTCGCCCTCAATTTTTAAGTCGGCCTGTGCGTCCGCGCGGGTGTGGCCCCGATTGATGATATAGAGGGGTTTGCCGAGCGCTTTCGCGTGGCGACAGAAGCGGTAACTTGAAAAAACCATCACAGAAGAGCCCACCACCAGCAGCGCATCCGAACGGGTCAACTGATCCATAGCTTGTTGGACCGTTGATTTAGGTACGTTTTGTCCAAAAAAGACCACATTGGGTTTTAGCAAGCCACCGCAGCTGAGACAGTTGGGTACGGAAAACCCCTCAGCGGCCGCGTTGGCAAGAAGGGCATCGCCGTCCGGACCAGCGGGTGCACTGGCGCTGGCGAGTTCGGGGTTGCATGCTACCAGTCGCCCCTGCAGGCGCTCGCGGCTCGAGTACTCACCACAATCCAGACACACCACTTCACTCAGCAGGCCGTGCAGGTTAATGACATTTCGGGTACCGGCGCGTCGGTGAAGGTCGTCCACATTCTGGGTGACGACCGTATGCATTCGGGTAGTCCGGGCGAGATCTGCCAGCGCCTGATGCGCCGGTGCGGGTACGGCGTCGTGAAACCGGGGCCAACCAATGAGGCTGCGTGCCCAGTAGCGTTGGCGAGAAGCCGCTTTGTTGACGAAGTCGTGCCATTGCACAGGTGGGGTAAGTTTCCACTCGCCGGCAAGATCACGGTAATCAGGAATGCCTGAAGCGGTGCTGCACCCCGCGCCGGTGAGTACAAACAGGCGTTGAATATCGTTGATGCGGTGGCTCAGTTGAGCCAAAACAGAGGGGGGGGATTCTCGGCTGTCGTGCATCGAATCCGGGCTTAGGTGATGGTTGGGGCCCTTGGTAGGTGCCTTCATGCGGTGAGCTAGAGGATCTTGCGCAGTGCGTATTCCAGTATGCCCTCGGCACCATGGGTAGCCAGTTTAGGTAGTAATTCGCGCACCCGGTTGCGATCAACGACGGTTTCAAGTGCTACCCAGTTGGTGTCCGATAGTGAGCTCACAGTGGGTGCGTGCAGGGATGGGAGTAAGGTGATGATCCCATCCAGGGCGCTGCGCGGCACGTTCATCTTCAAGGCGACTTTCTGCCTCGCTCGCAACGATGCTTGAAGGAGCGTCGAAATTTGGTCAATCTTCTGTTTTTTCCACGGATCCTGGAGAGCAGCCGCGTTGGTGATTAGACGGGTATGGGTGTGGAGTATGTCGCACACAATACGAAGCCCATGCGCGCGGATTGTGCTGCCCGTCTCGGTGATTTCTACTACTGCGTCCACCAGTCCTTCAACGACTTTGGCTTCGGTCGCGCCCCAGGAGAATTCAACTGTGCACTGAATGCCCCGTTCGCTCAGGTAGCGGCGTGTGAAGTCCACCAGTTCTGTCGCAATTCGCTTGCCGTGAAGATCTTCCAGCGACTGAATGGGGGAGTCCTGCGGCACCACGAGTACCCAGCGGCAGGGTTGATCAGAACTTTTCGAATACATAAGATCGCAGACTTCCTCGACTGCGACATCAGATTCCAAAATCCAATCGAGGCCGGTGAGTCCAAGGTCAAGCGTGCCGTTGGCAACATAATTTGCCATTTCCTGCGATCGCACCAGTGAGCAACGCAGTTCCGGATCATCGATGCCGGGAAAGTAGTTGCGCGAGTTAGGACGAATTTCCCATCCTGCCTGCTGGAACAGACTGATCGTTGCCGCTTCAAGACTGCCCTTGGGTATGCCCAATTTGAGTTTGTTCATGGTGATGTTGGTTATCAGTGCAGGCAGGGAGGCCAATGATAAAATGGGGCGCGATTATCGCATACTGGGAAGAGGGTTCTGGGTGCGTTGGCTCAGCCGCTTGGTGTCTTTACAGGAGGCGGTTAGCAGCGTCTCAATTGTTACCGAATTCTTGCAACATCGCGCGCTAACTTATTGAAAGTTTAGACTGTTGTCAGCGTGTCCAATGCCTTGATCTGGGGTCTTTCGGGGGGGTGTTATGCACAATGTCATGGACTGCAGTGCTTCGAGCGAGCAGATTACAGGCTGTGCGGGCGGTCATACGGCCATCCAGGCCTAACTGACTGAATTTACGAGTATTTTTGTATTGCTTAAATAATGACCAATCCCTGACAATGGGCCGCCGGCCCATCACTAGTGCTGTGAACTGGGAAAGTATTCACAGACTTATCCACAGGTTCTGTGGGCAACTAGGGAACAGTGATTCACCTCAATGAGTTATCGAACTTTGATGCCACTTGACCAAAACTCAATGCACTAAAGTATCGCCGCCATTGCCGTGACCAATCAATCCAAACGATCAAGCGCCATCGTGCGGGTAGCTTTGCCGTTGCCCCTGCGGCGTACGTTCGATTATCGCGTCGATGACACCATGCCCTTACCGACAGTGGGAATGCGTGTTCTGGTCCCCGTGCGCCAGCGGTCATTGGTGGGTGTGGTGACAGCAATCTCTGTTGAGCCCAGTGTGAACCTTTCGAAGTTGCGGACGGTAATCCAAGTGATCGATAAGATACCGACGATTCCAGCCACGCTATTAAAAATCTTATTGTGGGCATCTGAGTACTACCATCATCCGGTAGGTGAAGTACTGCACGCGGCCATGCCCAGCGCACTGCGTCGATCACGGGATCTGATGCCTGGATTACCCCGAGTGTTCCGCCTCACCGCGGCAGGACAAGAGGCCTTGGCCGCGGTCCCCATTCGTGCCCGGGTACAGCGTCAACTGCTTGCTCGCTGTCACCTGGAGCACGGACTTGAGGAGAGTGCGTTACGTGAGGGGATACCCCATGTGCACGTGCCCCTGCGTCGGTTGTTGGCACGAGGGTGGATCTCGGCCGAGTCGGCTTATCCCTTGGTGCGGGCTGCGCGCGCGCCTGCTATTGACTTGGGTACCGACCAGCAACGCGCAGTAGATGCGATGGTCGCTGAATCAGTCCGTTTTACACCGTTTCTTCTGCATGGCGTGACCGGAAGTGGTAAGACAGAGGTCTATCTGCGAGCGGCGGCGGCAGTTATCGCCCGTCATAGACAGGTTTTGGTGCTGGTGCCGGAGATTGCACTGACTCCGCAGTTTATCGCGCGCATCGAAAATACGGTCGGTGGGCGCTTGGTGGTTCTCCATTCCCAGATGCCCGCCGGCGAGCGACACCGCGCCTGGTGGGCGGCAAGCGCTGGTTTGGCCGATGTGGTACTGGGTACCCGTCTGGCCGTTTTGGCCCCATTTAAGGCCTTGGGGTTAGTGATTGTGGACGAAGAGCATGACCTCTCGTACAAGCAACAAGACGGGTTCCGCTACCACGCGCGTGATGTGGCGGTAAAACGTGCACAAGTAGCGCAAGTCCCGGTCGTGCTCGGTTCAGCAACCCCATCGCTGGAATCGATCGCCAATGTTCATCGCGGGCGTTACCAGTTATTGTCTTTGCCCGAACGGGCCGGCGGGGCTCAGATGCCGCGAGTGCGTCTACTGGACTTGAGCGCGATGCCGGCAGCGGAGGGATTGTCCCCGCCGGTGGTGAAGGCCCTTGCCCGGCGGCTCGATCGGGGGGAGCAAAGCATTTTGTATGTCAATCGGCGAGGTTTTGCCCCTGTGGTCGGCTGCAGCTCATGTGGTTGGCAGGGACGTTGTGGGCGCTGTGATGCGGCTTTGACACTACATCGGAGAAGCGGTGTGCTGCGTTGCCACCATTGTGGTGCGGTAGAACCCGCCCTCGATCATTGCCCACAGTGTCACGGTGGTGACGTGTATCACGTTGGCGAAGGCACACAGCGCATTGAAGAAGCCGTGCAACGATTGTTTCCTGAGGCGCGGGTGATGCGATTCGATAGTGACCGCATCAAAGGCGGTGAGCATATGGCGGCTGATCTGCAGCGGGTGCGCGACGGTGCAGTGGATATCCTGGTCGGGACCCAGTTGTTGTCCAAGGGGCACGATTTTCCGGCAGTAACGCTGGTCTGTGTTCTTAGTGCGGATCGGGGCCTGTACGCGACGGATTTCCGCTCCAGCGAACGTTTGTTTCAACAATTGACCCAGGTGTCTGGTCGCGCGGGTCGAGCTCAACGACCCGGTGAAGTGCTGATCCAAACCTTGTATCCAACGCTCCCCACATATGAATATTTGACGCGACACGATTTTGATGGTTTTGCGAGCGCTGCGTTGGATGAGCGCAAGCTGGCCAGTTGTCCGCCCTATCGGCGCTTCGTGTTGTTACGCGCAGAGTCCCCGCACCTTGAGATGCCGCTAGAATTTCTGCGGCAGGTCAGGCAGATAGGTGAGCGGCGCTTGCGCGAGCAGCCCCACACGGGAGTGGTGCTGCTCGACGCGGTGCCCTCCCCGATGGAACGTCGTGCCGGCCGTTATCGTGCCCAGCTGCTTGTCAGTGGGCGCGGTCGTGCGGCGTTACACTCGTTTCTTTCCGTTTGGCTATCGGACATTGAGAGTCTTCGCCGAGCGCGTACGGTGCGTTGGTCTGTCGATGTCGACCCGCAGGAGATGTACTAATGCGTCAAGAAATTCGTCTCTTCCGAGCTGACGAGGGATCAGCGATACTGGAAATCATCAACGATGCTGCTGAGGCTTATCGCGGAGTGATTCCTCCCGAGTGTTGGCATGAGCCTTATATGTCCATGACTGAACTGGTTGGTGAACTGGCCGAGGAAGTTGTCTTTTGGGTGCTTGAGCAGGACAACGAACTGATGGGCGTCATGGGGTTGCAGGACAAAGGAGGGGTTGACCTGATTCGCCATGCTTATGTACGGACACGCCATCGCCGCCAGGGTATTGGCAGCGAGTTACTGCGTCGCGTTGAGGCGCAGAGCGAGAAACCCATTCTGATCGGAACCTGGGCTGCCGCTACCTGGGCGATTGATTTTTATCGTGCTCACGGCTATCAGGTCACATCGGATGCGGTTAAAACGGCATTGTTGCACCGTTACTGGACGGTGCCCGAGCAGCAAATGGCAACCTCGGTGGTCCTTCTTAAAGGAGATCTTAGCAGCGCCTAGGGCGCTGTTACGGTCGATGTGTCAGAGCGATGTAATCCCAGGATGCAAATTCGTGCATCCGGCTAATTAACCGCTGAAAGTCCAGTTGTAGACGTTTCCCCCGGTAAAGAGATTCTGCCGGAGCCGCTGCCGAGACAATCACGTTGACGCGCCGATCGTAAAGTTCATCGATCAACTCGATCAAACGGCGTGTGGCATCGTCGTCGTTCGCGCCAAGTAATGGAATGCCTGCGATAAGCAGGGTATGAAACTGTTTGGAAAGAATGACGTAGTCCGCTTTTGAGCGGGGTCCTTCACACAATGCGTTGAAATCAAACCAGCCCACACCCTCGCCGTGGCCGCGGCTGGCAATAGGCCGCCCATTAATGTCGATAGGTCCCACACTACACAAGGAGCCGCGACTCACGCGGACGAATTGCGAATAAAGTGCATCGTTGGCGTGTTGATCATCCGGTGTGAAATACACCGATGCTTGCTGCATTGTCTGGCGCCGGTGATCTAGCGTGCCTGGGAGTTCCAACACCGTCATGTGTGAGTGAATCAGTGCGATGGCTGGGAGAAAACGCTGGCGTTGCAGACCACGTCGGTAAAGTTCGTCTGGTGCAATATTGGAGGTGGTCACCAGCACGGTACCTCGCACAAATAATTCTTGCAGCACACTCGACAGCAGCATGGCATCGCCGATATCTGAGACAAAAAACTCATCAAGTGACAGGACTCGGCAGTCTCCAACCAGTCGGTCGACCACAGCGGCCATGGGGTCTGATTGAAGGCGCAACTGGTGGAGGTGATCGTGGAGTTCAAGCATGAAGCGGTGGAAATGGACCCGTCGTTTTTCCTCGAAAGGAATCGAGTCGTGAAACAGATCCATCAGGAATGTCTTGCCGCGCCCCACACCGCCCCACAGATAAAGACCGCCGATCCTATTGTGGGGGCGACGGC
>Ga0187827_10004582_pt1 | contig 16921 bp, 23 predicted proteins | sample ETNtaG_39_FD_167969 | JGI IMG/M metagenome (GOLD analysis project Ga0187827, IMG submission 167969) | Marine microbial and viral communities from oxygen minimum zone, Eastern Pacific Ocean - ETNP2014_SV_150_PacBio MetaG (Illumina Assembly) | ecosystem: Environmental > Aquatic > Marine > Hypoxic...
ATTATTTTCAACAAATTAGATTTTTTAAGCAGCAATGCGCAATGCGGCAGCTCAGCAAGCCTTAAGGTAAAGGCTGTTAATGTGGGAGTTAATGATGAAGCAGTAAAACTTGCAATATTAAATGAAGAATTGGGAGTTAACATACAGGAATCTTTTGAACTAACTGAAGACCCGTTTGACAAAGACAACAGTTTTTCCAGGACTTACAAAATAATATTGCCTCTCAGCATTGTTCCAGGAATATATTCCTTAAAGGTTGATTTGGTTTATGGAAGCAATATTGAAAGCTCGACTGCTGAATTAAACATTGCATGCAGTGGAAATGTTCTGGAAGAAAACACTGATGTAAAAAATATTGAGGTGGGTACTGTCTCAGTAACCGGCGCTGCAATAAAAGGGGGAAAAAGGCTTTCAAATGGCAGCGTAATGGCTATTGGTATTTTTGCTGGCGAAATAATAATTTTAATTTTAGGAATTGCTTTGTTAATACATATATTCAGAAAATAGCTATTCCCGACCAGAATACTTCCTTATATTATACGCTACAGACTTGCTTGCTACAAGTATGTTTGCAACTTCTTGGCTTGTAGACTGATATTTACTGTTTGCAAGCCTGTCTTCTATCTTACTTACTGATTTTATCTGCTCAGATGTTAAAGAACCTGTCATACTTGCGTATCCAATATCTTGTAATGTTGAATAGTCATTATAAGCCTGTTTAAAAGATATGTACCCTAGATCCTCTTTTTCTGTTTCTGGAGCTTCTTTCTTTACAGTCCCTTCAAGCCGCGCAGATTCTTCCTCAAATAACTTTCCAATATTTATTTCAGTCTGTTCCGGTGCTATTTCTTCTGCAACTGCATCTGTCTTTATATCTTTTTCAGAATCCTTTATAAGAACTTCTATATCAGTTATCTCTGCCTTTCTTTTTTCTTCTAATTCCTTTAATTTTTTTAGCCTGGCCTCAGGCTTTAATTTCTTTAATTCTTTCCTTAATTCCTTAATATCCTCGCTTTCTGCCATCTTTCATTTCCCATATAGGAAACACACGGTCTATTCGAGAATATAAATGTTTTTGTTTATTAGAACTAAACCAATACTATTGAGGCAAACTATTCAGCATCTGCTTTGCTTCCATGTTATTGGGATCAACGTTAAGAATGCTTTCAATGTTCTTTTTTGCTTCTGAATAAAGGCCTCTGCTCAGGCTTGTTTTTGCCCTGTCCAGTTTTCTTGCTACAAGGTTGCTGAACAGAGCTTTGTTTTGCATACCTTGAGGGTGTGGCTCAAAACCTCTTTTTTTAACAGATTCTGATAAATGCCTTAATTTGTTTTCGCTAGCTGTATATTCATGGCCCCCTACACCCTTGGATAACTGATGCTGTAATTCTTTAATCTGCGTTTGTATGCTTAAATCCTTATAGAGCTTAAGCAGTCCATTACCAAGCCCTATTTTTTCCTGTAAAAGACCATTTGGCAGGCTTTTGTAGGTCTTAAGTGCATTTTCATACAAAGCCTTTGCTTTTGCTATGTCTCCCATGTTAAGGCTGGACGATGAATCATTGATAAGACTGCTAATATGTGCAATAGAATCCTTAAAATCATTTATGAACTTTAAGTCTATCTGGTCATGGAGCTTTTCATAAAGAAGGAAAATTTCTTTGTTAATCTCTTTTTTTTCCTGAAGAAGAAAATCAGGAAACTTATCCTTCATATCGCTTATTTCAGAATAAAGTTTTGTTCCAGCACTATAATTTTTGTTTTCCAATTCAGTAAGTGCCTTGCCTATGAGCCTTTTTATTTCCTTTTTGTCTCTTCCTGCTGTTAGAAGAGATTTATCAACTTCTGCTTTTACATCATTTTCTTGTTTCTTAAGCTCATCATGCAGTTTTTCATCCCATTTAAATTTTGCTTCTGAAACTTTGCTCCAAAGCTGGAAATAGTTTTTGACGGTATCTGTTTCATTACTTTCACTAGTAGTATCTTTAACATCATCTACTGACTGTTCAGCTGTCTGGCTAGAAACATCTTCTATCTCCTCTTTTTTTTCGACCTGGACTTCCTTATCCAGGAAATCATCAATGTCCATCTTAAGTATACATTCAGTCAGTTGTGTTATTATTCAATTATTTTGCAGGGGGTGGGTACTTTATGCTGTATAACACTAATGGGGAGGTCCAAAGTCATAGACTTTGTATTTTACTGCAACTGTTCCCAATACTTTTCCCATAAAATATCTATTTTTCCCACTGGAATGTTCTTCAGGTTTGCTTTTATATAAAAATCCTTCTTAATTGAATCAAAATTTTCTTTGATATATTTTTCCCACAGCACATTTATCTTTTCTGCAGATATGTTCCATTTGCCTGCTTTTTGATAAAATTCTTCTTTTGTTACCAGCTTTTTTTCTATTTTTTCTGAAAGGTCAATCTTGCCTTTTTTTTCCTGGCTTATGTAAACATAAGGAGTGGTAAATTTGTATTCTATTCCAAATATTTTTTCTTCTACTAAAAAATCAACTAAAGCCTGCACAATATTATCAGGAATTCTCAATATCTTTGCAACATCTTCCACAGATATTTTTTCCCTTGACCTTACTAACTCATATAAATCATCCGCGCTTGTTTTAAGAACATTATCTGCCATTTTTATTGTAAATTCTATAATTATCACTACTATAATCTAAACTAATTTTGGAGATATAAAAACTTTGTTTATGTTTTTTGAGTAGTATCATTTATGGTGGGCAATGTAGGCTTGCATCAGATAAAAGATTGTACAGGACTACATGATCAAAATCAAGTTTAAAATTGGGAAATAACGGAAATGAGCCAGTTATATCATTTACGGTATAAAGGTTAGGATTAGGACAAGTGGGTGTTGCACTCCAATATTTGTAGTCAACATAACTTACATCCTTGCCTGTAATGGCAGGATTGTTCGGATTGACAAGGCTTTCAATACCGCAACAAGGTGAGGCTGAAATATCATTTGTAAATCTCATCAAGAAATTAGGAGCGTTGCTGTTTTCAAAATGAGTATAGTTTCCATCTGTTATGAAGTCCTTCACCTTATCAACATCCCACTCATCAAATTTTGTATCTGACTTCGTAATTTTATTTATATATTTTACCCCAGAATCCTGCAAAGATTTTACTATATAATAAGGATCTTCAAAATTTTCAACACTTATTTCTGTTTTTATTGTAGCTGTTTTGTTCCACGTTGCAGTCTCTGAAGAAACATTGAATGATAAATCCGCCTCTACCTCAACAAACCATGGCCCTGTTTGGCTTACTCTAATCTCACTTATGCCATAAACCGTATCTATATTAAATGCATTTTTAGCTGTTGTTGTTATTTCACCAAGCCGGTCATTATATGTATTTCCAGTCATCTCACTCAATGTTTGAGGAGTATCTCCTATAGTTCCATCAAGTAAAACCTGTGAAAAAACATCTTTAAAATATAATGAGTCACCCACACCATCTGAAAAAAAAACTTCTGTACCGGTCATTATTGTTTCTGCTTCCATATATTTTATCAGAGCGATTATTGTTCTTCTTCCGGTAGCTTGTAATGTCCTTTCCAGATAAACATTTTCTAAATCCAAAACATATTCATTTACATTGGAAACCCTGGTTTTAACAACAGATAGGTCTTTTTTTAAGTTTACATCAGATGGCGTAAATATAAGTATGGCTGCTGCTATTATAGCTATTGATATAAATGTTAAAAATATCCCTTTTTTCCCAAACTGCTTTATTGCCATACCAGCACCTCAGCAGTATAAGGCCCGAACATATCTCCTGTTTGCTCATCCAGAATCCCATATACTATTTTTTTTGAAGGGATAAGAACATTTGCAGCATTTTTTGAGTCTAAATGGTCCTTCTGTCCCTGTGGTGTTGCATATATCGGATATAACAATTGGTCTCCTAATAATTGGTCCTTTAACACAAACTCAAATTTATATTGTAATGGCAAGGTATTTGTTACCAAACTTCCGATAAATCTTTCTATTAAATCTTCATTATCTGGATCAAAGTAACAAGAATTTCCTGTATCTCCCTGACTTTTTTCATAAAATATTGCTACTTGCTGCAATAAAGTAGTTTCTCCGTTAACTGTTAATTCTTCCCCATTACAGATACCTCCTGGCTGACCTTCTGTCTCCCATAATGTACCACCTAGACTAACATATTCGTTATTCACATCTTTAATCTTATTGTTTGCAAAAAAATCCATTAAGTCGTCTGACAAAATTGAGGGTTCTTCTTTTGACGGAACAGATACATAGAATGTAAATATTAAAAATGCGCCAACTGCCAGGACACCCAAAGCGAGTATTGAATCAATAAGAAAAAAGTATCCTCTTTTATCTAACCTCTTTTTCATGATTTTATTTTAGAAATTAGTATATAATAAATTTGTGGTTTCTTTATTGGTTTTTGTCTTCTCTTTTCAAATAAACATCAATAACATCCTTATGATTTTCTGATTCTGAGACAATAGCACGGGCATATCCTAAGTTTAAGGATGATATCTTTGCAAAAACAGCAGCTAAGATATTGTTCATTGCCTGGACATTGTCTTTTTCAAAAGGAGATTCTATAATTTCAACAGAAATTCTATCATGTTGTTGCCTTACTTTGAAATTACCTCCAAGCTTTTTTCCTATATCTACATAGGCATCTATAATCTGACTAAGGCTTAGCTTGTTAACACCGTCAAAATTTAGATACATCTGATTAATCTCTTCTCCAAGGCCTATTCCTGCCTGTTCAGAAAGAGTTTTGAATTCATTTTCAGGCATTTTAACAGCCATATTAGCCATTATTTTGCTCAAAAAGCTCTCTTTGCTTAGATTTACAGGAATATACCATAATTTAGCCATTCCAAACTGTTTAAAATCTATTAAAGCTCTTTCTTTGATGATTGCCAAGTATTTGGTTATAGTCATCCTGTTAAGGCCAACATAACTAGCAATATCAGAAGAAGTGACACCTAAGGTGCTTTTCTTGACAAAATCAACAATTTTCTTTTCAATCTCTAAATTAAACATCTTAACGTACCTGTAATAGGTTTATAAGGAATATACAAATATTGGTTGTATATAAAGATTACTATTATTGATAATCAATAACCGAAACATTTATATAGTCGCTGCACTATAGTTGATTATCAATGCCTATAAGCAGGCATAAGGATAAATAACAAATAACGGAGGTGAAACCAAAGTGGAACAAAAAATTGGCCATTATTCCTTCATTGGAGGAGTAATAATTGCAGTTGTACTAGGTCTGTTTTCAGCGCAAGTAGGAGCTATTGCCAGTGCATGGCTAGCATCTTTGTTAGTTGTGTTAGGTTTAATAATCGGCTTCCTAAATGTTAGCGGAAAGGAAACAAAAGAATTTCTGTTGGTCTCAACAGTTCTGATTATTGCTGCTTTTGCAGGTGGTGCATCAGATATTCTTGGCGGAGTACAATACATAGGACTATACCTACAAGGTATTTTCGCTAATGTCCTTGCATTTGTCGTTCCTGCAACAGTTGTTGTTGGATTAAAAGACATATGGGCTTTAGGACAGAACCAATAAAACTCTTTTTCTTTTTTTTATTTTTTCTTTTTAAAGTATTCATAGTTCTCTTAATAACTTATATATACCTCTAGAAATTCCTTCTTTTTATGAAGATTTTTGATGATATTGAGCTGGTTGATTTAGCTACATATATCAATAAAACACTTATTGTTACTGATTTCCATATAGGCTATGAAGAATCTTTGAATAAACAAGGTTTAATGGTCCCTAGATTTCAATTTGAAGAGACTATGAAAGGGCTGGGTTTGATATTTAAGAAATTAAAAGGCAAAAAGATTGATAAAATTGTTATTAATGGGGACTTAAAGCATGAGTTTGGCACTATTTCTGATCAGGAATGGAGGAATACCTTGAAGTTAATTGATTATTTTTCTAAGTATTGTGATGAAATAATATTGATTAAAGGCAATCATGATAAGATCTTAGATCCTGTTGCTAAGAAAAGGGATGTTAAGGTTTTGGATTATTATTTGATAGAGCAAAGTAAAATGAAAAACGATTCAATGGGAAAAAATACAATAAAAAATAATAAAAAAACAATGATTAAAACTCAAAAAAATATAATTAATAAAATAATGAATAAAAATAAAACAAAAAATAATAATGAAAATAATAAAACATTGGTCTTGCATGGGGATAAATTACCAAATCAAAAATTATTGAAAGGTGTTTCTACTATAATTATCGGGCATGAGCATCCTGCTGTTTCGGTCCATGACGGCCCTAGAGTGGAATTATTCAAAGCATTCCTCGTCGGTAAATGGAAAAAATACAATTTGATAGTACAACCTTCATTTAATTTGGTTACAGAAGGGACTGACGTCCTTAAAGAAAAAGTTTTAAGCCCGTTTTTGAAAATGGATTTGAAGAATTTTGATGCTGTTATTGTTTCTGATAAGCTTTATGGGTTTGGGAAGTTAAAAGATTTAAGTTAACCCTCATACAACTTATTCAATAAATCAGCTTTTGTTATCAAACCAATTAATTTTCCTGATTCGGAGACTACAACCATAGGGTAATGCTTTAATAAATTTGAAACTACCTTTACAGATGCTGTTTTTGATACTGTTGGAGGGCTTTCTACCATTATGTCGGATATTTTCTTATGTTTTTTATTTAATAATGCATCAATTAAGGTTGATTCTGATACAAGACCAACAACTTTTTGGTCTTCTATGACTGGCATTTGTGAAATGGAGAATTTTTTCATCTTGTTTATTGATTCATTAATATTATTATTAGGAGATACACTGATAATTTTTTGAGTCATCAGCTCTTCTGCCTTGATTTCCTCCTTGTTTTCCATGTCATTCAGAGTTTCAAAAATCCTTTTTGTTTTGGTAAAAGTTGGATCTATTTTTCCTGACTCTATTTTTGCTATCAGGCTCTGGGAAATATTCGACCTTTTAGCCAGATCTGACTGGGTAAGTCCAAGGCTTTTCCTTATTTTCTTAATTTCGCTTAATTCGTACGGCATATTGAATAGGAAAGAACAATAGTATTTATTCCTTTCGGAATATTTTTGTCAAAAACGTTTTTAAAAGACCTTATTGATTATATATAAAAATGACAAATTTTTGATTTTTTAGACAATAAAATGAGTTCTAAAGAAAAAAATGTGGAGCGTGACAAAAATGACTAAAGTGGAATATTTTACATCTGAAAGTGTAACAGAAGGGCATCCTGATAAAGTTTGCGACCAGATTAGCGATGCTATACTGGATGAGTTACTAAAACAAGATCCTAAAAGCAGAGTTGCAGTTGAATGCTTGACAACAACAGGAACAGTTCATGTTGCTGGTGAGGTAACAACAAATGGATGGGCAAATGTGCAGAAGATTGTCAGGGCAACATTAAAGGAAATTGGATATACTAATCCTGAATTTGGAATTGATTGCGATGATGCAGGCGTGTGGGTAAGCATCCATGGCCAAAGCTCTGATATTTCTCAAGGAGTGTCTGAAGGTGAAGGAGACAGCAAGGAACAAGGCGCTGGAGACCAAGGAATGATGTATGGTTTTGCAAGCAATGAAACACCAGAGCTTATGCCTCTTCCTATTGTTTTAGCACATAAATTAACGCGTAGGTTAGCGTATGTAAGGAAAGAAGGTATTGTGCCAGGTCTTGGTCCTGACGGCAAAAGCCAAGTTTCTGTTGAGTATCATGACGGCAAGCCAAAAAGACTTAATGCTGTTGTTATAGCACAGCAGCATGTAGATGAGATAGCTGAGAATGAATTAAAAGAACAAATAAATGAGCATGTTATACAACCTATTTGCAAAGAATTTCTGGATGAAGATACGCAAATACACATAAATGCAACTGGAAAGTTTGTTGTTGGAGGTCCAGAAGGTGATACTGGATTAACAGGAAGAAAAATCATTGTGGATACTTATGGGGGTTTAGGAAGACATGGCGGAGGTGCTTTTTCAGGAAAGGATCCTTCTAAAGTTGACAGATCTGGGGCTTATGCTGCTCGTTGGGTAGCAAAAAATGTAGTTGCTGCTGGATTGGCTGATAAATGTGAAGTTCAATTAAGCTATGCAATCGGAGTTTCTGAACCAACTTCTGTTAATGTGGATACTTTTGGAACAAATAAGATTGATGAGGAGAAAATTGTTGAGCTGGTGAAAAAACACTTTAAATTGACACCAAAATGGATTATTGAGAAGCTTGATTTACTGAGGCCTATTTACAAGAAAACAGCTGCTTACGGCCATTTTGGAAGAAGTGATGATGACTTTACATGGGAGAATACAGATGTGGCTGAAACACTGAAGGATGAAGCTGGTCTTTAGTTGTTGAAAACTTCCTTGCCGTATCTTTGCTTTGCTCTTTGCTTTAATTGATTATATTCTTCATCATTAAGGCTTAGAGTGTCCTTTACTTCTTCAAAGCTGGAATACATGCCTATGAAGTTTAATGCCTTGTCAACCTTATTATCATCGTACATAAATATCACCTTTTAGGGAAGTTGTTTATTCTAATTTTGATTTAAAAAAGTTGCTAATTGACTATATTTTAGAAAGTATAGATTGGAATGGATGGTTGCCTATTTTGCAAACTCAGCAATTAGCAGGTCAAATCCATGTTTTTGCTCCGGGGTTAGATCTTTAAAGTGCTTCCTCTTTAGTTGTTGCAGTCGCTTTGCCATTGGTATGCTTCTAATATGAGAGCTAAACTCTTTTAATGCTTTCATAATTCTAACTACTGCTGAAAGAACCTTGCTTTCTACTTTGAAATATCTAACACTATTATGTTGTTTATCCTTCATCAGAGCGTTTTCAATTCCTCCAAAAAGCATGCCGAGTCCTCCCTCCCACTTTAGCACTTGCCTCGACATCGCCATCAAAAGTACCCTGCTTAAATGCAAATCTTGCCCTTAACATGTAATTGTATGCATAATCTATTGCGTTTAGAAACCCATGACCATAGTCATCATCGTGAAGTCTGCTATGAAACTTTCGGCATACCCTTGTAAGAATGCTCTACGTGCTTTTTGTTTAACAGCATCTTCCTGGTGTTCTATAGTATCATTCAGGATTCTTGTAAACTCGATTTCAGCTGCTTTTTCATCATCCTGTGGGTCGCCATGGGATGGTTAAGCGAGTTTTATCTATAAATAAGTTTCTATATATTGAGATTTTTCTTTGATGGAAAATTAAAATTATCATCGAGAAATTTATTAGTAATAAGGGGCTCAACAAATAGGCTTTAACGATAAGTTTAAAAATAAGCGTTTAATTCTTATAAGGAAAATGGACGTTGCTCCTAGCATGGGATTTAAAAAACATGAAGCTGTGGGGTAACTTGGCTAGCCTTTCTGGTTTGGGTATGTGATGTGAAAACATTGCGTCTAAAGACCAGATGATCCCGGTTCAAAATGCCCTGTCTTCAGAAGTTATCATGCTACTGGGGCTGTGAAAGTCCGGGCAGCCCCATTTTTAACAGTTTAAGGTAACAATGGTAAAAGCAAAAATAGAAAAATTAGGTTCTGCAAAAAGGTTTGGTGCTAGATATGGTGCTAAGCCAAAGCATAAGTTTGCTAAAATAGAGAAAGAGCAGAGGAAAAAGCATTTATGCCCTTACTGCAATGCTCTAAAAGTCAAACGTGTATCAATTGGAATATGGCACTGCAGGAAATGCAACTCAAAGTTTACTGGAAAAGCATATACTGTGTCTAAGACTTTGAGTTTTGAAGAACCCAAATCCGAAGAAAAACCAATCATAGAGGAAAAACCGCTTAAAGAAGAAAAAACTTTAGAAACAAATGAAGAGGTCGCTTAAAATGGTAGAATACAAATGTTTTCAGTGCAATAAAAAAGTTGCCCAGGATTATTTAAGAAAAAAAATAAGATGTCCTTATTGTGGTAGCAAAATACTTTTTAAACCAAGAAGTGTTACCACAAAGGTAAAGGCAAGATAAATGGCTGAGGAATCCAAGGAATCAGAAAAGAAAGTAAACCAGCTGCAGATGCTGGAGCAGAGTATGCAGAATCTTTTAATGCAAAAGCAGCAGTTTCAGCTGCAGCAGGTAGAAATTGAATCTGCATTGAAAGAACTGGAAAAGGTTGATGAAGCATACAAAATTGTGGGAAACATAATGGTCTTGTCAAAAAAAGATGATCTCAAAAAAGATTTAGATTCCAAAAAGGACGTTATGGAGCTAAGAGTAAAAACCATGGAAAAGCAGGAAGACCAGCTAAGGGAAAAAGCATCTAAACTGCAGAACGAACTTCTTAAGGAGATGGGTTAAGATCGAACTGAAAATGGAGCATAATCAATTTGAAAACATAGAGTCTATGTTAAATGCATTAAAAGAGGATAATGCTGTTCCAAAGAATGTAAGATTAAAAATCGAGAACATAATTGAAGTGCTAAATGGAAAAACAGAGGTGCAGATTAAAGTCAGCAAGGTTCTTAATGAGCTTGAGGAAATAGCTGATGACGTAAATTTGGAGTCATATACAAGAACGCAGGTATGGAATGTTGTAAGTGCTTTGGAGAAAATAAAATAAAAACCAATAAATAATAATTTCAATGCCTAAAACAGCACATCAAATAAAAATAAAAGTTTTTTCTTACGAAAAAAATAGTGATGATAATAAGTTAATTCTTGATAAATTTCTGGGATTTTTCCCATTTGACCTTAAAGAGCAGAAAATAGCGCTTAAGAAAACAAACGCTTTTGGTGTTAATGAAAAGAAAATAACAATTTTTGAAGTTGCTTTGACTAAAGATAAGCATATCAGTAAATTTCTTGATAATCTGGTGGAAAATATTGATGAAGAGCAGAGAAAATTAATTTCAGAGCAATTAGAATCAAGATTGGATGAGAATCTTGACTTTTTCTTGAGATTTGATAAGGATGAGTACCTAAAAAACAATAAATTAAAGCTTACAGACTCCGGAAACTGCTTTCATATTGAGATGAGCATAGCGGCTTTTCCTAAGAAGAGAGAGATTGCTTTGGGAATTGTTAAAGGGATTTTTGGTTAATTCTATAATATTAATTTTAGAGTAGTGACAAAATAGGATGATTTATATACCCCCTCTTAGTTAACTTGGTGTATAAAATGTTAATCTTTTACCCCCATTCATATAATCTAAAATAATTTAACCTTATAAAATGTCAGTAAAAACCAAACTTGATGATCTTGTATCAAAATATATGTTAAACTCTCCAACTATTTCGGGAGTAGTAATCGGATATACATCCTTTTTAACAACATTAGCTTTTCGTTATATTAAGCATCCTGAAGAAGTAGGTGAAATGTTGCGTAGAGACCTATTAAATGTTGGATTAAATCTAGCAGTCCATGTTGGTGTTCCTGTTATTGCTGGTGCTGGTTCAGCTCATGTAGTTAATGAATACAGGAGAAGTAGAAGAAACATAGAAGCAGAGGAGGAAGCTAGAAATGCACAGAAAAGGATTATGGAAGAAACAGAACGCATATATAAAGATATAGTGGGAAAACTCCACGGTACTGTACAATCCAGATTTCTTATGGCGGGTATGAGACTAGGGATGGAATATCCTGACCCTGATTCTATGCCAGAGAATGTAAATATAATAATTTTCCATATTGAAAATAATTAATGTCTGTTATAAGGCATTTTTTCTTCTTAGAGGCTATGTTAGCAGCTTATGTGTAAATTTAAGGCTTAAATGTGCCTTTTTGGCCTAAAAACCCCTAAATCTTCTTATTTGCCTATCTTGCAATAATAAAGGTTTTATATGAGTATCAATTCATCCTAACAAAACTTGGGGGAAAGTTATCTTGTTAGAGTTAATAAAACAGGCTAAAATTGGAACAATAGTTCCAGTATACAAGGAAATTAATGAAGAAATAGATGCTTTAGAGTACTTTGGAAAGGTTTCTGATTATGGTAACAAGAAAAATTCCATGCTTTTTGAAAACAATGGAACAACTTTTGGCTCTGCTAATCCATGTTTAATGGTTACAGGCAAAGGTGATGATTTTGAGATAACAGCTTTAAGCAATTCAGGAAAGAAATTTTTGAATTTTATTAAAAAAGACTTTAAGTTTTGCGATAAGGCAGTGTATAAAAAAGACAAAATAACCGGTAAATTAACACCTGCAAGAACTTCTGTTCCTGAGCAGCAAAAACTCAGGCAAAAAAATCATATGGATATAATAAGAGCGATAGCATTTGCCTTTAAGCCTACAACAAAGCCTTTTTTACCATATTGCGGATTGTTTGGCATGGTTTCTTATGATTTTGCAAATCAAATAGAAGACCTTCCGGAGAATAAGGAGGATATAATTAATGATCCGGACTATGTTTTTTATTTCCTTGATAATATGTTTATAGCTAATCATAAAACCAAAAAAACATACTTTGTCGCAAATGCGTTAATCACTGACAATAACAGGGAAAAGACTTACCAGGAATGCAATAAAACAATTAATAATTATGAAAAACTCATCAGCAGTAAACTGCCTAAGGTTAAAACATATAAGAAAAGAGAATTAAAATTAAGTTATGATCTGAATAAAGATGAATTTCTTGAATCAATGAATTCCTTAAGGAGAAATATACTTGATGGTGATATATTGTATGCTTCACCTTCAAGATTAGCAACATCAAATTATAATGCAGAGCCTCTTGACATCTATGCGCAGCTAAAAAATATTAAAGATGGCCATATGTTTTATGTCAATGACGGTAATGGTGCAATTATTGGCTCTGGTGTAAAAGCAATCTTAAATGTTGAGGGTAAGGACGAAAAAACAGTTGAATTGAGAATAGCAACTAGTGCAGAACCAAGGGGCATTAATAAAGAAGGAATTGAAAAAGATCTTGATAATAAGTATGAGGCATTGTTAAAAGTTAATGAAAGTGAAATTGCTTACAATATAATGCTTGCGGATGCTGTAAGAGATGATGTTGCAAAAATTTCAGAAACAGGAACAAGGCATGTTGATAAATTATTTGCAGTCAATAAACATCCAGCCGGCCAGAATATTACTTTAAGTGTTAAAGGCATTCTTAACAAAGACCTTGATGCTTTGCATGCTTATATATCGACTATAAATCCAGCTGTAGTAAGCGGTATTACTAAAGTAAAGTCAATGCAATTGCTTAGGAAGATAGAAAAAACAAAAAGATGCTTCAGCTCTGGTTCCATGGTTTATGTAACACCAGAGAAAGAACTGCATAGCATGACTGTGGAGCCTTTAAGGATTAAAAAAGACAAAGCGTTTGTCAGGACAACTGCAAGAGTTTTCCATAACAGCAATGATGAACAGGAATTTAGCGTAGCTGATGAAAAAACTTTGAAGTTATTGGATGCAATTAAATCTGCAGGAGGACTAAAATGAAGATCCTTTTGATAGATAATTTAGGCTTTACTCACAATTTGATAGATGAGTTTGAGAAAAAAGGATGTGAAGTTATTTCTTACAGGAATGATGTAGATATTAAGGTAATCGACAGTGCAGTAAATAAATTCAAGCCTAATTTAATTGTTATTTCCTCTGGCCCTGAAAATATAAGCAATGCTGGAAATTCTGTTGATATTATAAGAAGCTATGCAGGCAGCATTCCTATATTCGGAGTTGGTTTTGGATGCGAATGCATAATTGAGGCATTTGAAGGCAAAATTAACCGGTCTTCAATCATCATGCATGGAAAAATAACTTTAGTTGATCATGATGGCAAAACAATATTCAAAAACATTAACAATCCTTTTAATGCAGGAGCATTCAATTCCCTTTCAGCATTAGATGTACCTTATGACCTTGAAGTGTCTGCAAGAAGCCAGAATGATATTGTAATGGGTATAAGGCACAAAGAGTGTTTTGTTGAAGGCATACAATTTAATCCAGGGAGTATTTTAACTAAGGATGGAAGCTTGATTATTGGAAATGTTCTTAAGGAAGCTGGTAAGAAATAGTTCATTACCCGCAAGTAACAAAAATAGAAAGGTTTATAAAGGAGGTAATTTAGTCTAGGACTATGGTAAGCGCAAAACAAAAGGAACAGATGTCAGGATTCATTACAGGACTATTAGAAAATTCAGGACTATACAACATCTTGAAGCAGGATAATTCCTATATTCTTGCAATTGAAAAGCCTGATATTGTAGAGAACCCTAAAACAATTGATGTTCTTGCCCACAATTACCACAGAACAAAAAAAGAGCTAAATGATACATTAGGGCACAACAATTATCATGGAATATCTACCGCCCATATATTTTACAAGGATGACAAGACATTTATGGTAAGGTTAGGCAGCAGAGGCAATATCAAAGATGAACGAAGCCTAAAACGTTATTCTAAAGAACAAAGAGATGCCATGATTCACTTAAGGGATCTTGAAAAAGAAGTTTTAGGTATTTCTAGAGGAGATCTTGCATATTATCAGCCAGAAACAGCGCGTTTAGAAGAGGGTATTAGGAGATTTGAGATGGTAAGAGTTGCTTTGGATTATACTCACATTAGACGAGGAGATCCTGGGTATGGTTTTGTACGGGATACAGTTTCTAAAGACTACAAAGAAGCGCGTCAAATCGGAGCAACAATTACAGGTCCAATTGAATTATTAGTGGGTAATAGGGGTTATGCGGGCATAAGCCCAGTAGAGCCTACCAAGCCAGTAAAACCAGAACAGCCTTCACTTTTTAAGTAACCGGCATATGATACATAGGGATAACATCATCAAAACTGTTTATTTCTCAATAAACCAAATAAGATATTTGATACAAATATCACTAATTCCAACGGACAAGAGGATAATAAGAAAGATATTTAAGGCGGAATTGCTTACTATGAATGATATTTGGGTGCTAAAATGAGAAGAAACGGAATAGCAAAATCATTAGAAAATATACTTGACAATCCTATCGTAGCCGCATCTTTAGATAGAAGTCAACTTATAAGCGGTGTTACTAATCAAGTACTGGGCCATTGGAGTGTTGATTTAAGCCAAAGAAATCCGGCTCCTGCTTTTATCGGAAGTGAAGGTGAAAATCCTAATTACCTTGGAACTGATTTGGATCTTTTTTCTTTTCTAATGTCTTTAAGTCAAAGAAGAGCTGTAATTAACATTCCCGATTATGAAAACTTAAGAAAATCTACCTTAGCCAGTAATCAAGCTGTAGTTTCTAAAGAAAATAGACATGGTCAGCTTCTTTGGTTAGAGTCTAATGCTGAAACGCATGCATTTGATATAGAAATGATTGATTATAATGTAATAGAGAGAAGAAATGGCACAGATAAAGTTGGAGCTCCCAGAAAATTTGCAGTTGTTGACGATTTTGGAGAACTTTATGATGGTTGGACCAACTACGAATGGCTTCCTTCAGAACAAGAAAATAAATTAATTGAAGAAAAGGGCTTAAGGGGTAGACATGGCGCCCTGGAGTTTAGTTATTTTGTTCATCCAAGTAAGGCATTCTCATTTTATGGCTCTCCTTACATAGCTACAAAAATTCTCGGTATGAGAATGAAAGACCAGGCATCATTTTACAGAGAAATAGCAAAGCAATTAAGGGAAGATGGAATTAGGCTGATGTTTCCAAAAGAAGAAAAAGAACGAGTAAAATATGGTTACGAAGGTGAAACAGTCCCACAAAAAGTAAAAACTCTTGAAGCCAAGTTGATAATTCCTGATTTTCATGGGGAATACCCAATACGGGGAATGGAAATACATCGTGGAAAAAAAGTAGTTACAGATTTTGAGGGAATGCCAGATAGTCCAAGGGAAAAAGCAAGCGTTTTAAGATATTCAAAATGGACTGCAAACAAATTAAGTTATAGGTATGGCCCTCCGGTAAGAGCTGCTGCGCGTGCAGTTGAACTGGCGTTTTTCAAATATGGATTAGATAGCCACAGAGGCGGTGAAATAAGGCCGGGTTGGGCTGTTCCAGATTGGAATAGAGATGTTAAAGAAGGACCAACAACAAGAATTGACTGGAATCAATTAAAGCTTAATGACTCTGTTCAACTTCTTTACAGAACCAGAGATACAACTGCTCAAGTCAGAGCAAGATCATAAGTCAACTAAACTCAATAGTTAACTTTTTATAATTCTCAATTAAGCCTTTATTTATGCTAATAAAAAATATCTACAGTAAACTCTATTCCCATTTTGGTCCGCAACATTGGTGGCCTGTGACAAAAGAGAAACAAATTATTCCAAAATACCATAAAAACATTAAATTAAATGAAAAACAAAAATTAGAAATCTGCTTTGGAGCAATACTGACTCAAAATACCAACTGGAAGAATGTTGAAAAAGCTGTAGTGCAATTGAATAAAAACAATTTAATTGATATAAATAAAATCTTAAAAATTAATAATAAAAAACTTGCAAAAATAATCAAAAGCTCCGGCTACCATAACCAAAAAGCAAAGAAACTAAAGAATTTCTGCAAACATATTAATAAAGATCATGATAATAATCTAAAAAAGTTCTTTGGAAATAATATTGAAAAGCTAAGAAATGAACTATTATCTATTAACGGCATTGGGCCTGAAACAGCAGATTCCATAATCCTTTATGCTGCAAAAAAACCCATATTTGTTGTAGATGCTTATGCAAAAAGGATAATAAACAGGATTGGCTTTAAAGAAGAAACTTATGATGAATTGCAAACATTATTTATGAGCAATTTAAAGAAAAATGAAAAACTATATAATGAGTACCATGCTTTACTGGTGGAATTGGGAAAGAATGTTTGTAAAATAAAACCATTATGTCAAAACTGTCCGTTAGAGGAGTCATGCAATAAAAATGGTATATGAACAAATCATAACAATAATAATCATTACCCTAATTATAGTTTT
>Ga0187827_10004587_pt1 | contig 16909 bp, 18 predicted proteins | sample ETNtaG_39_FD_167969 | JGI IMG/M metagenome (GOLD analysis project Ga0187827, IMG submission 167969) | Marine microbial and viral communities from oxygen minimum zone, Eastern Pacific Ocean - ETNP2014_SV_150_PacBio MetaG (Illumina Assembly) | ecosystem: Environmental > Aquatic > Marine > Hypoxic...
GCACCAAGTCTGGGAGCTGGAGAGGTAGCCCAGGGGCCATCTCCGGCAGCTATTGGTAACGCCGTTTTTGACGCAACCGGCATCCGCATTCGTGAGATTCCATTTCTCCCGGAGCGCATGAGGAGCCTGGCATTAGACTGATTGGCCAGCGTGGGAATACGACAAGCAGCTTCGGATTTTCTCAAGTCCCACATGATTGAAATTTGTGACTCTGGTACTATAATTTTGCTGGACCAATTCCAGACCTCAGTTGCAAGGAAATGACTCACACCACCTTCAGGCAACCGACCCAAAATAGATAGATATAACTTGTACGGGAGACAGACCATAAAATTTAATCTTGCAATGATCGGCTTTGGCAACGTAGGTCAAGGGCTGGCAGAAATTCTGTCGACAACGGCGCAACTGCTGCGCGATAAACATGACGCTGATATTCGCATTGTGGCTATCTGCGACCTCTACAAGGGCAGTATCGCAGACCCAAAAGGGTTTGACCCTCTGGCCCTGTTGGATCAAATCAGGGACAAGGGTGATCTGAAAGATTTCCCTGCGGCCAATAGAGGCTGGGATGCGCAGGAGACTATCGAAAAAAGTGGCGCTAATGTATTAGTGGAGCTTTCCTATACTGATCTGGCGACGGGTGAACCGGCACTAAGCCATATGACCCAGGCACTCGAGGCGGGAATGAATGTCTCCACAACCAACAAGGGCCCCGCGGCACTTCATTTCCCCCAATTACTTAAGCTGAGCAAGAAGCACGGCGGTAAAATCGGTGTAGAAGGTACTGTCATGAGTGGCACGCCCGCCCTGGCGGTGAGTATGAATATGTTGGCGGCCGCTGGTGTTACACGAATTCAGGGCATTCTGAACGGCACAACCAACTATATACTTGGCGAGATGGAGAAGGGTGCAGACTATGCGGATGCATTGGAAGAAGCCCAGGTGAAAGGCTATGCGGAAGCGGACCCCACCGGCGATGTGGATGGCCACGATGCGGCAGCCAAGGTCGTCATTCTAGCCAACCTCGTGATGGACCAGAGCATGACGATGGGCGACGTCAGTTGTACCGGTATCAGTGGCGTCACCCGTGATCAAATCCAGGCTGCACAGACCGAGAACCAAAGATGGAAGCTGATAGGCACCCTCGAGAATGTCGATGGACAAATTCAAGGCTCCGTTGAACCTGTAAAGCTGGATGCTGAGCACCCGTTATATGGTGTTGGGGCGGCCATCAACGCCGTAACTTTCAGCACCGATCTCCTGGGAGATATCACTTTGATAGGCCCCGGGGCCGGCCGTATTGAAACCGGGTATGCAATCATCGGCGATATTCTGACCTTTTCCAAAACCTAGCCCAAGAGCGAATGCCATGATAGAGTGGTACACCAAGAAAACCTTCGGTTCACTGGTCGACACCATGTCAGAACGATTTGGTGATAGAGAAGCTCTTGTATTCAAAGATGAGCGCTATAGTTTTCTGGAGGTTCGCAAGCGAGTAGATGAAGTTGCCTGCGGGCTGATCCAATTGGGTGTAAGCCCCGGTGATCACGTGGCACTCTGGTTAATGAACCGGCCAGAGTGGATCTTCACCATGTTCGCACTGGCCCGCATTGGTGCCGTACAGGTGCCTGTAAATTCACGCTTTCGTACTCACGATCTGGCATATCTGCTAAAGCAATCAGATGCACGTTACCTGATTACCCATGACACCTCGGGTCCAGTAAATTTTCTGGAAATGGTCCAGGAGGTTGTCAAATTGCCTGAAAGCGGATTTGCCATGGAGGATCCGGATTTTTCCGAGATGAGAAGCGTCATCATTCTAGGTGATACTGAATACACCGGTTGTGTTCACTGGCAGAAAATGCTCGATACGGGTGCCAGCGTTAGCGACACTATCCTGGATGCAAGAATCGAAGCATGTGACCCAGACCTTCCAGCATTTATCATGTACACCTCCGGCACGACAGGCTTCCCAAAGGGGGTGATGCACAACCACATTATGCTTCGCCTGATTGAGGAGCGTGCCTTTCGCATGGCCATTACCGAGAACGATACGATCCTGAATTACCTGCCGCTATTTCATCTCTTCTCATACTCAGAATGTGCACTCACTTCAATGCTGACCGGTGCACGCCAGGTTCTGATGGAAACATTTGCACCCGATGAATGCATCCGCCTGGTGGAAACCGAGGGTGTTACGATCATGCACGGCTTTGAAACCCATCTGAAGGACCTGACGGAATCCCAGGAACGTCTAAAAGCAGACGTCTCAAGCCTTCGCTGCGGCGTATTCGCCGCTGGCACGAAAAGCTCGGTTCAGATATGCCGAAAGGCGGCAGAAGTGCTCGCCCCGCTGGCTTCCATCACAGGCTTTGGGATGAGTGAAATGGGTGTAGGCGCACTGGTGGGCTCCCTCGGTGACAGCATTGAGCAGCGAACCGAATCTTCAGGTTATCCAGCGCCTGGATTTGAGTGCCGTATCCTTGACCCGGAAACCAACAAAGAGCGGGCAATCGACGAGGAAGGTGAAATCGTTTTCAAGGGTTATGGTTTGATGATGGGGTACTACAACAAGCCAAAAGAAACCGCTGACAGCTATGATGAGGAGGGATGGTTCCATACTGGCGACACGGGAATACGTCGAGCAGATGGCTATTTTCGCTTTCTCGGCCGATACAAGGATATGCTCAAGGTCGGTGGGGAGAATGTCGACCCGATGGAGGTGGAAGCTTTACTGCTGGGCGCTGATGGTGTGCAACAGGTCGCTGTCATTGGCTTTCCCGACCCTCGCCTAACCGAAGTGGCTGTTGCTTATGTGCAGCCTAAACCCGGCGAAGATCTCTGTGAAGATAACATCATTGAGTTCTGTCGGGGAAAGATGGCCTCATTTAAAATACCTCGTCACGTGCTTTTTGTGGACGAGCTTCCAATGACAGCATCGGGTAAAGTCCGCAAGGTTGAGCTGCGCGAAAACGCGGTCGCTTTGCTGACAAATAGCTAGAGCACCCGCTTTAGGAAATCGATCTGGATCTTGACGTTTTCCTTGAACCATTCTTCTCGATAAGGTGCAAAGTGGTTACAGGCCAGCGTATGAAGCTCTCCGTTTTTCAGTTTTGACGCCATATACTTTGCCTGCTCAATGGGAACGAGTGAATCCTGTTCCGCCGCAATCACAAGCGCCGGGCAGACAATTTTCTCGGCCGCCGAGATAGGATCAGATCCGCCTATCTTAAGCATAGATTTCGCTGGCACCCGATTGTCGAAGGTTGTCCCTTCAGGAATAAGGGCCCGATAACCCGGCTCACATTCAGGTGTATTGAGAAGTGCAGTACTACCGGGAGGCCCAACGACTGGCACATAATGCGGCGAACCCGTCACCGCTGTCTTAACAAGATCCCATAGGATATGCACCATCAGTCCAAATGAAACCTTGGCTTTTGGTATGTCCGGGCCTTTTGGTATCCCCGAAAAAGGAACCTGGGATATCGTCGCAGTTACTTTCTGGTCCCTCGCCGCCGCGCAAATAACGTGAGCACCACTAAAAGAGGTACCCCAGAGAATGATTCGATCATGGTCAACCTGATCGATGTTTCGCACATGGGCGATCGCCGCATCCCAATCGGCACCATGATGTGTTGGGTCAACAAGGTTCCGGGGACTGCCATCACTATCACCGAAGGTCCGGTAATCAAAAACAAAGGTCGCGTAACCATTGCCTAAAAACTCCCGGGCAAAGTCAACGAGACCGAAGGCCCGCTCACCGGCAAAACCGTGCGCAAGAATGACAACTGGTGGCTTTTCTATGCCCTGCGGGCAAAAGAGCCACCCAGCACACTTGGTTCCTTCACTCAGGAAATCGCTATCACTTCTATCTATTTCTGCAGAATCAGTCATTGTAATAAACTCAGGCCATGCTTTTGTTTGCCAGTTTTGAATTGGGGCAAGTCGGTTGATGGTAACCACATTGCTCCTGCACTTCCATTTATATCCATGACCAGGAAACAAAGATTAAAACAAAGCGGCAGCCGCATGTCCCTGTATAGAGTGCTTTCATAGAAGGGGTCAAAGACTATTCATAAGAACCTTTTCAATCATACGCAAGTCTCGATATCCTATTCATTTCTCAACAAGGCAGATTTTTGTAGTGGCGGAACTATGATTAATATTAATACGGGTACAGAAGAACTGCTGCGTCACATAGAGGACCGCGTTTGTGTGATCACACTGAACAAACCAGACAAGCGAAACGTCCTCGGCTATATTCTCATCACAGCACTAAGGGGCACATTGATTTTGGTAGAAGAAGATGATCGAATCGGTTGCGTAATGATTACGAGTGCAGGGACAACCTTCTTCTCCGGCAACGATGTCAGCGGTATGGGCGCAGCTCAATCAGATGCCAAGGGAGCTGAACTTAGGATCTTCAATAAGGTGTTTCCCGATCAAACATTCCGTGAAGATTCTTTGGAATTCGCACGCTCCATTGCTAACGGCCAGACAATGGCGCTAGAGAGAATGAAACTTAATCTGAACAGGGGCGTTACGCAATCTCGGAAAGACAGCCTGGCGTTGGAAGCCGAGAACCTGATGCCAAGCTTTGGAAACAGTGAATCAAAAGAGGCGATAAGCGCTTTTATGGAAAAACGCACACCCATTTTCCACAAATAGCACCGCAGCAGAGGCCGAATTTTCCTACCCAACGGGCAAATCCTGTGCGTCACACAATTATTTCATAGTATCATCCAATAGAGATAGAAACTCGTAATTTGCCAAGCCAGCAAAGAACATTTAAGTCCAGCATACTCATGGACCACCATGAACAGATCTGGGAATTACAAGGCATGCCAAAAACTTGATCTTGAATTAAGACGAATCACATAAATAACCAAGGAATATGTAAATGAGTGACACACTAGAAGGAAGAGTAGCCCTTGTTACGGGCGGTAGCCGTGGAGTCGGAAGGGCAATTTCACTGGCGATGGCGGCGGATGGTGCTGACGTCGCTGTGATTTTTCGAAAAGACCAGGATGCGGCTGATGCCATAGTCTCAGAAATCACCGCGATGGGCCAAAGAGCGATAGCATGCCAGTCATCCGTCACTGATTATGATGCCATCAGGGATGCTGTAACCAGGGTAGAAACAGAGCTGGGACCGATTGGAATCCTGGTCAACAATGCTGGTATCGCCAGCAGGGGTAAAACGGTTGCAGACACTGACCCGGAAGAACTACTGCGGGTTGTGTCAACCCATGCACTCGCCTCCCACTTTTTGAGCGGGCTGGTCATTCCCAAGATGCGGGAGCTTGACCGGGGCGACATCGTTATGATCTCTAGTGCCGCAACCCAGGGCCTTGGTGCCAATGGTGCACCCTACAACATGGCCAAATGTGCGCTTGAAGCGCTTGCCTTCACCCTCGCCAAGGAAGAAATGGCCAATGGTATCCGTGTCAACATCGCGGCTCCGGGTCTGGTCGAAACTGAGATGGGCTCGCGCCTGGTAAAGGCGACTCAAGGCGTTGATGACCTGCGCACAATAGATGCCAATATGCCCTTCGGTCACGTCTGCCAGCCCGAGGAAGTCGCTAACGTGGTGCACTTTTTTGTCAGTGCAAAGAATACCTATGTGACCGGTGAGCGCCTATACATTCATGGTGGTGGCGCTCGCTGGTAGCTACTCCCGCTTGCTCTCCATCAAGCAGCTAAAATATTGGCAGGTCAGGTAACCGGCTCCAGTGGCTGACCTCCCCACTTCTCCAACATGGCAAATTCCTGCACAGGTTTTCGCTTGAGCCTGGTGAGTTGCTTGACTGGTTTCCCAAGTGGAACGACTCCACATACGGCCACATGGTCCGGTAAACCAAACAATTCTTTCATACCCGGCTCCTCGGCTGCTGCGAGCGTCGTGATTGCACCGGTAAAACCTTCGCTTCTGGCCGCAAGTAGAATATTCCAGGCAAAGGGGTAAATGGAAGCCCCGGTGATGATGCCAACCCTGTCCAAATGCTGGTCCATGGACGCTGCCAGGCTCAGATCAAGACACAGGATAAGAACCACCGACGACTTGAGAAGAGGATCTGTAAATACCGATGGCACCTGGGTTTCAGCAATTTCCTCAGTACTGACAACGGGAGGTTCAAGTGAACTCCATGGATTTTCACCGCGAGTCATTTGCGCAACATAGCGCCGGGCAGCCGGCTCCGTCAGTTTTACCAGTGAACGTCTGGTTTCATCGTCGCGCACGACAATGACTTTCCATCCCTGCCGATTGCCTCCGCTTGGTGCAAACCGGGCCATATCAAGAATTCTATATATTACCCCAGTGGAGAGTTCTTCCCCGGTGTATTCGCGACCAGCAAATGTTGTCCGCATCACATCGTAGATTTCCATCGTACCTCCCTTCACCTTACATCTGTTTCGCTGTATCACCAATGCCCTGAAACATCGTTTCATAAGCACCAAGAAGAAAACTCGATGCACCTTCATCCCGGCCTTTTTCCGCCGTAAATACACCCTTATAGTCCATCCGGCAGGAATCCGGTCCGGTTTTGGTGATGGTCCCGGTAGCATTATATTCGGTCATTCCGGCGGGCATGACACGAATAATGGACAGGCAGAGAACCATATTCTCATGATCTAGGGAGTCCAGGCGTTCACTCACTGGGTCAGCCAGACCATTAAGGTAGAGATGCCTGATCATACCGAGACCTTCTCCTTCTAGCTCGAATCTATCCAGTTCTATGGGCCACCACTTCTCGAATTCACCAAAATCCACCAATAACGCCCAGACCTTCTCCGCTGCCACATCAAAATCCTTGCTTACATTCAGTTCAACCATGGTTCTGTTTGCCTCTGCTTGATTGATTTAGTCCAGCTACCTACGCCCGAGTAGGCTTGCCGTGAAGCCAGCACTCACACAGATCATACTCCTTCCTGTTATTTTCCCAACCTTGGCAGAAAGTACCAAGCCAGGCCTCGTTATGCATCGCGTAAGAGGCGTGTCGCTACTATAATGCTCACTTTCCAAATCTTGAGCCACATGAAAACAATCATCGAACCCTTCAGAATAAAGACGGTAGAACCTATTCGTCTGACGACCGTCGAGGAACGCCAGGCCCTGATTCAGGAAGCCCACTACAATCTTTTTTCACTACATTCTGACGATGTAATGATTGACCTCCTGACCGACAGTGGAACCGCCGCAATGAGTTCAGCTCAATGGGCTGCAATTATGAATGGAGACGAGAGCTATGCAGGTTCGCCATCATTTGGCCGCTTTGAGAAGGCAGTGAAAAATCTAATGTCCTTCAAACACATTATTCCCACGCACCAGGGTCGCGCTGCTGAGGCGATCCTGTTTTCCATACTCGGCGGTAAAGGCAAGAGGATTCCATCGAATACACATTTCGACACCACACGTGGGAATATTGAGATAAGTGGCGCATTTGCAGATGACCTTGTCATTGACGCAGGTAAAGACCCATCGGCGAACCACCCTTTCAAGGGCAATATGAATCTCGAAAAACTGGAATCCTACCTGCAGGAATTTGGAGAGTCTGTTCCCTGCGTCATGCTGACCATAACCAACAATGCTAGCGGGGGACAACCCGTCAGCATGGACAATATCCGCGAAACTGGCAGGCTGGCATTGAAATTTGGCAAACCATTTTTCATAGATGGTTGTCGATTTGCTGAGAATGCCTACTTTATTCAACAGAGAGAAAGTGAATTTCAGGATGTGTCCATCGTCGAAATCGTACGCACGATATTCAGCTTTGCCGATGGTATGACCATGAGTGCAAAAAAGGATGCGTTTGCAAATATCGGTGGCTGGCTCGCACTAAACGATGATGACCTTGCACAGCAGGCTCGCAACAGGCTGATTCAGACAGAGGGTTTTCCAACCTATGGTGGACTTGCAGGCAGAGACCTTGACGCGATCGCCCAGGGTTTAAAGGAAATCGTTGACGATGACTATCTCCGGTACAGGGTAAGAACCAATGAATATATCTCCGAGAGGCTGGATTCCATGGGCATCCCGGTAATGAAACCAGCTGGCGGGCATGCCGTTTTCGTTGATGCCCGAAAATGGCTGGACCATATTGAACCCTTGAGTTACCCAGGCCAGTCCCTGGCAGTAGCCCTGTATGAAACGGGCGGCATCCGGGGGTGCGAGATCGGCACCGTCATGTTCGGAATGGCCCCTGATGGAACTGAGTCTGCCGCGACCATGGACCTTGTCAGGCTGGCTATGCCCCGCAGGGTTTATACGCAGTCCCATGCAGACTACATCGTCGAAGTATTTGAAGAGCTCGCGCAAATAAAACAGACTCTGCCCGGCTACAGAATTGTGGAGCAGGCACCGGTGATGAGACATTTCACCGCAAAGTTTGAGCCGCAAAGCTAGCCTGGGCACACTGATGCCAGCTACCCGACTACTCGTCGTGGCCGGACCCACCGCCTCCGGTAAAACAACCCTGGGGGTGAAACTGGCTGAATATCTTGGTGGCGAAATAATTTCTGCTGACTCAAGACAGGTTTACCGGGGAATGGATATTGGTAGCGGAAAGGACCTCGACGAGTATGGAGATATCCCCTACCATCTGATAGATATCCTGGACCCAGGTGATGAATTCAACGTCTATGAATTCCAGAGACGTTTCTGCGATGCATTTGCACTCATTTCGTCTAATGCAAAGCTACCACTGCTGGTGGGTGGCACAGGTCTCTACCTGGCATCCGTCCTGGATGCCTATGATTTGGTTGAGGCACCCGTCGATCATGTTCTAAGGGAATCTCTTGAAACCATGACGCTAAATGCGCTAACGGAGCGTTTGAAAGAACTGGATCCTGCCCTGCACAACACAACGGACTTGCTTGATCCACAGAGAACCATTCGGGCAATTGAAATTGTCGAATCAAAGAACCAGGTAAACCGATTCTCCGTCACGCTACCGGAATTTGAACCAGTTATTTTTGCCATAGACTGGGATCGGTCAGCACTGAGGAAGAGAATTACCAAGCGCCTGAAGGATAGACTGGAAAACGGTCTGATTGAAGAAGTCGAACAGCTTCATATTCAGGGAGTTTCCTGGGAAACTCTGCACAACTATGGGCTGGAGTATCGCTTTGTTGCGTCATACCTTAATAAGGAGCTAAACAAAAACGACATGTATCAGAAACTCAATTCGGCCATTCACGCTTTCGCCAAGCGCCAGCAAAAGTGGTTCAGGCGAATGGAGCGAAATGGTACGGTAATTCACTGGCTGGATGGGGAGATGGATACCTTCCCGCAGGCACTTGAAATTATTCAGGAATAGCCTGGACAATTCTAGAAATATCCAGATCAGGATACCGAAGGAGTCTTTTTCCCTCGGTGCTCCATTTCAACTTTTTAGATCGAGTACTTTTACAGACGGGTTATCACTTCCGACCCCCACCGCTCTTCCTTGCTGAACTTTATGGCGAAGAAATCCGATGATCAGTTCTCTGAGTTCAGTTTTTCTACTAGTCTTTCCACCAGCGGCACTAACCCCTGTTGCTTTAGAACATTCATAGCCTTCACAGGAGAAACCCAGCGCCGTCCCCGGTGCTGCTCCTCCCACTCCTCTTCTGGAATAAGGCGGTTCACTTGCATAGGGAAAACGTGGACGCAACATTCGGCGCCCCATTTCTCATAGTAGTAGGTACCAAGTGCCGGCTCTCCAATCTCGCCTTCGACACCAGCCTCCTCCAGAGCTTCCTGGGCGGCTGAAGCCTGGAGGGACAACTCGGGCTCCTTGATTCCCTTGGGCACCACCCAGTGATTTCGTTGGCTTGAGGAAACTATCAATATTTCAATCTTCCCCTCACGCAGTTGGTAAGGTATCACGGATGACTGGCAGTAATAGTAAGCAGGACGTTCACGAAGTTCGCTGCTGTCATGCTCGGGAAAGGTGAACTTCTTCGGCAGCGAAGCGCCCCGTGTTATGGACATCAGTTGGGCACAACTGAGGTTAACCCCTGCCCACTCACATTCCACCGTTAGCCGGGCCAATGTCGCGGTCGCCAGCAGCTTGCCATCCTCTGGAATCGGCACATCACCCCCGGAAAGATCCATCAACAGATCCTCCAGGCCCGGGTTGTGACCCACCAGCATCATCCTGCGAACATCTGCCGGTACTTGCTGCAGCAGTGCGATTAGCTCATCAGAATCAGCCCCATAGATACGAGGATCCGTCTTAATATCCTCAACATTCTTTCCCATCACCTTGCACGATTTCTGTGCGGTGACGATTGCACGCTCCGCGGGGGAACTTAGCACCAGGTCCGGCAGCAGGTTCTGCTGCCGCAGCCAAAGGCCTACCCGCTGGGCGCCACGCTTACCACGACTTTTTAGAGGACGGTCAAAATCAACCTGACCAGTACTCCAGTCGGACTTGCCGTGTCGCAGGATCAGGAGTTCTCTTGTCATAGGGTTTCCGGTTGACCGAAAGTTATGGCGTATTTATACAATCATCTCAGCTAGGCAATAATGAATCATAGCATCGAAATCAACGCCACCGCTTTCTTCATATAGCTTAGCACTGCCATATTTCCCTACCGCCCGTTTTACAGCTTCGATATATTCGGTCACCCGCGTTTCAGGCATGGGAATACCCACGTTGCTCAGAGTTACAGTGCATGCCAGCCGATCGATCAGCCGCTGCCAGCAACCCTTTTCTTACCTTTCCTTGGCATTCTTGGACGAAATACTGATGGTTGCCCTGCCCTCCCTACCAGGCTAAGGCCATTCGAACATTCGCAGGCAGTCCGTGGCCAGATCATATAGGTGTGTGCACCCGGACCGGCCTCCAACATGGCCAGCAAGCGCACGTGCATAGTTTGAATCCAATCGCTCTCCGACAAGCCCTTTAGCCAACAGCTGTGTGTCATCGCAGATACCTTCAAATGCAAGGCGTTGCCACTGGCTTTCCGCACTACTGATGGTACCGTCAAGCTGTAAATCAAATGAGATATCGAGCTCATGAAATGTATCATTCATCTCGTTGCGGCAGTAGAAACCATTCCCCGCTCCGAACTCACTGACCTGGAGCCGTTTCCCTCTCCAGAAAAACCGTTCCTGCCCCGGATGGGGTGACATGAGGTCCAGGTCGAAACATTTTACTTCACGTTCGGCAAACAGTGACGCTGACTCATCTCGGTAGGCATAGCAGGAATTACAGAGCCAACTCCAGTCGACCCGATCCCGCTCCCAGGCCATGCGGGCAATCTGTCCCGGTCCAGGCGGAAGCATGCTGGCTGCTTCCTCGAATCGTTTGTGATCGTCCTTTGGTACAGGGAAACCCTGCAGGCAAGCCCGCGCCATTTCCAGCGCCAGAGCGAGATGTTCCCGGTAGCCAGGCAGGTCACCCAGCATCGCAACTACCTTTTTCATAAATCCCTGGCTTGTATAGGCTCCCTGAATTTCGATACAGCGACTCAATAGTTCCGGTGACAAAACCGAAGCATCTCCAGAGAGGTCCTCTGCTGAAGCCTTAATGATCTGGTAGTCGGGAAAACTTACCACCCAATCATAAGCAAGCCCGTGACGGGAATCAGATTGCACCCCACGTACTCGCATATTTCCATCGTCAAGCAAATCGAGCTCAACATCAAAGCTTCGAGAATAGCCGCCAGCCGGTATGGCCTGTGATGGAAAGAACAACGGAACGGGATCACTCAAAATAATTGCCTACTGTTTACTAAAAGGTTCTAGTTTTGTCGTGCACACCATATCGAATCCTACACCTTACTGGCACGGCTCTGGGCTAGGACCGGAACGCTGGAATCACCTGCTCAGCGAACTGGGCAAGGGATTCGATAAATTTCTCAAGGCTCTGTCTCGGAAAATCCAGGATGAGATAGTCCAAACCTAAATCCCTGTAGCAACCTATCAGCTCGAGAACTTCCGGCACCGCTCCTTGAAAGCCCGCCTGGGCCACGCCATCAGCAGGTGAGAAATCAATGCTGCTACCCATCGCGACGAGAGGCGAACCCTCTCGGCCACGCTGTTCGCACAATTCAAACAAGTAGGCCAGCCTGCGCTCAAAATTTCCAACGCTGAGGTGTAGGGGGAACCAGGCATCACCCATATCTACTGCCCTTGATGCCGCCGCCCTGCTGTTCCCTCCAATCCACATGGGTGGTATTTCACCTGGGTATAGTTCTGGTGAGAACTTGATATTATCGAAATCGACGTAATTTCCATGAAAGCTCTGCGGCCTGGGGTTAGTCCAAAGGTGCTTTATCACCTCTATGTATTCGTCAGTCCGTGCACCACGTGCTTTGAACGGCACACCGAGCGCACTGAACTCCAGTTTCATCCATCCACTGGCACCACCAAAGATAATTCTCCCACCAGACAGCTCATGTGCAGTTGCAACAGCTGAGGCAACAAAGACCGGGTGACGGTAAGGTAATATCATGACACCGGTACCGAGCTTGATACGGCTGGTAACCCCAACCAGGTATCCGAGTGTGGTGACCATTTCATAGAAGCGATCGCGGGCAGCGGTATCGTCTGCAAGGGGAACCGAGACATGGTCACCCAACCACAGGCTATCGAAACCGAGCGTTTCAGCCTCCTGGGCAACCTTAAGAATCGCTTCAGGTGAAGACGATTCCCCCCAGTGCGGAACCATGACACCAAACTTCATATATCAACCTTCCCAACAAATACCAGAAAGCATTTGTTCTCAGAACCCTCTCCCCTGACGCTATTACTCATATTGAGTCAATTCGACCACGACACCATCCGGAGCCGCGAGATAGCAATAACTAAGCTCGGTTTTTTCATGGACAGGTTCGCCAAGTAACAGCACACCGGAACCTTTCAATTCAACGGCAGCCTTTTCTACATCCGCTACCTTCAAGCCGAAGTGAGCCACACCAAACCCTTGCAAATAGGCGCCATCACCGGTTTCCGGTGGGTCCGAGGGCTCTATTCCCGGTGGAAACGGGCCAAGAACCATGACAGCCCCACCCAGTGCAATGAAAATTCTGGTCTGGCCATAGACATTCTCATTGCGCAACAGTTCACTTGCATCGAAATTCTCTATATAAAACAAGGCTGAGATTTCCGGATCTGCAGCATACACATGGATATGGTCCAGCGACTCTATCTCCATTCGTATTTCCTCCAAGCTTTGATCATACTATACCTACTGACTAGCCCTGCTACGGGGTATGCCATTCTTTCCCTATAGAATACGGGAATGTTGATAGTAACTTGCTATCAGCAATTGGGGGTCGGGTAACAATTGCCATCCGCACCTCTGGGATGACTGAAATCATGAGAGAAAAAGCTAACATTGGACCAAAGGCGCCACGGTGATCATTCTGACGGGTGGCTGATCACGCAACTAAATTTCCCAAATTGGATCGACAGGCATTTGTATCCATTTCGATACCGGACATTAAAAAATACCCAGGCTAAGCGGGCCGTTGCTGGAAAAGCTCGTCCCGGAGCTCAAATCGCTCATAGACGCGATTGACGACTTCCTGGGGAATGTCCCAGACAAATTTAGCATCCCCAATCGGATCGTGCTTCATACAGTCAGGCATTTCATCATCTTCCGGTCCAAAACCAGCAAGCGCGTTAAACTTCCATTCGTCCTGCATGCATTTCCACCCCAGATCGGCCAGCACTTCCCGCGTCACTGCTTCTCCAAGGAAATGGCTGTAGAACTGACTCATCTCCTCAATATTGGGCATGAGAAACTGACAGAAGCCAACAGCGTCAAGGACCGCGTTGAGGATCTGCGCTTCCTGTGAAGCCTGCGCTATCTCTTCAATTGGCTGACCCGGCTCGACAACGAGTCCTGCTGTGTGGTCTGCTCCCATAGCGCTGGTACAGTAGGTGATCCCCGCAGCCTTTAGTGGGCGCGGGTCCCAGGCAGGGAACGCCTGCCCCTTAACGACGCCAACACGGTGGTGCTTCTGCTTGTGCCCGATAGCAACAGCGCCATTGCCAAGGGCTCGGCCCAGCTCCGTGCCTTCGGCAATTTCCCGTAACACCCGCTTCGCACCCTCAGCATTCCCCCATTCAAGATCGCCAGAATCCATATAGATGCCGATGGCGGCGCCAGTTTCAATGGTATCGACGCCAATGTCATCACAGAGTCGATCCAGGTCCGCAACATCTTCCCAATTCGCGATGGCGCAATTCGAGCCCAGCAGCGTCAAGGTTTCAAATTCGAGAGCAGAGGTTTTGTAGTTACCTTTTGAATCATTGACCATATTGCTGCACTTCACTACGCAACCGGTCATGCAGGCATGCATGCGCCCACCCCTTTTTTCGAAGCTTTCAACGATACGCATCCCATCGAGGGTCTCGACATCGGGTGAACTGCCCTCGGTTCGATTCTTGTATGGGAAGGTATCAATGGAATTGGCTTCACTGACGATGACACTGGTGCCCCACTTCGGAAAAGGTTCCTTGCCAGGACCGGCGATGAACTCCTTCGTGTATTGCTTGGATGTGGCGGAAAAGGCTTTCGCGTCTGCCGGCTTGCGGGTAGGCAGTTTCCCCGCATCAATGGAGAAGAACTTGATCCCCTTGCTCCCCATCACGGCACCAAGACCTCCTCGCCCCGCATGACGGGCCGGATGGCGTTCCTGTTCCCTGTCGGTGCAGGCAACTGAGGCACCACTGAGTCGCTGCTCACCCGCTGGCCCAATCGACACAAATGATGCGCTGGCTGAATAGCTTTCTTTCAAGTCGTCGATCAAGGCGTAGTTCCATTTCCCCCTGTGTTCATCAGCTGGATGGATACGCACGCCTTCAGCATCGATATCAACCGCATAGCGACTTTCGGAATCTGCCGGCTCACCCCTGACTATGACGACTCGAAAACCAAGTTTCATAAGGTCCTGCCCCGGATTACCCCCTGCATTTGCCTCCTTGATACCGCCGGTCAGCGGACTCTTGGCTCCAACAGAGATACGACCCGAAGTTGGAGCAGAAGTACCGGCTAGAAATCCAGGCGCAAGTACAAATACATTGTCCGGCCCCAGGGGGTCACAGTTCGGATCACACTCTTCCAACAGGATACGCGCTGAGAGTGCGCGACCACCCAATAACTTCCAGGCCTCAGGAAAGAGTTCGATCTTCACCGACTGGTCATTCATGTCGATGCGAATCATACGATCAGCGCTGCTACTATTCATCAATGTATCTCCTCAATACCGGATACTGTTCCGATTGTTATAGCGACAAAGTAGGCCTACGAAACCCTGTGGCAATCGCTCTAATTAACCACCAGCGATAGCTGCCACAATTTCCAGGCTGTCATCCTGTTTCAGGGGAGTTTCAATTTCATCGCGTGCAAGCGCTTCCCCGTTTATGAAAAATGAAACGAAGAGCTTCTGGACACCTTTCGAGTCGAAGACGAGTTTCTGGAAGCCGGGATATTTATCCTCCACTGCTTCGATACATCCGCGAACCGTTTTGGCGGAGACCTCTATACTGGCCTCCCCCCCGGTTGGAACACGGTATCGTGGTGGCACTTCAACTCTTGGCATAACCTTTCTGTTCCTGCTCGAAGCACTGAATCACCTATTCAGGACCGAAACTACGCATGATGCATCCCTTCGTACAGGCCCACATAGAGCCCACCAAGTATACCGAATCACTGACTTCATGGGAGAATATTGCCTTTATACGGCAAACGTGCACCCGATGCTTACCGCACCTTCAACTTTCTGGTCAAACTATTACCCGGAACCAATTTTCAGCTATTCTGTACACTGAATAAGAACAGGGAAAAACAATGGTGGTAGAATTTTGGACCAGTGGACGAGCCCCCGACCCGGCTGAGGTTGCACAACGCGCAGAGGGTGCGGGGTTTGATGGCATTATTTACGTTGACTCGCAGAACCTTGCCAGCGACTGCTACATAGCTTTGGCAAGGGCTGCGATGGCTACCAGCCATATCAAGCTGGGAACCGGTGTAACCAACCCGGTAACGAGGCATCCCGCAACAACCGCCAGCGCAATTGCGACCGTTCAATCACTGAGCAAGGGGCGAGCAAACCTGGGTATTGGTCGTGGTGATTCGTCACTCGCCTACATTGGCTATGCACCTGCCCCACTGAAAACTCTGAAGAACTATGTGATCAAGTTGCAGGCATACCTGTCGGGTGAAGAAGTGCCCTTTGATGCAGACAGCAATGTCGACTCACTGGGGCTGGCAGATAAGCCGAAAGCCAGCCAGCTCACCTGGTTGCCCAAAGACCAGGCAAAAGTCCCGGTTGACGTTGCGGCAACCGGGCCACGCGCCATCGCTATGGCAGCACAACATGCCGATCGCGTTAGCCTTATGGTAGGAGCGGACCCTGAACGCATCGCATGGGGGATCGAAGTTGCGAGGGCAGCACGTCAGCAAGCGGGGCTTGATGGGGATATACCCTTCGCCGCTTACCTCCCGCTAATTGTCCATGATGATCCCGAGCGCGCTGTGCAACTCGGGGAAGGGTCGCTTGCGAGCCAGGCTCGATTTTCGGTAATGCACGGGAAGGTGGTTGGCCCTGTCTCGGAAAAACAACAGACCACGCTGGACCGTATCCATAGTGCCTACGATATGACCCGCCATACGGAAGGAAGCAGTTCACAGGCCGCCACGCTGAATATGGAGTTTGCGCAGGATTTCGGTATCTTCGGTCCACCATCCTATTGCATTGAACGCCTGCAGGCATTGATCGAACTTGGTGTGGACCGGTTCTTCCTGCCGGGAGGATCAATGTTGGTATCCAATAACGAAGGTCAGGTACGAGCGGTGACACGTCTTGTTGAGGAAGTCCTGCCAAGACTGCGACATGGCAGCTAGAGTGACAAAATTGGCCCTTAGGACTGATGCTTCCATATCGGTAAACTGCACCGGCCTATTAGTTA
>Ga0187827_10004591_pt1 | contig 16901 bp, 16 predicted proteins | sample ETNtaG_39_FD_167969 | JGI IMG/M metagenome (GOLD analysis project Ga0187827, IMG submission 167969) | Marine microbial and viral communities from oxygen minimum zone, Eastern Pacific Ocean - ETNP2014_SV_150_PacBio MetaG (Illumina Assembly) | ecosystem: Environmental > Aquatic > Marine > Hypoxic...
AAGGAACAAAGCCTGTATACCATCTGTATATTATCAGGACCAAAGACAGGAACGGTCTTCAGGAGTATCTTGAATCAAGAGGGGTTTTTACTGGTATTCATTATCCTGTGCCTGTTCATCTTCAGCCTACTTATAAAGGTCTGGGCCTTGGCAAAGGTTCTTTTCCTGTTACAGAAAAGTATGCAGAGCAGATACTCTCTCTTCCCATGTTCCCGGAATTAAAAAAGGAAGAGATGGACTACGTTGCTCAGTGCATTAAAGAATTTGAAAAGAAATAGTAATCGGGACAGAAAATGCCTTATGAAATAAAAGGATCAAAAGTGCTTGTTACTGGTGGCGCAGGTCTTATCGGGTCACATATCGTTGATGCTTGCATAAATGAAGGTGCAAAAGAAGTGGTTGTGATTGACAATCTGCTCCGAGGTAAAAAACGCAACCTTGACGGGGCTTTTAAGAGCGGCAATGTCAAGTTCATCAAAGTTGATATTACAATACCCAAAGATGTAAACAAGGCCATGAAAGGATGTGATTATGTTTTTCATGAAGTCGCTATCCGTATCACATTATGTGAAGAAGACCTGAGGTTATGCCAGAAGATACTGGTCGATGGTACTTTCAATGTCCTTGAAGCCTGTATTAAAAATAAAATAAAAAAACTTGTGTTTGCAAGCTCTGCATCTGTATATGGAGAATCATCATACATGCCTATGGATGAAAATCATCCATTCAACAATCTTACTGCCTACGGTGCAGGAAAGATAGCAAACGAATATATGATAAGAGCTTTTGGGGACAAGTACGGGCTTAAGTTCAATATACTCAGGTATTTTTCTGTTTACGGACCGAGGATGGATGTTGATGGTGTTTACACAGAGGTTATGATACGTTTCCTCGATAAACTTTTAGTAGGCAAACAGCCTATTATTTATGGCTCAGGCGAGCAGACCATTGATATGACATTTGTAACCGATATTGCAAAAGCAAATATACTCGCTCTTAAATCTGATATTTGTGGTGAAGTTTTTAATGTTGCCTCAGCTGAAGAGACTTCAATTAAGCAGCTTCTTTCGTATATGCAGCAGAATGCTGGAACCGATCTCAAACCTATATACAAGAAACATCCTGGCAAAACTCATGTTGACAAAAGACAGGCGTCTATTGAAAAGATAAAAAAACAACTAGGATGGCAGCCGACAGTATCACCGCTTGAAGGGCTTAAGAAGCTTGTTGAGTGGAAAAAAGAAGTCCAGAAAGTATAATATGGGTTATCCTGCTGTTTTTCTTGACAGGGACGGATTTATTAAAGAAGAGGTAACTCTTCTTCACAGGATCGAAGATTTCAAATTGATTTTAATATGGTGCTCAAAGGATTAATACTCAGTGCCGGGGAAGGCACAAGGCTCCGGCCTGTGACGAACGATGTCCCAAAGGTAATGGTGGAGATCGGCGGCAGGCCTTTACTCGAATGGCATGTGAGGTTATTCAGGCATTATGGTATTTCTGATATTACTCTTAATATCTTTCATAGGAAAGAAGTGATCAAAGATCATTTCAAGGACGGGTCAGCATTCGGTGTAAAGATTCATTATCTTGAAGAGGAAACTCTTTCCGGTACAGCCGGCGCAGTAAAAAAACTCGAATCATGGCTTGACACTGCATTTGTTGTGCAGTACGGTGATGTTGCTGCCAATTACGATATTGGCAAGTTTGCAGATTTTCATAAAAACTGCGGCGGTATAGCAACGCTTTTTGTACATGAGACATGTCATCCTTATGACAGCGACATAACGGTAATGAATGATGATAGCAGGATAATTGATTTTAAAAGGGTTAAAGAGGGAGATGTTTTTGTTAATCTCGCAAATTCCGGAGCATATATAATGGAGCCTGAAATTTGCAGTTATATAGAACCTGCCAGGACCCTTGATTTCGGTAGGGATATTTTCCCAAATATACTAAAAGATGAGAGCATCAGGATACATGGATATTACAGTGAGGAATATACAATGGACATGGGCACCTATGACCGGTATGAACAGGCCAAAAAGGACCTTGATGCAGATAAATTTGTTTTTATAGAATAATATTTGTGTGAGGGGACAAGAGGATAATTAATGATAATATCAAGAACACCTCTGCGTATGAGCTTTGTAGGAGGCGGGACTGATCTTGAGCCATATTACAGGCATGAGCATGGTGCTACTGTTTCAACTACAATAGATAAGTATGTCTATATAATGATAGATCATTATTATGACAAAGAGAAGATACGGCTTTCATATTCAAGGCTAGAGGAAGTGACAGATCCTGATAATATAAAGCACGATATAATACGCGAAGCCATTAAACTGACGAAGACCCCCAAAGGCATTGCGCTCATTGTTCATTCGGAGGTGCCATCTAAAGGATCAGGTCTCGGGTCATCGAGTACTTTTACCGTGGGGCTTTTAAATGTCTTATACGCTTATCAGGGCAAAAGAAAGAGCGCCCATGACCTCGCGAAAGATGCTTCCAGGATAGAGATCGATATTCTTAAAAATCCTATCGGCAAACAGGATCAGTATGCTGCAGCTTTTGGAGGATTTAACTATATAACATTCAATACTGACGACAGTGTGTTCGTTAATCCTGTTGTAATGAGTAAAAAGGTAAAGTTAAAATTGCATAAAAACCTTATTGTTTTTAATACCGGCGTTACTAAGAGGTCAAACCATGCACTTTCACATCAAAAGAAAAAGATGGAAAAAGATAAAGATACTATACAAACAATGAAAATGATGAAGAATCTTACTTGTAATATACAGAGTTGTTTAAGCAAGGGTGATCTTAGGGGTTTTGGAACACTTCTTCACAAAAACTGGCTATTGAAAAAACAGCTCAGTAACAAAATTAGTAACCATGATATTGATAAAATATATGATAAAGGGATAAATGCAGGGGCAATAGGGGGCAAACTGCTTGGTGCGGGAGGGAGGGGGTATATGTTGTTTTACTGCGAGCAAAAGCATCAAAAAAAATTGAGAGATGCCTTAAACGATCTGAAGGAGCTAGAATATTCTTTTGAGCCTGAAGGTTCAAAGATAATCTATCTTGATGAAAAGTAATTTTTCATTGTTATAAACATAATAATGATAGATTTCAGGACATATTTCAATAATTATTCGGATTATCTGACTGAGCTTCTTAATAAGCTTGACTGGATAATTTAAACGTTGTCATTGATATTCTGCTTGAGGCACGCAAACATGATAATACTATATATTTTATCGGCAACGGAGGCAGTGCTGCAACAGCATCTCATTTTTGTGAGGATCTGGCATCTGTCGGGCGCAAGAGCAACCGCAAGCTTTTCAAGACTTTAAGCCTTACTGACAATAGCTCTTATATTACTGCGCTTGCCAATGACTATGGTTATGACAAGATATTTGCATATCAGCTTGAGCAGCTTATGGAGAAGGGAGATGTGCTGATAGCTATATCCGCTAGCGACAACAGTCAAAACATTATAAAAGCAGTCGAATATGCCAAGGGTAAAGGAGCAACTACAATAGGTATGCTTGGTTTTGACGGCTGTAAGCTTCTTGCTCTGTGTGATTACAATCTTCATGCTGAAACAAAGATTGGAGAATATGGCCCTGTTGAGGATATTCATCTTTTTATAGACCATATTATTACTGGCTATCTTATCAAAAGGCTTATGCAGGAATAAAATGTACCTGCCAGTTGTAATATCTGCATAAAGAATATAGGTTTATTATGACAGAATTCACTTGTATAGAAAATGATGTTAAACTTGGCACGAATGTAATATTGTCAAAATTTATAAACTTATATGGTTGTACAATCGGGAATAATTGTAAAATCGGTGCTTTTGTAGAAGTGCAAAAAGGCGCAACGATTGGGAATAATTGTAAGATCTCTTCTCATACTTTTATATGTGAAGGAGTTACAATAAGTAATAATTGTTTCGTAGGTCATGGAGTAATGTTTATTAATGACAATTATCCGAGAGCAGTGAATCAGAATGGGGTTTTATCAACTGAACCTGATTGGAGAGATAGATTTGTATATACCAATATAGGATATAACGTGTCCATAGGGAGTAATTCCACTATTCTCGGTAATGTAACCATAGGAGATAATTCAATTATTGGTGCGGGCAGTGTTGTTACCCAAGATGTTCCTTCCCACCAGATATGGGCAGGAAATCCTGCTAGAATGACAAGGAAGATAGATAGATGATCCCTATTACTAAACCATTTGTTGGAGAAGAAGAAGTAAAAGCTGTTACAAAAGTTCTTTTATCTGGCTGGTTAACTCAAGGTCCTAAAGTTAGCGAGTTTGAAGATGCCTTCGCATCTTATGTGGGGTCAAAATATGCTTGTGCAGTTTCCAGTTGTACAACAGCATTGCACTTGGCGTTTCTAACTGTTGGCGTGAAACCTGGAGATGTTGTAATCACAGTTAGTCATTCCTTTATTGCGACAGCGAGTTCTATAAGATATTGTGACGCTGAACCTGTCTTTGTGGATATAGACCCTCAAACTTATAATATGTCCCCTGGGAATCTCGAGAAATGTCTAAATGATGATTGTGAGATAAGAGACGGAAAGCTATATTATAAGCATGTTGCTAAACTCGCTGTAGGTGAGTCTCCACTACGCCATTTATTTGATAACCAGAAAACATCATTTGGTAAGGTGGCTGCTATTATGCCGGTGCATCAGATGGGAATGCCGTGTGATTTAAAGTCTATATTATCTATTGCCAGTAAATATCAAATACCTGTAGTTGAGGATGCGGCGTGTGCGATTGGCAGTGAAATCAACATTAACGGTAGATGGGGAAAAATAGGCAATCCTCATGGTGATATTGCTTGCTTTTCTTTCCATCCAAGAAAGATAATAACAACTGGTGATGGTGGAATGTTAACGACAAATAATCCAGAATATGATAAGATGTTCCGGCTCCTGAGACATCACGGGATGAATATACCAGATACACTAAGGCATGGCGTAAAAAAAGTTATAATCGAAGATTATGTGACAAAGGGATATAATTACAGAATGACGGATATACAGGCAGCTGTTGGTATAGAACAGCTGAAGAAGCTGCCACAGATGATTGTAGAACGTAGAGAAATAGATAATCTTTACCGCAAGTATTTCGCCAGTATTGATTGGTTGGAGTTGCCTTATAAACATGATTATGCCAAAGCAAACTGGCAAAGCTATCCAGTAAAGGTTTTAAGAAACGCCCCTATGTCAAGAGATGAGTTGATACAATATCTTTTAGACAATGACATAACTGCCAAGCCAGGAATTATGAATGCACATTCGGAAAGGCCTTATTACAATCTTAATAATAGACTCGATAATAGTGAAGAGGCGCGAAGAAACGTTGTTTTATTGCCTTTTTTTAATGATATAGGTGAAAAGAAATTACAAGTTATTTTCAAGGCTTTCTCAGATATAATGACTGGGCCCCTTGATAAAAAGCAATATTTTAATGCACATTAGTGATTGAAAGAAATGATTGCTTATGGTTGTAAAATTGAAAAAGAAAATTCGTAATCTAAAGATTGGATTATTAGGTACGCGAAAATCATTATTAGCAGATGTGCTAGATAAACGGAAGATTTTATTTTGTCATATTGATCGAATTGCTAGTATTGATAGTAGCTTTGATATCATTTTTGCATCAGGGATTTATAGTCTAATAGAAGATGGTTATTTGAAGCTTCCCGCATACGGGATAAGAGGTTTTCATGAGACTTCATTACCAGGAGGCAGAGGGAACTCTCCTATACAATGGACCATTGAAAACAAGCGGACCAACCTCACAATAACAGCATTTAAGTTTGTAAAGGGAATGGATACAGGTGATTATATTTATCAATATAATATTTCTGTATCTAACTCGGATACCTTAGTGGAACTTGAAGAGAAAAGGAAGGCCGGTATTCAAGAATGTTTTGCTGCGATTATAGATGAAATGGAACATGGATGTCTGGTCTTTCGTAAACAAACAGGAAGTGTATCTATCAGTCCGAAAAGAACGCCGTCTGATTCTGAATTAGATGTAAATAAAACGCTCATTGAATTATGGGATAAAATACGTGTTTGTGATAATGGAAAATTTCCAGCATTCTTCAGGATCAACAACAAAAAGATAATTTTAAAATATGAAGTAGAGAATTAGAATGAAGATTTTTGTTTCGTGATGCCCTGAAAGGGCATAGTTGTTTAGGTTCAATCGTTATTCCTGATTTTGAAGAAGGTGTAACAGTTATTGTTACACCTTCGAAAGTAGTAAGAATGGTCATGTCATGAATTTTTCAGTCATTATACCTGCTTATAATGAAGGTGACAATATTAAAGCTACGATAATAGAAGTCGTAACTTTAATGGAGAAGATAACGTATATTAATGAAGTACAGATTATTGTAATAGATGACCACTCTACCGACAATACCTATGAGATTGTTAGTCAGATGCATTATCCTTTCATAACTTGTTTGCGATTGAGCCGTCGAAGCGGAAGTCACGTTGCCATACGAGCCGGACTGGTGGAGGCTGTAGGTGATGCTGTTCTCTGTGTATCTGCTGATGGACAGGATGATCCTATTGTACTGAAAGAGATGATAGAGAAATGGCGTAGAGGTGCAAAGACAGTATGGGCACTTAGAAAGGACAGAGAGAACGAGTCTTGGTATTATAGGAAAGCATCAAATATATTTTACTTTTTAGTAAACTTTTTAAATGGTGATAAAGGAAATGTTATAGATCAATCACGTGCGGACTTCTTCTTGATAGACAGGGTTGTTGTTAATGCTATCAACTCTTGTGTTGAAGTCAATTTTCATCTTTTTGGAATCCTTGGATGGCTTGGTTTTGCTCAAGATACGGTTGAATACAATAGGCGTGATCGAAGATACGGTAAATCAAAATGGAGCTTTAGGAAGAAAGTGTTTATGGCAAAGGAATGGATAACTGCTTTTACAGGCATGCCTTTGAAACTTATGACTTTTATTGGTTTTTGTTTTGCTTCCTCGGGGTTTTTATATGCTGTATATATTATTATATTTTATTTTACCGAAAATCCTGCTCCTGGTTGGTCTTCTATTATGGTTGCTATTTTTGTTATAGGTGGAGTGCAGATGATTATGCTTGGAATAATCGGTGAATATCTCTGGAGAAATCTCGAGGAGGTTCGAAAAAGACCATTGTATTTTATAGAAAAGAAGACAAAAACACAAAATAATAATACGACGTAAGAATCTAACCTAGAAAAAGAGATATTATTTATAGTTAATTATAGATAAATTTATGAGTTGAACATTGATTTGAAGTAAAAGATTCTAAGCTATAACGATAGCTAATAACATATGTTTAATAAGAAAGTATTGTTAATACATCCATCTTCAAAAGAAGTTTATGACGGTTTTGAAAGGAAGGATATTAACAGAATTCCAATTGGACTCGCATATATTGCTGCAACAGCAGAATCAAATGGTTATGATACAAAGGTGGTTGATGCTGAGGCTGAAAATCTTTCGTTGCAGGAGTTAGAAAGTTATGTTAATGAATTCGGACCCAGTATAGTTGGTGTAACCTGTACTACCCCTTTATTCCCGATTACATCTAAGATTCTGGATATAGTAAAGGAGACATCAAGTAATACAATTACTGTTATCGGGGGGCCTCACATCAATGCCCTTCCGGGTGACTCTCTAACAGAATGTAATAGCGCTGATTATGTTGTATTTGGTGAGGGAGAAGAGTCTTTTGCTGAGCTATTATACAACATAGAGAAGGGAAATAGAAATATAAACATTCCAGGAGTTGGTTATCGTAATGGTAAGGATGTCATACTTAACGGTCCAAGGACAGTAATTTCCGATTTAGATATTATCCCCTTTCCGGCACGTCACAAATTTCATATTGAAAAATATTATGATCCTGATCGTTATGAAATGCCATATACTCTGATGGTAACAAGTAGAGGCTGCCCATACAGGTGTATTTTTTGTGCTTCTTCTACGACATGGGGAAGAAGCACCCGCTTTAGGTCAGTCAGTAATATTCTTTGTGAGATTGATGAAATAGTCAAACGTTTAAACATCTATAATATAACCTTTACAGATGACACCTTTATTCTCAAAAAGAGGCGTGTTATAGATATTTGTAAGGGGATAATAGAACGTAAGTATAATCTTGAATTTATGTGTAGTTCAAGAATTAATACTAATGTTGATGATGAAACCTTGGAAATACTTGCTAAGGCAGGATGTAAGGAAATTACTTTTGGCGTAGAATCAGGGGATGAAAACATCTTAAAGGCTGTATGTAAGGATATAGATCTAAATAAAGTGAAACCTTTATTTGAGAAGGTCAAGAGTCATGGCATTAGGGTACATTCCAGTTACATAATTGGACATCCCGGAGACACCCATGAAACAATAAAGAAAACTATTGATTTTGCAATTGACTCAGGTACTGATGCCGCACAGTTTTCTATCTCTACTCCTCACCCAGGCACACCATTATGGCAAATGGCGTTGGAACAAAAGAAACTTAAAAGCAGGGACTATTCAAAGTATAAGCATTACTATTCTGTAGTTGCTAATCTTTCTAACGTTAGTGATGAAGAATTGATTAGTTATCAACGTGATGCATACAAACTTTTCGATGAATCTAGAAAAATTTTAAGTTAGTTTAGAATAACAAAACGCTAAACACTTCAATGACACTAAAGCTTTTTATATTCACTTGGGGATTATTACTAACAGCTGCCTTAATGGATGTTGTTGGTATTTTTATTATAAAGATTAAAATAAACGAATTGGGTGTTGTTAATTTTGATTCCCTGCGTACTATATTAAAATATTGTCTAATGTTGGCAAAATCCCCATTGGCGATTGTAGGAGGAGTATTTATCTTGGCCTCGCCACTTCCTTATGCTATAGCTCTTTCAAGGATGGAGATATCAACAGTGTATCCCGTTAGTGTAGCACTTAACTTTCTCATTCTTATTCCTTTGACAATCATTTTTCTAGGAGAGAATCTTACAATATCAAAGATAACAGGTATTTTTCTTGTTATTGTTAGTTTATATCTTTTGTATAAATGAAAGGCCAAATAGTTAGGTTCGGTATGGGGCAATTATTAGTAGAAGGTGGCGAGCCCGAGAGAAACTTAGAACGTGCCCTTGAAATGATCAGAGAAGCATCTGAAAGAAAATGCGATGTGGTTCTGTTGCCAGAATGTATTGACTTGGCATGGACACATCCAAGTGCTAAAAAATTCGCAAAACCCATACCTGGTCAATATAGTGAATTATTATCTAAGTGTGCCGGTAAATTTGGTATTTATGTTTGTGTTGGGTTAACTGAAAAATATGGAGATAGAGTATATAATGCGGCAATTTTAATTAACTCATCAGGTGAGATTATTTTGAAATATCGAAAGATAAATGTCCTGGAATGTGCTTTTGACTTTTATTCAATTGGAGACATACTGTCTGTTTCTGAAACTCCATTTGGTGTTTTTGGTGTCAGCATTTGTTCGGACAATTATATTGATTCATTAGAGATTGGACATACACTTGCAAGGATGGGAGCACAGGTCATATTGTCACCTTCTTCTTGGACGGTTGGTTATTCTTATGTGGAATCAGATGACCCTTATGGTGAAAAATGGTTTAAGCCTTACTTTATACTTGCAGATGCGTATGACATTGTTGTAATAAGTGCGACAAGTGTCGGCTACATTGTTGGTGGGCCATATGAAGGCAAAAAAATGGTGGGCTGTTCACTCGCAGTGGGGAAACAAGGTGTTATTGCTAAAGGAACTTACAATGAATTTGCTGGTGATTTGTTTGTTGCTGATGTTACTGTGCCAGTAAGAAATGAGAAAGGGGCGGCAATTGGAAAGATGCTTAAAACTAAAGGAGTATATAGTTGAGGAAGATTGAGTACCAAATCTGTTCAAGATGTATAATTGACACAACTGTACCGGGAGCTAGATTTGACAATAAAGGTGAATGTAGCTATTGTGGGTTACATGATAAGCTTGATGAATTACATCCATTAGACAGAAATGGGTCGGAAAGACTGAATGCACTTGTTGAGAATATTAAGAGAAAAGGAAAAAATAGTAAATATGATGTTGTTCTTGGGGTTAGCGGTGGGAGAGATAGTACTTATACTCTTTATGTGGCAAAGGCTAAATTTGGTTTACGTCCATTGGCTGTTCACTTTAATGATGGCTTTGGCAATCCAATAGCAGGGGAAAATATGAAAAAAGCAACGGATAAGCTTAATGTAGATTTGATGACTATTACGTCTGATTGGAGAGAATCAAAAGACTTAAAGATTGCATTTTTAAAATCATCCACTCCTGAGCTTGAACAAGGTACTGATCTAGGAATCGCATCGAGCCTATACGGTGCTGCTGCAAAAGAGAATATTCACTATATTTTGTTTGGACAGTCATTTAGGACAGAGGGCATAGCCCCATTGGAATGGAACTACCTTGATGGCAGATATTTAAAAGACGTTCATAATAAACATGGGGCTGTCAAGTTAAGAAAGTGGAGGCCTTATGATCCAGGGTTTAATTTGTCGATGTTTCACATGTTTTATTATACTGTGATGAAAAGAATAAGGACTATACCGATTCTTTATCATATGAATTATGTACGAACTGAAGCTGAAGAAGTGATAAAAAATGAGCTTGATTGGGTAAATACCGGAGCTCATTATTATGATGATTTATATCAAAGCCTAATGAGCTACGTATATAGAGTAAAATTTAATATAGATAGAAGAAAGATTAATTATTCGGCTCTTATACGTTCAGGCCAAATGAAACGAGACAAAGCGTTAGAGAGGGTTTCGGAGGTATATGCTATAGAAGATCCAAAGGTGATAGATCTCTGTATAAAGCGTCTAGGGATCACCAAAAAGGAATTTAATGAATATCTATCACTGCCATTAAAAACATTCAGAGACTATAAAACGCACTATAAATTTATGAAGATCATGAAATTGCCAGTTAAGATATTATCAGAAATACATCTACTTCCAACTACAACATATTCTAAGTATTTTGAATGTGGATAAACATGGTCAGAACGTTAGCATTCATCTGATTCCTTTTCCTTGAGCTACTAAGTTCATGTTGATGTATCTCAATGATACTCAGAAGGATTCAGTTGAGATGATTAATGGCTGTTAACTCTGGATGCCAAGGTCAGTTATATATAAGATACTTGAAATACCAACGGTTTATAATCTTGTCCAAAGGTTTCTTGCTCCGGGTGCGAGGAAATTAATGGGGCAGGTTCATCAAGGAATGTTTGCCAACCTAAAGGGAAGGGTTCTTGATGTTGGTTGCGGTCCAAAACACGCCACTCCCATTCCCGAGGGAGATGTTTATTTCGTTGACATCAATCACGCTTACATCAAAAGTCTTCAAAAGTTGATGAATAGAAATCATGGCTGTGTGTGTTCCTCATATGATTTACCGTTTATTGATGGTTCTTTCATTGCAACTCGATGCATTGGAGTATTGCACCATATGGATGATGAAATGGCTGTTAAAACGATAAGAGAGATGTATAGTTGTGTATCAAATGGTGGAGCAGTAATGATAGATGAGCCGGTATGGCCAAAGAATGCTTTTTTCAGGCCACTCGCTTGGATGCTCCAATTTCTTGATCGTGGCAAATGGGTGCGTACTGAAGAGGAATGGATCACGCTCACTTTAAAAGCAGTAAAAGGGAATTGGAAAAAGCGTCGCTATACATCTACTTATATAGGACTTGAAGACGTCGTTTTTATGATAGAGAAATTATAACATTAAGCAGTTCTCAATAAAAATATGTGGATATCTTTAGGGTCGATGAGAATAAATCAAAACAATATTCCTGCAGGTTTGTTATTTGTATTATTTTCTTTCATTGCTTCCGCTCCCTTTTTTGTCTTTGGCAGCTACTCAGCGTCTAATGGTGATATGCGTGACGTATATTTTTCGTACTGGCATCAATTAGGTAATCTGTGGGATTTTAATTCTTTATGTGGATTTTATTTTCGTGCTGAAAGTCAGTTTTCAATTTGGGAAGTTTTTAGTACGATAATGCCAGGTTGGTTACTCACAGCCACTTATGTCTGGCTAAGATACTTTGTAGTAACGTACTTTACTTATCGCTTGCTCCGTTTTCGCTTTGGTGTGGGACAGGTTGGAGGTTATGTTGGTGCATTACTGATGTTTGCTCACTACATGTCAGTATATCCAGCTGGAGCAGGATGGACGTTACTGCCTGCTGTTCTTGAGATGTTTTTTTGGATCAGCGAAAAACGTCATCGTATTATCTCACTAATTATAGCGTTTGGATCCGGTGTTCTGTACGCCTCAGCTTCTCCGACTTTTGAGCAGCCTTTTGCCTTGTTTTTTGTCTTTATATTTATGATGATTTCTCGACGTGAGGTAATAAAAAGGACTTACCTCCATGTAGTCATCTTTTTGATCGGGTGGTCAATCATTGCAGTTCCATCACTGATAGCGTTGCAACAAACAGTTCCATTTGCGGTGAGAACCTACAAATTGGAGAGTTCCTTAGTCGATAATATTTTTTCAAATATTTTTTTCTGTACTAATGGTGATCGTAGCCATCGTCCTTATATAGAATTTCTTCTAATACTATCAGCGCTACTTATCACACGTTTCCGTCATCCCATGGCCAGGAAAGCTGTTGCATATTTGTTGTTTTTTGAGGCTTTTTATATAGTGGTAGTGTATGGATTAGGTCTTCTTGGCACGGTATGGACCTGGGTTAATGCTGTTGGTTTTGGCCGTTTGTATATGTGGACACCTTTTGTGTTTTCATTCTGTGCTGCCCTTGCAGTGGACGCCATTGAACGGCCTGGCATAGAGATATACTCACTCAGAAGACGTATATGTATGATTGTTATTGCAATAGCTTCTCTTTGTCTATTTTATACTCAAATTATGGATAGAGCTTATGAATGGAAGACTTATGGGTCTTACGCATACCAAAATAATGCCAGGATATTTGACGTACTTGCCGGACATGCTGATCAGACGTATCCATACCGTACTGCCTTAATTAATACGCCTAAAAGCGCACATGTCGGTTTGTTGCATGGTGCTTTTCATACTCGTGGATTGGCAACCTTTACCGGTGTTACCCATCTTGCTACAGTGCGGCTGGATAATTATTGGGATGCAATGAATAACCGTAACAGCTCATATGATAAAAATTCACAAAAACCAGTGTGGCTTTACTTAGACTTGCCAATTTCCAAAGATACACATAGTATTGACATCTCTGAAATTAACACAGCTATGCTCGCCTTGGCAAACGTTCGTTATCTTGTGTCTCAATATCCTTTAATTGGGGAAAATGTAATTGAGTTCCATCGTCCTGGTATGCCACCAATGAACAAACTCACTTTAATAGAAAGAGCAAAAGCTAATTTTTCCGGACGTAATGATCTCTATCTCTACGAGTTGAAGTACACATTGCCACGGCTTTATATAGCACGTAATTTACGTGTTTTTGACAACGACACTGAGATGCTTTCCGTACTATCTGAAGCTCCTGCTTCCGCTTTTAGAGAAACCGTTTTCCTGTCACGCGCGGACGGGCCGGTAGAGGTTCCTGTGGCTAATGATATACAAGGACAAGCTGATCTGATAAGTCAAGGCAATGATGAGTATGTGATCTCATTGAATGTAAGCGGTCCAACCTACCTGATGATTTCCAACTCATTCAACGATAGATGGGAGTGTGTCAACCAGGATGGCAAAATGCTACAGATGCGACCAGCCTTCCATCTTTTTACAGCCATCATGGTTAATAAGGAAGATAGGACTGTGTCATGTAGTTTCAGCATGTTTAATTAAATCCTTGAGAAATTCAGAATGCGTTTCTAAGGGTTTTGGAATTCGAGAGATTAAGGATTAAAAAAAGACATGTTGTAATTTGTTCGTATAGTTAGATTTCATTGCAACCAGAAGGCCCTAAATTCAGTATTGTGTAAGTTTTCGATAAGCTAAGGTAATCAATATGTGTTCTTTCTAACAGAGAAACCCTTTTTAGTAAATGATCAATGAATGTTGTCTTTCGTACAGATTCATCACATAACATAGGAACAGGTCATGTAATGCGTTGTTTGTCCCTGGCCGATGCAACAAGACGAAATGACACAAATATAAGCTTTGTCTGTCGAGAAGGACTAGGGAATCTAATTAGCTATATTGAAAATAGAGGGTATGAAGTTCATCTGTTGCCTGGGGAGATTGATATTGAAAAGGACAGGAGATTAACAAAAAATATTCTATCAAAAAACGAAAGCAAGCCTGACTGGTTGATAATAGACCATTACGATATTGGTATCCAGTGGGAATCTGCAATGTATGGACTTGTCAATAAGATCATGGTCATTGATGACCTTGCTAATAGAAAACACGTCTGTGACCTGCTTCTTGACCAGAACTACAGCAAAAATGAGGACCGTTATAGTGGCCTTGTCTCTGGAAACTGCATAAAGTTATTAGGGCCTAAATATTCAATACTCCGTCCTCAATTTCAAAAGGTAAGGAATAATCTAAGAAAGAGGGATGGTGGGGTTAATCGTATTCTGGTATTTATGGGAGGCGCTGATCCAAAGAATGTGACATCAAAAGCCCTTCGGGCCATACGCATGCTTGATCGATCTGATATTGCTGTTGATGTGGTTATTGGCAATCTGAATCCATTTCATGAAGAAATAAAAAACCTGATATCTAAGATACCAAATACTATTTGTCACCACAATGTCGAGAATATGGCGGACCTTATGTTGTCGGCAGATTTATGTATTGGGGCAGGGGGGACAACAACATGGGAGAGATGCTGTGTGGGTTTGCCAACAATGACGATTATTTTAGCGGAAAATCAAAAGAGCATATCGGAAAATCTTGATAAAAAAGGAGCTTTAATAAATCTTGGTTGGTATCACAATGTTACAGAAAATAATATAAAAGAGGTAATCGAAGGTTTATTTGATAACCCTCGGAAAATGGTTTCTATGAGTGATAAAAGCAGAAGGTTTGTGGATGGAGAAGGTGTAAATAGAGTATGCGATGCAATGACTTCAATAGTTTTGTGCAGTCAAGGGGCGATTTGATAATATGAGAGATGATTCCACTTGGCCTATCTCATGGTTGAGGCGGACTTGTCCATCGGGGTCTGTGGCTCGACCGCTCGTGAAGTCACCGCAAAAACTCGTTTGACAATCCACTGCTGGCCAAAAACTCATTGACGGAATGGGGATACAACGGTTATGGAGACAGTCCTGTGAATAAAATTCATGTAGGAAACCGATGGATAGGTCCGAACCATCCCTGTTTCATTACCGCAGAAATCGGGATCAATCACAATGGAGACATGGAGATTGCCCGTAGGACCATTGATGCTGCTGCTAAGGCTGGAGCAGATGCCGTCAAATTTCAGAACTATGAAGTGACCGATTTTCTGGCAAATGAAGATTTGTTGTACAGCTATCAAAGTAAAGGAAAGGACATCACCGAGCCCCAAGTGGATATGTTCAAGCGATATGAATTAAGTGTAGAGCAACTTGAAGAACTCAAGGCACATTGTGACTTAAGAAATGTTGTGTTTTTTAGTACGCCGACGGGACTGTCCGGAATTCAAACTCTGAAAAAGCTAGGATCTCCGTTGTTAAAAAACGGTTCTGATTTTTTGACACATCTTGAGCTTATTCGTGCAATGGCAGAAACTGGAATCCCGACGGTTTTGTCGACTGGTATGGCGACAGCAGAGGAAATTGACGATGCGGTCAGTGCGTTCCGGGATGCTGGAGGCAGAGATTTGATTCTATTGCACTGTACTTCTAGTTACCCAACACCATCTCAAGACATTAACCTACGCAGGATTCCTGTGCTGCAGCAGGCATTTGAGTGTCTTGTTGGGTTTTCCGATCATTCTGAAGGAAGTGCTGCTGCCATTGTATCTATTGTGTTTGGCTCATGCTTCATCGAGAAACACTTTACTCTCGACCGCAACCTTCCGGGACCAGACCACTGGTTTTCGTCAGATCCGGGTCAACTTAAGCAACTTATAGAAGGTTTGCGGCAAGCAGAGTTGGCTCTTGGGAGTTCGCGCTTGGCACCCGCACCTTCGGAACAATTTGGGCGTGAACAATTTCGCCTTTCCTGCGTGGCCGCCAGAGATTTGCCTAAGGGCACGAAAATCATTGCGGAGGACCTGCTTATCAAAAGACCGGGAATTGGCATTCCTCCCAAACTTAAGCCGTCACTCGTTGGATTAGTTCTGAAATTCAGCGTTAAATCAGGTCAGGCATTCAAATGGGAGGATTTTCATGAATAATAAAGTAATAAAGCCAAATGATTCAGTTTAACTGAAAACCAGACAAAAACATTAAACTTCTATATGCTTTTTAACTTTCTTTTAAAGTGAAACTTAGGCAAATAAAAAAAGAGGATAAAGACCTGTTATTTAACTGGCGAAATATGGATCAGATTGTTGCGCTTTCAAGTACTCAAAGAAAGGTTGAGTATGCTGAGCATTCGAAGTGGTTTTCGAGTGTGCTCAATTCAGATAATATTCTTGCCTTTATAATTGAAAACGACAGTCAAAATTCAATAGGCCATCTTAGATTTGAAAAGTATAATAATAATGAATGCACAATTACTGTTTATCTCGTTCCATCAAAAACGGGCAAGGGACTAGGAACAGAGGCAATCCTCAAAGGATGTATAGTTGCTAGTAAGAGATTGAATATATCAAAGGTAATCGCAAATGTCCGAACGGAGAATCTTGCTGGACAATCTGCATTTAAAAAAGCAGGC
>Ga0187827_10004592_pt1 | contig 16901 bp, 16 predicted proteins | sample ETNtaG_39_FD_167969 | JGI IMG/M metagenome (GOLD analysis project Ga0187827, IMG submission 167969) | Marine microbial and viral communities from oxygen minimum zone, Eastern Pacific Ocean - ETNP2014_SV_150_PacBio MetaG (Illumina Assembly) | ecosystem: Environmental > Aquatic > Marine > Hypoxic...
AGAATGGAGCTACGTATTTGATGACATCACTTTACAGCTTTCGTCTATTGAGGTAATTGGAATTGGCGCCTGTGATGCAACAGGCAATGTTACTGTCGCTTTAATATATCCGGAAACAAACAAGATCGTTCAAACCTGTTATTAATTTAATATTAGTAAGCCTTATATATAACCTGTAAGAAAGAATGTCTGTATCGAACAAATCACAGTCAAAAGCACCTCTCTGTTTGGGATTCATTGGGGGCGGCTTATCGTCAACCATTGGCCAAGCACATTTTGCTGCCAGCCGGCTCGATGGGCGTTGGAAACTTGTTGCAGGATTTTTTAGTCGACATAGAGAAATTAATCGAAAAACAGCTGAGATCTGGCATATACCACAAGATAGACTGTATGAATCCTGGCAAAGTCTTATAACATCAGAAAGGGATAAGTTAGATGCAGTTGTTGTGCTAACTCCAACCCCTGAGCATTTGGAAATTGTTTGTGCGCTGATGGATGAGGGAATTCCGATTATATGCGAGAAGCCGATAGTATCTTCGCTGGAAGAGTCTGATTTGATCAATCAAGCCTATCAAAAAGCTAGTAATTTCCTATCAGTTACATACAATTACAGCGGCTATCCAATGGTTAGAGAACTTCGTGAACGGGTAAGAAATGGAGAGCTGGGAAGTTTACGGCAAATACATTTTGAGATGCCACAAGAAGTGTTTTTTCGCTTAACTGATACTGCTCACAAAACAGCATCACCACAAAGTTGGCGCCTGAAGGATGGTATAATCCCAACGATTTGTCTCGATTTAGGAGTCCATTTACATCACCTGGCCTATTTTATAATCGGCAAGGAACCTGTACGGGTTATAGCAGATTTTGCAAACTATTCGATATATCCTGGATTGGTAGACAATGTAATGATGTGGCTGGAATATGAGGATGAAATGAAAGGAAGTCTTTGGATGAGCAAGACGGCTTTAGGAAATAGAAACGGTCTCAAGCTTAGGCTTTATGGTGAAAAAGGAAGTGCAGAGTGGATACAGATGTATCCTGAGGAATTACAGATTTCCTATAAAGATGGAACCTGTATAACGGTTGACAGGTCTACAAAAACGTTAATATGTAACGAGGCGAGATACAATCGTTACAAGGCAGGACACCCATCAGGGTTTATTGAAGCATTTGCCAATCTATATTATGATATTGCTGATGCGTTGATTGAATATCGTAATAATGATAAGCATAATAATCCTTATGTTTTTGGTATAGACCATTCTATTAAAGGTTTAGAGCTTTATACTGCCGCTCGGGAGTCTGACAATGAACGTTGTTGGAAAGAACTAAAGAAAGGAAAATTATGCTAATGGGTGTTAGTGGAAGCAGAGCAAAGAAGGTTGCTGAAAATACACATATTTATTTTGTTATTAACACTAGTGGATAGAACAAGGGGTTACTTATGAAAAACTGTATTTTAATATACCCTCCAAACAGCTCTGTTTATGCCATAAAGCATACAATTCAATGAGGATAGAACGAAAAGAAGGTCTATGGGTAGTCATTATGGCAAATCCATTTAATCTTTGTGATGTAATGCCAAGAAGGAGGAAAACCATAATATGAATATAATGGTTTATGGAGCAGGTGCAATTGGATGCCACATTGGGTACTGTATGTATGCAACCGGTAATGCTGTCTATCTAATTGGGAGAGGGGAGCATTATAAACAGATGAAAGAAAATGGCATGCATATCAAAATATGTGATAATGAGATATTAAAGCATGAACAAGTAATCAATGAAGATTCTATGTTTTATATTATGAACGATGTGAAGAAAATTAAAGATGTAAAGTTTGACTATATTTTCATAACGGTCAAATTAGGCGATTACAATGAGAATGCACTCCAGAGTCTTTATCCATTTATGGGAAAAGATACGGCGGTTATTCCTCCTTGTACAAAGCTTCCTTTCTGGTGGTTTTACAATCTTGAGGGGAAATCTAGTGGAAAATTCAAAGATATAGATTTTGACCAACAATTGAGTAAATATTTTGTCAGTGAAAACATTATCTGCATGACAATGTGGTTGTCCTCCGTTATAGAGAGTCCTGGTAATGTATGTGTTAAACATATTCAGAGAGGTTATCCATTGAAGGAAGTTTACTCTGAGATGAAGGATTATGCAGGTAAATTAAGAAATATTTTTGAATCAACATGCAAGTCTCCTGAGGTGTATGATATCAGGAGTGAAATCTACATTAAATCCATAAATTCATTTGCTTTTAACACAGTTGCTTTAGATAGAGAATTCAATAACCTACAATTAAGTCAGGATGAATATAGCAAGGATTGTATCAGAAAAATTATGACAGAAGGAGATCAGATTCTTAAAATTCTTGGCCTTCCAATTATTCAAAGTATTGAGGATAGAATTAGTCAAACTCTATCCAGCACTAAACATACGTTGAGTATGCTCAATGACTATAGAAATGGGCATCAGATTGAATTAGGTTATCTATGGGAGGGCTTTAACAGCTTCTGTAAGATACTGAAAATAGATATGGGGTTCTCAAAATATATGTATGAGAAGGTGATGGATAAGGTTTGTATGAGGCAATCTTCAGCAGTTTCAAATAAGTGAGTTGCAACTGCTTTCTACCGGCCCCGCAATTTATCATATCTTGTAAGATAAGTTTAAATGGGTATAGTACATTATCTCCTTAAAAATGTAGAGTTGTTTCCCGATAAAACGGCAATCATTATTGCAGGTACCTCTTTGTCTTATCGTGAGATTACAGAACAGACACGCAGGTTATCCTACGCCTTAAGTGATATTGGTGTAGGGAAAGGAACACACATAGGCGTACTCCTTAATAATTCCACAGAATTTGTGACAACCATGCTTGCTGTTGCTGATTTGGGCGCAACCATAGTACCCATGAGTAGTACTACTAGTAGCAATGCCATTCTTACAGCGATATCTGTCAGCAATATAGATTACATGATTGGATGGTATGCTGCATTAGAAGATTTTCTCGATCGCTCTCATGATAGAATACCTCTTTCACGTCAACATTGTATTTCTGTTGGCAGAGAGATTGGCGGTTGCCTATCTTTTAAAGAGATGTTGAAGATTGCTCCAGAAACGTATGAGTTGGGAAAAAGGGTGATTGATGACGAAACAGACTTTATACTGACCATGACATCAGGGTCAACCAGTGATCCTAAACCTATAGTTTTTACACAAGGCACAAAAATAAGAAGAATATTAAGCGCACAGGAACTATATGACATTACAGATAAGGATATAACCCTCGTTGCTACTCCACTGTATCATTCTATTTCTCAACGGCTTGTTTTGATTCCTATTGTTACGGGGGGAACGTGTGTGATAATGCAGAAATTTACCCCAAAAAACTGGTTTACACAAATTGACAGGCATAAGGTTACCTTCAGTATTGCAGTTTCATCCCAATTGGAAAGGATTCTACGAGAACTGAGAGACACAGAGGCTGATTTAAGTACCTTGCGGTGTATAGTTTGTTGTTGTTCATTGTTAAAGAGTGACGTTAAATCACGCTTGATTAAAGAGATGAAATGTGATTTTCACGAGTGTTATGGTGCTTCTGAAGTTGGAATTGTATCGAACCTCTCTCCTGAAACCTCATTGAAGAAACTACATACTGTTGGCAAAGCCGTTCTTGGCGTAGAGATTGAGATAGTTGACGACAAAAGAAGCCCAGTTGCCATAGGAGAAATAGGAGAGATTGCATGTAAATCTACGATGCGTTTTTCCCGTTACTACAATAACGAACAGGCAACTAGACAGAGCATGGAAGATGGTTTCTTTTACACTGGTGACATGGGATGCTTAGATGAGGACGGCTACCTCATTTTTTCAGGGCGCAAGAAAGAGATTATAATCACTGGTGGCACCAATGTCTATCCAATGGATATTGAAGAGGTTTTAAACTCTCATCCTAAAGTTAAAGAGTGTGCTGTGGTAGGTGTTGAGGATAAAAGGCTTGGAGAGGCTGTAATAGCGTTCATCATTTCTCCAGAAGGGGAGGTGCTTTCAAGCCGAGAACTCCAACGTTACTGCTTGCATCGCCTGGCTGACTTCCAGCAACCATTAGCTTATGTGTTTGTAGATGACTTTCCAAGAACTGAACTTGGGAAGGTTATCAAGCGTAAGCTTGTTGAACAATGCTATGGTCAAGATATGACTGAAGAATTGAGAAATATTCTAGAAACCAGCTAAGTAATCATGGAGTCGTTGAGAAAAACAGTAGATTATCAGAAAGTTAAGATTTCTGTAATTATCCCTGCATACAATATTGGCGATGAACTCGCAGAGTGCTTAGAAAGCTTGTGCTCTCAAACTATGCCCAATAATCTCTACGAGGTTATCATTGTTGATGACTGCTCATCAGATCATACCTTTGAGATTGCCAGGTACTATTCCCAGAAAGAGGCTAATGTGCGTTGTTATGAACTTACAATAAATGGAGGGCCTGGAATAGCAAGAAATAGAGGTGTCAATGAAGCAAAAGGGGAATTTATTGTTTTTGTTGATGGCGATGATCTTCTTCCTGACTATGCCCTTGAATCATTAGCAGACATATCAGATAAGCAGCATGCAGATGTAGTAACGTTTAATTGGGCTTATATAAACAACAAACAACACTCTGGCAAACTGGAACCTCAACGTAGAGATTTGACCAGGTTCACAGATAATAAGGCAGAGCTAATAAGGCGTTTCTTAAGTATGAATTTTGACGGGTCAGTTATCTATACGATGACAAGCAAAAAGCTCATGGATGATAATAATATCAGATTCCCTAAGGGACTACATGAGGATATTTCTGTAATATTCAAGATTTATTACTTTGCAAAGCATATTTATCGAGAAGAAAGAATATTGTACCTAAAGAGAGATCGAGATGTATCTATTGTCAATACGATCAGCATAGAGCATATAGACGGATATTTCTCTTCATGGGTAGTTATAAAGGAATACCTTTTAGATAAAGAGGGTACGGATTCCATAGGTAGCTATATGCCTTATTATATGAAGGGTGTTGCTGGTCTAATGGCTTTGGCCCTTTTAAAAAATATGTCGCTTAATGCTTCCAACATTCAGTTGAAGAATGCAATATATTCCTGCATACACGAAAGGATGCAGTATTATTTCTCGTCTGATATCAATGATTATTCGCTTCCCGACCAGACAAGGTATGACAAACTATCCAACTGTTTCTACAGGAATTTTCAGGATAGTAAAGATCAGACGGAATTGGTAGCGAACAACTTTGAGAGTGAAGCTAAGCAATTGAGTCTTCTCTAATGGATAGAAACATGATCCTGCTGTTGACGACGATGCTTCATTAAGGCAATACATTAAACAAACGAAGGGATAATTCATTATGTCGAAAGAAGTTTATGATGCTATTATTGGTTTGCTGGAGAAAAGAGGCCCTGTACCGGAAGGAAGCGAGAAAGAAAGGCGTGAATATCACTACTTAGATGCTGGACATCTGGATTCGTTCAATACAATCCAATTTATTCTGGAGGTTGAAGAGTTGTTCAATATTACGCTTACTCCTAAAGATACAACATCTGATAAATTTAGAACTGTTAATGGTCTAATTCAGATTGTAGAAGAAAAACATAAGACGGTACTCTGACTCTGCATTGAACTTTATAAGCATAATATGGAACAATCCACTCTAGCCATATAGCGTCAATCTATTTAATATATAGTAAAAGGAAGACAATAGTATCAAAGAAATGTTAAAGACAAACGTGCTCTTTATAATACCGCCATACCTGGCGGTAGATGAAATACTAACAGGCGAGCCTGAGTCTTGGTTGGCCAATTGTGCCGCTCCTTTAGGTGTGTTATCAATTGCTGCGTATATTGACAAATATGCAGAGGTCAATCTTATGTTACTAGACTTAAATGCTTCAATTGTGAGACGGTCTGAAGACTTTCTTAATTCTGAATGGCATGAGTTCTTAAAGGAAGAGATGTCTGCGTTATTGACGAGTCCTGTACCTCATATTGTTGGTATCAGCTCTATTTTCAATTCGCAACTAGGATATCTACAATTAATTTCTGAATATAGTAAAACATTCTGGCCTGAAGCGCTAGTTACCACTGGTGGTGGAGGTCCTAGTAATTTATCTCAGGAGGTGTTTGACATGGCACCCTGTATCGATGCTATCGCTTTCGGAGAGGCCGAGAAACCTTTTCTCAACCTGGTGAATGCTGATAATCGCGAGGAGTTTTTAGAGAGCAACAAGGCTTGGATAACCAGGAAACGCTTACAAACAGGAGAGGTCTTTTCTCACGACTATGTTGAAAATCTGGATGATATCCCGTTCTTCAAATATGACTTGCTTGATAAAGGTTTTGGTGTCAATCGGGAAATAGATGGTCAGTGTTATAATAAAAAGGATGGGGACAAGGAAAAAGATAATGATCAAGGAAATTTCCTTAACCGGAAGTTGAGCTACGTAAAAGAAGGTACAGTGGCGGCTTCTTTAATGACCTCCAGAGGTTGTCCCTTCTCTTGTACTTTTTGTTCTTCTCATACGATACATGGGAAACAGATACGGTACCATTCTGTAGAGCGTGTTGTTGAAGATGGACGACGATTAAGGGCAGAATATGGGGTGAACACATTACTGTTTGAGGATGATCTATTCTTTGCCGACAGGAAGAAATCTATAGCGATCATTAAAAAGCTTGGTGCTGAGGGATTTGAATTGGATTTTTCAGGAGGACTGAGTGTCATTCACCTTAATCATGATGATGTAGTTGTTGCAATGAAGAACGCTGGTGTGCGTGTCGTTAAACTTGCCGTTGAGTCCGGGAATGAACGTGTGCTAAAAGAGCTGATAAAGAAACCTTACAGGAAATTGTCCCTCGTGAAGAAGGTTGTGAAAAGATTGCGGGATAATGATATTTTTATACGAGCATTTTGGGTAATAGGGCATCCGGGAGAGACAAAGGAAGAGATTTTTGAGAGTCTTCGTTTTTTTAAGGAGACAGGATTCAATTGGGTTTCTATCATGATAGTCGCACCCATTGCCGGGAGTGAGTTGTACAGAATTTGTAAAGAAAAAAATCTCTTAGTTAGTGATAGAAGAGATACCTTTCATTTTGGTAAAGCGAATATTAGGCTTGCTCATTCCACACCAGAAGAATTTGAACGACTCAGATATCTTCTTAATCTTGAAGCAAATTTTGTTGAGAACTATGACTTATGTAACGGACATCCGAACAAGGCTCTATTAGGGCTAGAGGATGTATTATCTCGCGTTCCGAATCATGCCTTTGCTGCTTACTATATTTCTGAGTGTTATCGACAGATGGGTGATGGAAAAAACGCTGAAACATATCTTGTTAAGTATTTTGACATAGTCAGATCTCACGAGAAATGGCGTGAGTACGCAAATCATTTTGGGCTTCCACTTTCTCGTTCGCAGCAAGTGAGATCTAGTATTCGACGTGCCGAATCAGCTAATACAGCAAGGGCGCAAGATTTTTCTACCGGCGGCAAGATATCAAAGTTGATAGACCTGGACTGATCGGAGTGAACTGTAAAAGAATAAATATATTTACCTATGAAGACTCTAAGCTGCTGTTTCCTGCAAAGAGCGATCTTTTTTGCTCCTGATGAACTGAGGCATTGCTGCCTGAGGTATTTTTATAATGGCGAAATGAAGGGTGATGTCCATATCTTTCCTGTAAACTCTGACAATGAGTTTACACTCAGCAAGGTTATTGCAGCAAAAAAAAACATTATTGGGAAAATTAACCGAGGTGAGGAGACGGACTGCTTTGGTTGTCCACTGCTGACATCTCAGGAATGGTTAGACATTGAAGATGAAAAGTTCGATTTGGTTTCCATTGAGGACCATACCCGTTGCAACATGCGTTGTTCATATTGCAGTGAAATCTATTATGGTGGAAAGATTGCAGGTTACAACATCTTGAATTGCCTGGAAGAACTTATTAATCACAACAAGGTTGCAGATGATCTCCAGGTTTCGTGGGGAGGTGGAGAACCAACTATGAGGAAAGACTTTACCAGGGTTATTGATTTTGTAAATTCAAGGTTAAAACCAAAGACTCAGAGGTTTTTCTCTAATGCAATTAATTACTCCGAAGAGATTGCGTCCTTACTACATAGGGACAAGGCATCGCTTACTACCAGTGTCGATGCCGGAACATCCAAGATTTTCGAGAAGGTTCGTGGAGTCAATGCTTACACGAAAGTCTTGGGGAACCTTAGGAAATATTACGATGCCTCTCCTAATAACGTTGTGATTAAATACATTTTCAGTGAGGAAAATTCGTCATTTGAAGAAATTACAGAATTTGCGGCAGATATTGCGAAAACAGGTCTCTCAAATGCGAACTTTCTTCTCAGTTGCAACTTTAAAGACGAGCACCTTCGAATAGATCAGGGTAGTTTAATTATTTACACACACTACTTATTAACCAGGCAAGGTGCTAATACCTGTGTGTTCGACGAACATGTACGACCACGTATCTGCGAAATCGCAAAGGATATTATAGATGGGGGTACCTATGATGATTATCCCCAAGGAATCAGAGAGGTTATTGAAGAAATGAGAAAGAACCAATATAAGGTCCCTGAGATTATTGTCTGGGGAATTGGGGAATATGCGAATTACCTTTTAGATAAATCAATAACTTTTCGCAACTCAACGGTCAAGTTTTTTGTTGATAGTAATCCTAAGAAGCAAGGAACAGTTTTCCGTAATTCAGTAGTCCTCTCTCCTGAAGAAGTCGTAAACTATCAAACCCCGATTCTGATTGCATCCAGTTTCTGGTACCACGAGATATTAGAGCAAATAATAGATTATGGTATTGACCGTAACAGGGTTTTTCCAAATTCACTTATTTAGTAATATAAGTCAATTCTTTTAAGAATTACGGATCTAATCCTTTATAGTAGGGTTACCGGTTTTTGTTATTAAATGAAATATCGTGACATGACGGATGCGGATTGGCCAATATTCATTGCATTTGCGGAAGAAAACTTCGTTGCATCCCATCCAATCGATAGGATGTTTATTGAATATTGGTTTCGAAGGGCGGACGGTTCCTGGTCAATTCAATTAGCACAACGTGATGACAGTTCCATTGCTGCTGTTAATATGATGGTTGAAGCCCCGGGACGATTATGCGGTGTTAAAACACCATTGACGTGGATGAGTACTGCCATAGCAGCAAAAGATGCTCAATCCACTGGGATTGGAGGACAATTGCTTTTTAATGCGCATCGCACATTGCCTTTAGCCTGCTGTACATGTGCAAACGAGAAAACCCTGCCTATAAATGAAACTCTTGGCCTCGACTTTCCAGGTCTTATGATGAGGCGTTTTGTTTGCTTAATAACACCAGAATGTTTGCAAATAGTAAAGAAAGAGTCACGTAATCAAGCCAAACACATACTTAAGCCTCTGATGTCTCCTGATAACACGGATTTGCAGAGAGTCTGGACCAATGTTGTGCCAGATGGATATGAAGAGCTTTGGGAAGCGTTTTCCGAACATTTATTCTGCCTTGTGGAGAGGAATCGAGAATATATGAACCGTAGATATATTGATGTCCCATACCAGAACTATCACCTGCTCGCAATCCGTGACCGAGCTGAAAAACTCAATGGGCTGAGCATTATTCGTTTTCATTCAACCCCATATGGTGAGTGCGCTCGGATTGTGGATTTCATGGCTCTGCCCGGAAGCGAGACCGATGTATGGCGCCATACTCTCCATGCCTGTTTTGAAAAAAAGTCTCTTTATGCTGATTTTATTATCATGGGAACCGGACAGGATCTGTCGTTATTGGAAGCAGGTTTTACACTCGCCACTGACCAGAATGGTCTGGAAGATATTCCCAATTTGCTTTCACCCATTGATTACCGTCGGTGGAGCTACACGTTTCATATAAGCGGCACACTCCCGAGGGAACACGATGGATGGCGCGAAAATGATAAGGTCTGGTTTACTAAAGGTGACGGTGACCGTGACTGGCCAACTATTTATGATTTAAATAGATTAGGTACAATTAATTAAAGGACCTGAGCTGTTATAGCTTATGGAACCAGGTGTTATTTTGGAGGTTAAATGAATAAGAATTTTACAAGAGGAAACATAGAAAAACAAATTATTAACTTACCGACTGAAGTTAAATATTGTAAAAAATGTGTCATCTCAAATCAAAGGCCAAGGGTAATTTTTGATGAGGAAGGTGTTTGCAGTGCTTGTAGAAATACTGATTATAAGGAAAGAGTTGATTGGGCAGAACGTGAAGAAGAGCTTCGAGAACTATTAGATAAACATCGGAGTAGTGATGGGTATTGGGATGTAATTGTTCCGAGTAGTGGGGGGAAAGATTCCAGCTTTGTTGCTCATCAACTTAAGTACAAATATGGAATGAATCCATTAACTGTGACATGGAGTCCCTTGAAGTATACTGATATTGGATTGGAGAATTTTCAAAGCCTTTGTGATGCAGGATTTGTAAATATTAAATGCACTCCAAATGGGAAAATACATCGTAAACTTGCTCGACTGGCTTTTGAGGAACTAGGTGATGCCTTCCATGTTTTTGTCTTGGGCCAGGTGTATTTTCCTATACATATGGCATTAAAATTCGGCATAAAGCTCGTCTTTTACGGTGAAAACGGTGAAGTTGAGTATGCTGGTGATCCTAAATTAGTTGATAAGCCATATATATCTATGATTGAAGATAAGGCATATCTAAGAGAGTATGAAAAAGGAACCTCATTTGTAAACCTGCTTAAATATGGACTTGAGAATAAAGATTATATTAACTCGAATGATCTTAATGATGCTGATCTTATTTTTTATAAAGCACCTAAATTAGAGGATTTAAGAAGAACTGGTATTTCTAATAAGTATTATTACAACCATTATCACAAGTGGACTCCACAGGAGAATTATTATTACAGTGTGGAACATACCGGGTTTAAAGCTAATCCTGTTAGAACAGAAGGTACTTATTCTAAATATGCCAGTTTAGATGACATGACAGATGGTTTCCATTATTATATGAGGTATATAAAGTTTGGTTTGGGCAGATGTATGGAGGATGCAGCTCACGAAATCAGAGATGGACATATAACACGTGAGGAAGGGGTAGCTTTAATGAACAGGTACGAAGGGGAGTTTCCAAAAAAATATTTTAAAGAATTTTTAGAATACCTTGATATAACTGAGGATCATTTTTGGGAAGTAGTAGATAGTTGGAGATTGCCTCATTTATGGGAAAAGGTGAATGGGGAGTGGAACCTGAAGCGTCCAATATCTTGAAATCCGAATTGAAATAATGAAAGAAGATATAACTAAGAAGTAGTGAATTTAACGAGCAAGTGCAACACGCGAATTAAAGACCTCTAGTTGAGTTTTGTAATTAAGACATTTACGAGGTCTGGTATTTAAATGATATTCGATACAAGCAATCTCTTGAGAACGTAGTTTCGCAAAATCAGTCTTCTTAGGCAAGAAACGCCTGACAAGACCTATTGAATTTTCCACTGAACCCTTTTCCCAGCTGTGATATGGGTTACAGAAATAGGACTTAGTCTCAAGCTGGCTTATTCGTTTTATAGTGATCAACATTTTCTGGCCCGCTATCATACGTAATAGTCCTCCGGAGATGTTTGGGTGAATCGATTAAACGAGAGCTAATCGCTTGAGAGAAGAGATGTGGAGTCTTTCTAAATTAGAGACGTATACTGAATGGCGCGGGGATCTAAAAGGATTTAAAACTGTAATTTATGATGATGTTGATGATGGTTATTATAAAAAGATAGTGAAGATTGCCTATATAAGTTCTGTATTGATAGTTTCCTGCTTTGGAATGCTATACATGAGGTTGAGATATTATAGTAGTGATAATAATATATTTAGTAAGAGTTCTAAACTGCTTAAATTGTAAATATCAAAATATCATATTATGTAACTAAGAGGTGTATTTATAGATAATTTACCCAAAATAATACGTAAGGGGCATTTAGCTAAAAAGATTGTTATAGTTGATGGACAAGCTGGTTGCGGGAAAACGCTGTTTTCACAAATTGTAGCTACATTAGACCGTGTAGAACTTTTTAATTATGCTTTTGAAGTTGAATTTATTTGTAGACTATTTTTTTTACGTAAAATAGAAGAGGATGCGGCTATTGCATGGGTTAGAATGATGACCGATCACAAATTATACCAGACAATGATGGGAAGGGAGACTAATTTCAGGTATTCTGATCTATCAAGCGTATTTAAGAATCCAAATCCATGGAGATATTTCAAAAGAATCTTCCAGAAAGGTGATATGATTATTCCTGAAAGGATTGAGAAGGAAAAACCAATTCTGAATCTTACCACTCATAATTTGTTAGCGTATGGTGAGCCAGTTTTTGAGGGCCTTGGTAGCCGGGCTGTATTCATTGTAGCAGTACGACATCCTTTATATATGATAATACAACAAACATTAAATATGGAAAGAGTTCCATCAACCCCAAGAGACGTAGATGTATATTTTGAATATGGTGATGCACAGTTGCCTTATTATATTTATGGGTGGGAAAAACTTTATTTGCAATCCAATTTTGTTGATAGGGCAATATATAACATAGAAAAAATGACCAAAAGAGTTGAAAATATGCGTGATGTATGTAGAGAAAAATATAATCATCAGGTTGTAATAGTTCCCTTCGAAAGGTTTGTCATAGATCCATGGCCTTACATGAAAAGGATAGTGGCTGCCCTTGAAACTGAAGTTACAGAAAAAACAAAGAAAATTATGAAAAAACAAAGGGTGCCGAGAAAAAAGATATCCGATGGAATTCCACTGAATATTTATAAACGTTGTGGCTGGGAACCCCCAGAAAAAGGGTTAAATGAACAGCAGGAACTGGACAAAAGGAGGCAGTATGCCATTGAGCAGGGTGCAAGTAAAGAAGCCATGGTAGCGCTAGACAGAATATGTCAGGAGTATGAGGAGAAGTACCTCTCATCTGTTTCTGGTCTGAAAAGGAGTGCAAGGTGAAAATAGTTTGTATGATCCCCGCCCGTTTGGGCAGTAAAAGGGTTATAAAGAAAAATCTACGTTTGATTAATGGAAAACCATTAATCAGTTACATTATTGATATAGTAAAACAATGCGATTGCTTTGATGAGATATACTTGAATTCTGAAGCAATGATATTCAAGGAAATTGCAGATCAACATGGCATATCTTTTTATAAACGTCCGGACAAACATGCAACCGAACAATCAACCAATGACGAATTTGCATTGGATTTTATAGAAAATGTTCCTGGCGAGATCCTGTTTCAGGTCCTTCCAACATCTCCACTGATAACAGCAGATGAAATCAATGCCTTTGCCAGGGAAATGTTACGTGAGAATTATGACACTTTGATTTCAGTTGAAAATAAACAGATTGCATGTGTTTATGAAGATGAACCTGTTAATTTTGACAAGTTAAAGGTGAATCCGCCCTCGCAGACTATGAGACCAGTCCAGGCATATGCGACTGTTTTAATGGGTTGGAAGTATGAAACATTTCGAAAGAATATGGATAGGTATGGTTCCGCATATCACGGTGGTGATGGCAGAACAGGATACTTCGAATTAAGGGGGCTTTCCACTATAGATATTGATCGGGAAGAGGATTTTCTACTGATAGAAAAGATAATGATGTTACAAAATAATGATTTTGACAGAGAAATTAAATACTATGATGAGGAATCATGTGAACATATCGAAGTTGATGTTGAGAGCATACTTGAGAAGGACGGTCTGAAAAGAAATGACCTCTACAATGTTAACCAGGAAATTATAAATATTTATGAAATAATTAATGAAAAGGGAAGATCTATACCATGGAGCAGGCGCATAATTGAAACGGAGAATAATTCAGCGACAGTTCTTGCTCAACTTCCCGGTGAGGGAAACAGGTTGCACTATCATCCTGCCTGGAATGAATGGTGGTATATAATTGATGGAGAATGGGAATGGGAAATTGAGGGGAAAAAGAAGGTTATAAAAAAGGGTGATATCGTATTGATGAAGAAAGGCAGGATGCATAAAATAAAGGCGGTCGGTAAGGAAATGGCAATCCGCCTGGCTGTGAGCCGTGCGGATGTCGTACATGTTTATCCTGAAGGAAATGATGTCTGAAACAAATAGGGTTATTATTATTGGCGGGACATCTGGTATTGGACTGACGACGGCCGAATACCTGAAAAATAAAGGTTATAAACCTATAGTAGCGGGTAGGCGATCAGTTGATCTTGAAGGTATTGAGACATGTAAGGTTGATGTGTGTTCGGAGGAATCAGTTGCAGAGCTGTTTAATGTCTCACTGAAACAGTATGATGATATTAATGCGCTTGTATACGCTGTTGGTATTGCTTCCCCCAGGGAAAGTATTGAGGATTTTGATAAAGATTCGTGGGATAATATTATTACTACTAATATTACAGGTGTTCTTTTAACTCTTAAATATTCATTTGCCGTTCTTAAAAGGAATCGCGGCAGGGTGGTCATTGTCAACTCACTGGCGTCACGTCGTTACAGTGAACTCTCCGGTATGGAGTATACTGCCAGTAAGGCGGCACTTGGAGGGTTAGTTAGACAACTTTCTATTGAATGGGCCTTGGACAATGTTTTGATCAATTCAGTGTATCCAGGTATGACTATGACACCGATGTTGACAGAGAATGTCAGCAAAAGTAAACTGAAGGAAATAGAAGGAAAAATTCCTTTGGGTAGAATTGCAAGGCCGGAAGAAATTGCCCGTGCAATCGAATTTCTAATAAATCCTGAGAATACATATATGACTGGAATAGGGATAGATGTTTGCGGTGGGCAATACTTGAATGGATGACTCAGTACATGAACAAAGAGGCAGTTATATTGTTGGTGCATATGCAACGTCTCCAAATCTTTTTAAATGGGATCAGGAAACAGAGCGACAATATTTTGACGAGTTAAAGAAACTTCCGTCTATTCGCGGACTGGAGTTACCATTTTGGGGTGATGGTCTGCATCCTTATGATGACGGTTGGTTATTAGAGAATATAGATCCTTCATGGGAGAATGTGCTTACATGCGTACCTGGAGCTGTGAAAAGCATGCAAAGCGATTCGAACTTTGGTCTTGCCTCAACACTGGAAGAAAGTAGAAAAAATGCTTTAGAGCTATATAAAAAGGCACTTCTGGCTGTAAGAAAGCTAAATGATAGTCTTGGAAGAGAATCTGTACTGGCAGTACACATTGCCTCGTCACCATCGAACTCAAAGAATAATGTTAATGGTTGTGTAGATAAGTTTTTAGAATCATTGCTGGAGATTGCTTCCTGGGACTGGTGTGGTGCCAGGATTGTGGTAGAACACTGTGATGCATATTCTGAGAGATTTGAACCTCAAAAAGGATTTTTACCCCTGAATGCAGAGATAAATTCAGTTTTAGAGGCTAATAGAGTAACCAATATAAATACAGGAATTACCATTAACTGGGCGCGTTCTGTAATTGAAAAAAGAAGTGTAACTGGAGCAGTTGATCACATACGTGATGTATCATTAGCAGGTATGTTAAGCGGAATAATGTTTTCAGGTGTAACAGACAGGAATGATAGTGAATACGGACAATGGGAAGATACGCATATGCCTCCTGCTAGGGCATTTGATGTGGAGTATTACGAAAAAGGTAGTTTAATGACAGTTGAAAATATAGAGGCATCACTAGTGGCATGTGATGTGAAAGCACTTGATTATATTGGTATCAAACTACTGGCGATGCCGAAGGACACTTTGATTGAACGAAGAGTCGGGCTTAATCGAGATGCGATGAAGATATTGGATATAGTTATCTCCAGGATTCATGATACGACCGTATAATTTTCATTTCACCTCAGCTCTTTCCCAGAACTTCATTGTACGCTAACAAAGAATGCATTAGCTTTGAGTAAGACAAACAAATTAACAGTGGTTCTTTTGCTGATTGAATTTCCTGCATGATATGCATATAGATCTTGAGAATAAAACAGTTGTTGTAACCGGAGGGACCAGGGGGATTGGTGCTGCTACGGTAGAGGCTTTTCTGGAATCAGGGGCAAGGGTATACGCTACTGGAACAGATCTTCAGGTTTTAAATGAACTGAATGAATCAGCTAAATCTAAGACAAAACCCGTTGAATATTTATACCTGGATTTTACATTACCGGATTCGGTGAGCGAATGTCTGGGAATATTGTCGAAGCTTGACCGTATCGACGTGCTTGTAAACAATGCAGGTGTGAATAAGATTAACCCTATTGATGAAATTGCGGAGGAGGACTGGGACTGGATCAATGCAGTAAATCTGAGAGGACCGTTCCTTATTACCAAAATGTTTGCTAAAAAGATGAAAGAACAGAAATCCGGCAGGATTGTCAACATTTCCTCCATATTCGGTGTGGTAAGCAAGGAAAAAAGGGCTGCTTATTCTACAACTAAATGGGGTTTGATTGGGTTAACGAAGGCTATAGCACTGGACCTTGCACCCGATAACATATTGGTGAATGTCGTATCGCCCGGGTTCGTAGATACAGAACTGACAAGAAGGGTTCTGGGAGAAGAGGGTATAGATGAACTTGTAGGAAAGATTCCACAGTTGAGACTTGCTAATTGCAAAGAGATTGCTAAAACTGTGCTATTTCTTGCAAGTGAGCATAATACCTACATTACCGGTCAGAATATTATTGTGGATGGGGGATTTACGAGTGCCTGACTTTAAGGTGAAATCTACCGTGCACGATTATGAAGTGCTGTTTGTTGATGACTCAAAACAAATCCTGGTTAGGGAG